>Ga0209344_10000762_pt1 | contig 49954 bp, 46 predicted proteins | sample Cruoilmetagenom6_FD_187293 | JGI IMG/M metagenome (GOLD analysis project Ga0209344, IMG submission 187293) | Oil polluted marine microbial communities from Coal Oil Point, Santa Barbara, California, USA - Santa Barbara Oil Seep Sample 6 (SPAdes)... | ecosystem: Environmental > Aquatic > Marine... | reverse complement strand
TCCAAGCTCAAGAAGCGCATCCGCGACATGGCCGAACAGCTCATTCGCGTCGCCGCGGCCCGGGCCCTGTCAACGGTCGAGCCGATTGCCATGCCCACCGGCGCCTATGACGAATTCGCCGCCCGCTTCCCCTATGAGGAAACCGAAGACCAGCTTGTGGCCATCGATACCGTGGTCGACGACCTGACATCGGGCCGGGTCATGGATCGGCTGGTATGCGGCGATGTGGGGTTTGGCAAAACCGAAGTGGCCTTGCGCGGGGCGTTCGCTATGGCACTGGCCGGGCGTCAGGTCGCCGTTGTCGTGCCGACAACCTTGCTGGCCCGCCAGCATTACAAGACCTTCAAAGAACGCTTTGCCGGTCTGCCGGTCAGGATAGGGCAGGCCTCGCGTCTGGTCTCGGCAGCAGACATGAAGGCGACCAAACAGGGCCTTGCCGATGGCGATGTCGATATTGTCATCGGCACCCATGCCTTGCTGGCCAAATCCATTGAATTCCGCGATCTTGGGCTGCTGATCATCGATGAAGAGCAGCATTTCGGCGTCTCCCACAAGGAGCGGTTGAAGGAATTGCGCGACAATGTGCATGTGCTGACCCTGACCGCGACCCCGATTCCGCGCACGCTGCAGCTCGCCCTGACCGGGGTGCGCGATCTCTCGCTGCTGGCCACCCCGCCGGTGGACCGGCTGGCTGTACGCACCTTTGTCACCCCCTTCGATCCCCTGACCGTGCGGGAAGCCCTGCTGCGCGAAAAATATCGCGGCGGACAGGCTTTTTATGTGGTGCCGCGCATCAAGGATCAGGCGGAAGTGGCTGAATTCCTGCGCGAACAGGTGCCCGAAGTCTCCTATGTCGTCGCCAATGGCCAGATGGCACCCGGCCAGCTCGATGACATCATGAACGCCTTCTACGATGGCAAATTCGATGTGCTCGTGGCGACAACCATTGTCGAATCCGGCCTCGACATTCCCAATGCCAATACGCTGATCGTTCATCGCGCCGATCAGTTCGGTCTGGCCCAGCTCTACCAGATCCGCGGCCGTATCGGCCGCTCGAAAATCCGCGCCTATGCGCTGTTCACCGTCCCCGCCGACCGCAAGCTGACCGACACCGCGCAACGCCGGCTTGAAGTGCTGCAATCGCTCGAAACCCTGGGCGCTGGCTTCCAGCTCGCCAGCCATGATCTCGATATCCGCGGTGCCGGCAACCTGTTGGGTGACGAGCAATCGGGCCATATCCGCGAAGTCGGGTTCGAACTCTATCAGGCTATGCTCGAAGAGGCGGTCGCCAGCTTGCGGGCCGGGGAGAGCGAAAGCGAAGCGGAAGGCGAATGGTCACCGCAGATTTCGCTCGGCATGCCGGTAATGATCCCTGAGGATTATGTATCCGATCTGCAGGTGCGTATGCAGCTTTACCGGCGTCTCGGCGATCTGTCCGATACCCGAGATATCGACGAGTTCGGCGCCGAGCTGATCGACAGGTTCGGCCCCTTGCCGGAAGAGGTCGAGGCGCTGCTCAAAATCGTTCTGGTCAAGTCGCTTTGCCGCCGGGCCAATATCGAAAAAGTTGATGCCGGTCCCAAGGGCGTGGTCATCTCGCTGCGCCATAACGAGTTCCCCAATCCCGTCGGTCTGGTGCGTTTTGTCACCGATCCAGCCCAGCTCGTACGGTTGAAACCGGACCAGAAACTGGTATTCAGTCGTAACTGGCCTACGGCAGACGACCGCTTGCGCGGTGCAGCCTCCATTCTCGCCCGTTTGGCAAAATTGGCGGAAAATGAGGATTCGAATGCGGCGAACGCCGGATAATGATTTGGAAACGGGAATCGGACATGTTATTGCCCGATTTGCCGCTTTGAAGAGCGTATGCGAAATTACATTGGCGGTGCCCCGTCGCCTTGGTTCACAATGGGAAATTCTATGACCTTCAAAAAAGTCCTGATTGCTGGTCTGACGGCCACTAGTCTCTTGCTCACTCCTTTCATGGCAATGGCGCAGGACGCCTCTGGTACTCCCGCCGAGACCCCAGCGGCTGTAGCCTCGCCCGTCGAGACGACCGCACCAGCCGACGGTGCGGCCCCGGAAAAAAACTGGCTTAAAGTTTGCGATCCCCTCGATGATGGCCGCAAGGCCTGCATCATGCGTCAGGTCGTTCTGACCCAGGGGCAGTTCGTCGGCTCGTTCCTTTTGCGCGACGACCCCGGTCAGGAAAGCCGTCTTCTGGCTGTGGCTGCCGTGCCGCTTGGCGTTTTGCTGCCCTTCGGCCTGACCTGGCAGATTGATGGCGGCAAGCCCGTTCGCGTGCCCTATATGCTGTGTGATCCGCAGTCCTGTTCGACCCAGCTCGTGATCAACGAGGCTTACGTCAACAGCCTGAAGAAGGGCGCAACGCTGAAGCTGACCGCCAAGAACCGCCAGAACAAGGATCTGGTGGTCGATATCACTCTGGCTGGCTTCACCTCGGTCTATGATTCGGACACCGCGCTCACCTTTGACCAGTTCCGCAACGAAACCTCGGGTGCCAATGCGCTTGAGCAGGTTTTGCAGGACCGCGCCGAACAGATCCGCCGTGAAAAGACCGGTGATGATGCCGCACCTGCAGCACCGGAAGCACCGGCAGCGCAGTAAAACGGCTGAAATGGTTGTTGGAAATTTGAATGGGCGGGCGCTCTAGCGCCTGCCCATTCCCATTTCAAAGGCCCGGCGGCGCAATGAGGGGAGCAGTTTAAGCGCCCAGAGCCCGCCAGCGCGCGCGGCCTGCGCCGGCAGCATATCGGTCAGCAAGGACCGGAACAGGGCATCCACCATCGATCCTGTGCGCTTGAGATCGCCTTCGCGGCGACGGGCATAGGTCTGGCTGACCCGGATGGCCCAATCCGCATCCATATCCCCGGCCAGTTCAATGCTGGCCATCAGGTCGGCCACATCGCGCAACCCGAGATTGAGCCCCTGCGCCCCGATGGGGGGAAACGCATGCGCGGCTTCACCCGCCAGCACCACACCATCGCGCCCGGCGATCTCTGCTGTCAGCGTTGCCAGCGGAAATACAAAGGCGGGGCTGACCGGCGTAATCTTGCCAAACAGGTGCTTTGACTGGGTGTTGATAGCCTCTATCAGGGCTGCGTCGCCGCCATCCTTGACCGTCTGCAATATTGAAGCTTTATCGATCCAGACCAGATTGGCGCGATTATCGCCAGCAGGTACCAGCGTGAACGGGCCATTCGGATAGTGAAATTCAACGGATGTGCCCGTCAGCGGCCGTTCCAGTTCCAGATCGCACACCAGCGCGGACTGGCTGAAATTATGGGCCTGCACACCAATGCCGGCGGCCACCCGCACCGGAGAGCTCTTGCCATCGGCCCCGGCAAGCAGCCGGCAGCGGATTGTCTGCCCGTCGCTTGTGTGCACCCGGTAACCGGTCTCATCGCGATCAAACCGTTCAAACAGCGCATCAACCGGCCGGTAATTGGCCAGCCCGACAACCCTCTCGCCAAACCCGGCCAAAAGGGTCCGGTTGGCAAAATTCCAGCCAAAGGCCGGCAAATCGGCCTCGGCGCTGTCGAACAGGGTTTCGGGCGCGCGCAATAGCCGGGCGGTGGCGTCCAGAATGCGGATTTTGGTCAAAGCCGTGCCAATCTCGTCCGGCGCGCCGATCAGGTTTTCGGTGCGCAGGAAATCGACACTGGGGCCCATCAGGGCCGAGGTACGGCGGTCTAACGGCGCAGGGGGGCTGAGATGCACAATTCTGAGATCGCGCCGCGCTGCGCAAATGGCTGTGGCGAACCCGACAAGCCCGCCACCAACCACAACGATATCCGCATCAAATTCAGGCAATTCCATCAGGCAAGGGCAGTTCTCTGTTTCAACCAGGGCGTAATGTACGAGCCCAGCAGCGAACCTGCAAACATTGTCATCAGGAAGATCGCCAGATTCTGCGGCATGAACGCCACCAGCGCGATCGCCGGTCCGGGGCATATCCCGGACATGCCCCAGCCAATCCCAAACAACACCGCACCCGCCACCAGCGGCACATCGATCTGTTTGGCATCGGGCTTGTGGAATTGGAGGTCAAACAACGGCCGCGCCCGTTTGCCGGCAATGCGCACGCCAACAAACATCACCCCGATCGCCGCCACGATGACGAAGGCGAGGCTGGGGTCCCAGCCGCCGGACGCCATGGCACCGAAATCGAGAAAGCGCAGCACTTTCAGCGGGTCGACCATTTGCGACACATAAAGCCCGGCACCGAACAGCGCGCCGCTGATGGCGGCATTGAGAAGATAAAGCGGTTTCAAACTATCGGTCATTATACAATTCCCGTGACAGCAACCGTGATGATGGCGGTTGCGAAAAACACAATAACGGCAACAAGCGAGCGCAAGGACAGCCGGGCGAGGCCGCACACACCATGTCCCGAGGTGCAGCCATTGCCGATTTTTGTGCCGAGCCCGACAAGAAGGCCGGCAATCGCCAGCCAGAGCGGATTGCCCACCATTTGCGCTTCCACATTGCCGCCAACACCAAGCTCAGGCAGCAGTTTGGCGGCGGCAAAGGCCGCGCCAATCATCGCGGCGAGAAAAATGACGCGCCACAAGACGGTTTTCGCCGGCGGCAGGAGCTGGCCGAAAATGCCCGATATACCGGCAATCCGGCCATTGCCGATCCACAACAGGGCCGAGGCCAAACCAATCATGCCGCCGCCAACAAGGGCCGTGAGCGGGGTAAAACTGTCCATTTCAAACTCCAGAATAAGAGATGCAAAATTTAGCACTCGCTAAAGTTCCTGCCCATGACCGCGATGAGTTACCTGTTCGCTATCGCCATGTACAAGGGGAAATCTTTTGCCGGGATTAGCGTATTTGGGGAACGCAATCGGCTGGACTTCATTTATACCGGATTGCACATTACAAAAGATGCCGCGCCGTCAAGGCCGCGAAGGGGAGCACTCTATGTTTGATATTTTTCTGGATCCGGCAGTCTGGGCCAGCCTGGCCACGCTGACGCTGATGGAAATCGTCCTCGGCATCGACAATGTCGTCTTCATTTCGGTCATCGTCTCCAAACTGCCCGAGCCGCTTGCGAGCCGCGCGCGGCAATTGGGCTTGGCGCTGGCGCTGGTGTTTCGGGTCCTGCTGCTTTTGGTACTGACCTGGATTATCGGGCTGTCGCAACCGGTCTTTGCCGCCTTCGGCCATGATTTCTCCTGGCGCGACCTGATCCTTTTGGCTGGCGGTCTGTTCTTGATCTACAAGGCCACCTATGAAATCCACCACACCATTGAAGAACCGCACGAAACCGACCTGAAAGCCAAGGCGCAGGCGGCCTTTGGTGCGGTGATTGCGCAGATCATCGTCATCGACATGGTGTTTTCAGTGGATTCCATTGTCACCGCCATCGGCATGGCCCAGCACGTGGAAGTCATGATCGCCGCTGTGATCATCTCCATGGGCGTGATGTATGTGGCCTCCGGCTCGATCGCCGCCTTCATCGTCAAGCATCCGACCACCAAAATGCTGGCGCTGGCCTTCCTGCTGCTGATCGGCGTCACCCTGGTTGGGGAGGGCCTCGGCTTTCATATTCCCAAGGGCTATATCTACTCGGCCATGGCCTTCGCCGTTCTGGTGGAAGCGACCAATATTTTCGCCATGTCGCGCAAGAAAGCTCGGGGGGCAAAATCATGACCAAGGCCATCACCATCAGTGCTTTCGGCGGCCCCGAAGTGCTCACCCTCGAAGATCGCGAGATCGGTGCGCCCGGCAAAGGCGAAATCCGCCTCAAACAGGAGGCCATCGGTCTCAATTTCATCGACGTCTATCAGCGCACCGGCCTTTACCCGAACCCGTTGCCCTTCGTGCCGGGGCAGGAGGGGGCCGGAACTGTCACCGCCATCGGTCCCGATGTCACCGAATTCAAACCCGGCGACCGGATCGCCTATCACGGGGCCATCGGGGCTTACGCGCAAGAGCGCCTGTTACCGGCCGCAAAGGCCGTGCCCTTGCCCGAGGACATCGGCTTTGATATTGGCGCGGCCATCATGCTCAAGGGCATGACCGCCTGTTATCTGCTGACCATGACCTGGCCGCTTAAACCCGGCGAAACCATCCTGTTCCATGCCGCCGCCGGTGGTGTCGGCCTCCTCGCAGTGCAATGGGCCAAATCCATCGGCGCCCATGTCATCGGCACGGTGGGGTCGGACGAGAAAGCCGACCTGGCCCACGCCGCCGGGGCCGACGACGTCATCAACATCCGCTCCGAAGACTTTGCCAAACGGGTCCGCGAGATCACGGAGGGCAGGGGTGTTGATGTGGTTTATGATTCTATCGGCAAGGACACATTCGAGGCCTCGCTCGATTGCCTGCGCCCGCGCGGCCTGATGGTCAGTTTCGGCAATTCCTCAGGCCCTGTCTCGGTTCCAAGCCTTGGCATTTTGGCAACCAAGGGCTCGCTTTATCTGACCCGGCCGACGACCGCCCATTATTTCAGTGATCGCGCGGTTGAACTGGCCAGCGCCAGCATGCTGTTCGACAAGGTGCGCGACGGCACGCTGTCGATCAAGATCGGTCAGCGCTTTGCCCTGGCCGACGCTGCGGAGGCGCACCGTGCGCTTGAGGGGCGGCAAACCACGGGCTCCACGATTTTGCTGCCCTAAAGCGTTTAGAGAATAAGGGGACGTCCCTTATTCGGTTCGCAAAAGGGACAAATCAAAAACCTGAAGCCAATCATTTTTTGATTCAGTCAAAAGATGATTGGCTCTGGTGCTTGTCAGCTTCGGGTCAACCAGCTAAATGAGCTTCCATGCGGGTGGGTGGCAGAGCGGTTGAATGCACCGGTCTTGAAAACCGGCGGGCGTGAGAGCGTCTCGGGGGTTCGAATCCCTCCCCACCCGCCATTTGCTTTCGATAGGGGAAGAGCGTCTCGCGACCATTTGCCGACCTGTGCTTTTCAGTGCGACCCCACCTGCTATAGTAAGCTCCGAACTACACCGTAATCTGGATCCACCGTATGCCCATGGACCATTCCGAAGGTTGGGAGGATGTGGCCGAGCATTTCATGGCGGCGCGGTCCGATACGGGTGCTCATCTTGTTCTGTCCTGGGCCCGGGAAAATCTGCCCCGATCCCGGTCCGGGTCCGTAATTGATATCGGCTGCGGCTCGGGAGTGCCGATTGCGCATACCCTGATTGACGCGGGGGTCGACGTCTTCGGGATCGATGCATCTCCCACCTTGATCGCTGCGTTCCGTCGCCAGTTTCCCAAAGCACAAAGTGCCTGCGAGGCCGCGCAGGACAGCCCCTTCTTTCACCGCACATTCGATGCTGCCGTTGCCATCGGCCTCTTGTTCCTGCTGACTGAGGATGATCAGCAAAAAGTTATTCGTCGGGTTGCGAATGTACTCAAGCCGGGAGGCCGGTTCCTGTTCACCGCGCCCCGCGAGAAGTGCGAATGGGACGACACGCTGACCGGACGGCGCTCGAAATCGCTTGGGGCCGAAGCATATGAACAGCTGCTCCGGGAATCCGGATTGCATCTCGCCAGCTCTCGCATCGATGAAGGTGGGAACAACTACTATGATGCGGTCAAGGCGCTCCGGTAGCACCGGTCATGATGTCATACCCATGGCCGGTGCTTCGTCATTACCTTGCCTGAGCCAAAGCCACGGCATCGGGCCCCGCCGGATAGTGCAGCCTGTCAGTTGTATCATTCGCCGCCTGCCACACAGCCTCGGCCACGTCGCTCTCCTTGGTCAACAGCGCCGGTTGCGCGAAGGCTTCAAAGATCGGACCGGCAAAGTCGGCATAGGCTTCGGGAATGAGATCGGCCACCGGGATGTCGGTATTCTCGGCAAAGCGCGTGTTCGGGCAATATCCGGGTTCCACGAGCCGGACCCGTACGCCAAAAGCGCCGAGTTCATGGGCCAGTGAGCCGGTAAAACCCTCGATAGCCTGCTTGCTGGCCGTATAGACTGCCGCCAGAGGCATCGGCGTCAGGGTGACGCTGGAGGTGACGTTGATGATCATGCCCGAGCGCCGGGCGCGCATCTGCGGGATGACAGCCTGGACCATTGCCATGGGGCCAAACGTGTTTGTCTCGAAGACTTTGCGGATATGCGCCATGGGCGTCGCCTCGAACGCACCAACCACACCCAGGCCGGCATTATTGACCAGCACGTCGATCGGACCGGCTGCTGTGATCGCGGCAGCGATGCTTTCGGGATCGGTGACATCGAGCGGCAGGACGCGGAGGCGTTCCGACGCAGCGAGAAGCTCGCCGCGCGGCCGGCGCATGGTGGCGATCACGTTCCAGCCCTGTTTGTGGAAATGCCGGGCGGTCTCGAGGCCGTAGCCCGACGAGCAGCCGGTGATGAGAATGGTGTTCATGCAGATCTCCTGTGTCCGGTATTGACGTGATGGAGATATCCTGCTTCATCAAGACTATCATCAATGAACAGTCCAGATTAAGTTGGCGATAGTCCAGAATGACCGATCCCCTGTCTCAAGTGATCCTGCTCTTGCGCCCGCGCGCCATTTTTTCAAAAGGCATTAGCGGCGCCGGCCGGTGGGCGGTGCGCTATGCTGAATTCGGTCACCCCGGCTTTTGTGCCATAACCGAGGGGCGGTGCCGTCTTGGCGTCGACGGCGAAACGCCGGTCGTGCTTGAAGCGGGAGATTTTGTTCTCCTGCCGGCAACGCCAGCCTTCACCATGTCCGGCTTCGAACCGGCGGTTGCCAAACATATCGACCCCAACCAGTTCGTTGCCGCAAACGAGGAGATTCGTCACGGTCGACAGGACGGGCCGCCCGATGTCCGGCAGTTCGGTGGATATTTCGAATTCGATTCGCCCGACGCGGCCTTGCTCGTGTCCCTGCTGCCGCGGATGATCCATATCCGAGGTGTCTCGCGGCTGACCCGGCTGGTGCATCTGGTCGGGGAAGAAGCCGCGGCGGATAATATCGGCCGCGACCTCATTCTCGCGCGTCTGGTCGAAATCCTGTTGCTCGAGTCCCTGCGATCCGTTCAGGGGCAGGCGGCGCAACCGGGTCTGTTGCGGGGGCTGGCCGATCCGCGCATCGCCATTGCCCTGCGGCAAATGCACAGCGACATAGAGCGACCTTGGACGGTCGAGGATCTGGCGCGCCAGGCTGGAATGTCCCGATCTGCATTCTTCGAACGGTTTGCCCGCACGGTCGGGGTCAGGCCGATGGAATATCTGCTCAACTGGCGCATGACCATTGCCAAAGACCTGCTGCGCACGGGCGGGCTGGCGCTGGATGACGTGGCGCAGCGGGTCGGCTACGGTTCAGCGAGTACGTTCAGCACGGCCTTCAGTCGCTACGCAGGCATGCCGCCCGGCCGGTTTATGCGGACGACAGGCGGGTCGCGCGACACAAAGGAATTGCAGGCTGTTGCCTGATCTGCCGCTAAATGGCCACTGGGTTCAACCCTTGGCTGAACCAGTCCCCGCCGCCAAACGCGCCCGGCGCTTTTGCTTTTCGACGAAATGCATCGCCTCGAGCTTCAAGCCATCGGGATCGCGAAAATAGACGGCGTAATAGCCCTCGCCATAGCTGGGATAATCCGCCGGCGCATCGACGATCTCCACCGCTTCCTGCACCAAAAAATCATAAAGCTGATCGACTTCTTCCCGGCCGCCCAGCTCGAAGGCGTAATGGTGATAGCCGACATCGCCGGTGCGGTGCTTGTGGCGGCGTCCCTCCGCGTCCGCTTGCGTGATCCAGAACATGGTCTCGCCATTGTTCCAGCCAACCACCCCGTGGAATTCCCATTCAATTTCAAAGCCCATAAAGCCCAGCACCCGGTCGTAAAAATGCCGCGACTGCTTGAGGTCGCTGACCCGGATGGCCAAGTGATCTATCCCGACGACACGCACCATCAGCTTTCTCCTTCACCACTCAATCTGGTATAGCCGTTCACGACGCGCAACGGGTGCGCTGAATTTCCGCACCCTCAGTCTTTCCTTTTCCGCCCCCAGAGGCTAAGAGGCGCGTCCACCCGGAATCTGAATGTGTCTTGCCGCGAGCGCATGGCCATTTCTCCGGGCACTCTTTCGGCTCTTTGCAAAGGCAAGATCATGCGCACCGCCAGTTGCGGCCTCGATTTCGGCACGTCCAATTCCACCTTCGGCTTTGTCGGCGCCGATGGCACGCCGCAATTGGTGGCGCTCGAGGATGGCAAGCAGACCATGCCCAGCGTGCTGTTCTTCAATTTCGAGAATGACCAGACCTATTTCGGCCGGGCCGCCATGCTCGAATATGTCACTGGGGCCGATGGCCGCGTCATGCGCGCGCTCAAGAGCATTCTCGGCTCGTCCCTGATGCAGGATGAAACCCGGATCAAGGCGCGCCGCGTCCCGTTCACCGAAATTCTCGGCACCTTCCTCAAGGAGTTGCACGACCGGGCCGAGCTGGCCGCAGGCAGCGCCATCGATCAGGTGGTCGCCGGCCGGCCGGTGCGTTTTGTTGACGATAATGATGCCGCAGACAGCCAGGCGCAAAGCCAGCTTGAAGGCGCCATCCGCGCGCAAGGCTTCCGCCATATCGAATTCCAGTTCGAGCCGATTGCGGCAGCGCTCGATTACGAACGCCAGATCAATGACGAGCAATTGGCGCTCGTGGTCGATATTGGCGGCGGCACCTCGGATTTCACCATTGTCCGCCTGTCACCGGAGCGGGCCCGCGCGGCCAACCGCCAGGCCGATATTCTCGCCACCGCCGGTGTGCATATCGGCGGCACGGATTTCGACCGGTTACTCTCAATGGCCAGCGTCATGCCCATGCTCGGGCTGGGCTCGCCGGTCAAATCCGGCGATCGCCTCCTGCCCATCGGTCCCTATTACGATCTGGCGACCTGGCATCGCATCAACCGGCTGTATACGCGACAGACCATGACCGGCCTCAATGCGACCCGGCAGGAAGCGCGCGATACCGGCAAGATCGACAAGCTGATCGCCATTGTCGAGGGACGTTACGGCCATTTGCTCGCCGCCCATGTGGAAGAGGCCAAAATTGCGCTGACCCATGAACCCGCCATCGATTTCCGCTTCAATCCGGACAATATCGGGCTGGCCAAAACCATATCCCGGGTCGATTTTGATAGTGCCATTCAGGCCGAAGCCGCGCGCATTCCGGTAAAGATCTCTGAAATGCTGACCAGTGCCGGTCTCAAGGCCGAGGCCATCGAGACGCTGATCATGACCGGTGGCTCCACCCAGATCGCCAAGGTGCGGGCCGGGTTCAACGCCATGTTCGAAAACGCGAAATTCGTTGAAACCGATGCCTTTGGCAGTGTCGGGCTCGGCCTCGCGCTCGACGCCTCGCGCCGGTTTTAAAAAAAGCCGCCCGACAGCCGGGCCGGGCGGCTTGGGCTCAGGCGGGTTTGTTTTCGCGCGTCGCGATATAAAGCGATGCCGCCGCGATCAGCGCCGCCCCGGGCCAGAAATTGAACGAGGGCGCATAGGCAAATATCAGCCAGCTCGCGAACACATTCAGCGGCAGTTTCAAATCATCAAACGGTTGCAGATAGGCCGCATCCGCCGTGGCATAGGCCCGGGTCATGCAATAATTGGCCGCCGCCGTCAAAACGCCAAGGGCAATGAGGATCAGCAAATGCGAGCCCGCCGGCACCACAAAGCCGGTTGTCGTCAGCACCACTGCATTGATCGGGGTCAGCAATAACAGCAGATAAACCGTAATCGTTGCCGGTTTCTCGTCATTGGTGAGAAACTTGGTGATCAGAGAGGACCCGGCCCAAAGCGCCGCCGCAAGGATCGGCAAGAGCGCCGTTAAGGTGAACGTCGCCGACCAGGGCTCAAGAATGATCATCGCGCCGACAAAGGCTGTGGCCGTGGCGATAAGGCGGTTCGCCGTGATCTTTTCCTTGAGGAACAGTCCAGCCCCGGCAATGACGAAAAACGGTGATGTCATCGTCAGCGCGATCACCAGCCAGATTTCAAGCGTAGCCAGCGAGGAGACGAAAGCCTGCACGCCGCCCGCCGACAGAATGACCCGCACGATATGCCAGCCAAGATGATTGGTCGCCAGCGCCTTGCGGCCTTCGCGCCAGATCCACGGCACGGCAAAAATCAACGCAAACAGGTATTGGTAAAAGGCAACGGCCGTCGCGCCCTGGCCATCCACCTGGGTTGCCCATTGCGTGGCAATGTTGACCCCGGCAAAGGCAATGCCGGCCAAAATCATGAAAAAAGCCCCGCGCACGGCGGCAGGGAGTGCGGAAAATCTGGAGGTCGTCTGGTTCACTTCGTCGATCCTTTATCGTAGACCCAGGCGCCTCAGGGTTACGGGGATCGAAATACCAGAACAGGCAGCCAACGCATGAAAGCGGGGCGGCAGGCCGACATTGTTCGCTCCCGTTCTCTCACATCCGGACTATGACCGTCGGCTTCGGAATCACACCGAATCTGCTGACCCGAAAACCAGATGGTTTCCGGCGCTCGCGGGCTTACAAGACATGTGCCTTGCTTACCGCCGGTGGGGACTTCCACCCCGCCCTGAGAACGTTCTATATCGCAAGATTACGATATTGACCGAAGCTCTAGCCGAGCCGGGCGCGCAAATCAACGCTTTGCTTGCAACAGGTCGCAAGGTTATGACAGGTCCATGCGACCAACGAGGCTTTAATGGATGACTTGCGCCCCACATTGATGCCGCTGGGCGATAGCGCACTATTGGTGCGTTTCGACCGCCGCCTCGACATGCGCGCCAATGGGGCCGCCATTAGCCTCGCCCGACAGCTTGGCGCAAACCCGCCCAATGGTGTCGGCGAAATTGTGCCCAATCTGGTGTCCGTGCTGATCCGCTATGATCCGGGGGTGACGAATTTTGCGACCCTTGCGGGCGATCTGCGGTTGGTTCTGTTCGGTTTGGGCGCAGATGCGGATGCCAATGCAGGCGCACATCATGTGGTTCAGGTCCGTTTCGGGGGCAGCGAAGGGCCGGATATTGAAGAGGTGGCCTCAAGCCTCGACATGAGCGTTGCCGATTTCATTGCCGCCCATAACGCCAATCCCTTGCGGGTGCTGACCACCGGCTTTGCGCCCGGTTTTGTCTATTGCGGCCTGCATGATGAGGCCCTGCATCTGCCCCGGCGTCAGGATGTGCGGGCCAAGGTGCCGCCCGGCACCATCCTGTTTGCCGCCGGACAGACCGCGATTGCCGCCACCGCCATCCCGACAGGCTGGCATGTGATCGGCCAGACCGGTTTCCGCAATTTTGACGCCACAAAAACCCCGCCGACAAAACTGCATGCTGGCGACACGATCCGGTTCGAGGCGGTGTCATGAGAATAGAGATCACCCGCGCCGGACCGCTCGCCACCGTGCAGGATGCTGGCCGGCATGGTCATTTCGCCGATGGCATTAGCGCGTCCGGCCCCATGGACGCCAGGGGTTTTGCCCGCGCCGGAGATTTGGCCGCGACAAGCGCCACCGCCGGGCTGGAAATCACCATGGCGGGTATCGCCTTCACCTATACCGGCGAAGCGCTGAAAGCGGGTTTTTCCGGCGGCCTGTTTACACTTGCAATCAATGGTCAGGCGAAACCGTGGGATGCAGCCCATAGCCTTGCTGATGGCGACAAGGTCGAGATCAAACCGGGGCCTTTGGGCAATTACGGCTATATCCGTTTCGCCGCCGAACTGGACGTGCCCAAGGTTATCGGCAGCCGCGCCACCAATCTGATTGTCGGCCTCGGCGGCTTTGAGGGCCGCGCCCTGCGTAAGGGCGACGCGCTGGCGCTGATACCCGCCAAACCCCGCAAGCCGCAGCCCGCAAGCCCGCCAGCAGCCAATGAAGGCCCGATCCGCTTTATCTGGGGCATTGATGCCGACCAGTTCGACCGCAAGACGCTGAATGCCTTCACCGCCTCCAGCTTCACCATCAGCACCAAACTGGACCGGATGGGCGTGCGCCTGACCGACGGGCAGGGGGTGTTCAGCACCGCGCGCATTCTGTCCTTGGTGTCCGATGCCATTGTGCCGGGCGATATCCAGATTTTGGGCGACGGCACCCCGATCATCCTGATGCGTGATCACCAGCCGACCGGCGGCTATCCGCGGATCGCCACCCTGATCTCCGCTGATCTCGACCGCTTTGCCCAATTGCGCCCCGGCACCCATGTGCAATTCGCGCCGGTTACCGTGCCGCATGCCCAGGCCCTGCTGAAGGAGACGAGATGATCGCCATCGATCTCAATGCCGATATGGGGGAGGGGAGTGGTAGCGATCCCGACCTGCTCGATATCGTTTCCAGCGCCTCGATCGCCTGCGGCGGCCATGCCGGTGACGCGGAGACCATGCGCCAGACCCTGCGGGCCGCCAAAGCCCGCAATGTCGCCTGCGGTGCCCATCCCGGTTTCGCCGACCGTGAAAATTTCGGCCGCACGCGCCTGAACCTGTCGACCAGCCGGTTGCAGGCCCAGATCGGCGCGCAGCTCGAAGCGATCCGGCAAATTGCCGAAGATGAAAACATGGCACTGAAATACGTCAAACTGCATGGGGCTTTGGCCAATATGGCGGCGGAAGATGTCGATCTGGCCCGCACCGCTTTTGCCGTGGTGCGCGAGATTGATCCGGCTTTGGCCATTCTCGCGCTCGACAACAGCGCGCAAGTGGTCGCTGCGGAAGCGCTGGATTTGCGCGTGGTGCGCGAAGCCTATGCCGACCGGGCCTATAGCGCCGACGGGCTTCTGGTCTCGCGGGCGCTGCCCGGCGCGGTGCTGACCGATCCCGAAAAAGTGGTGGCGCAATGCCTCGGGCTGGCACGGGGCGAAATCACTACACTGGACGGGCATGTCATAGCCTCAAGCGCACGCTCGATCTGCCTGCATGGTGATACCGAAGGGGCGGTGGCACTGGCCCGCAGCACCCGTACAGCGTTGACGAAAGCGGGAATTTCCATTCAGGCACCTTACTGAGGTTGCATCCAAGGCGCTGGTGCGGCATATCGTTTTGCCTACAGCCGGAGAATTGTCATGACAGCCACCATTATCGACGGAAAAGCCTTTGCAGAGACATTGCGGGGTCGCATCAGCGAACACGTTGCGGGTCTCAAGCGCGATCATGACATTACGCCAGGCTTGGCCGTGATCATTGTCGGTCATGATCCGGCCAGCGAGGTCTATGTGCGCAACAAGGCCCGCCAGACCGAAGAAGTGGGCATGAATTCGTTCAAATACGAATTGCCCGAAACCGTCGCCGAAGCTGAACTGCTCCAGCTGATCATGGATTTGAACAGCCGCGACGATGTGCATGGCATTCTGGTGCAGATGCCGGTGCCCGATCACATTGATGCCGTCAAAATCATCAATGCCATTGATCCGTCCAAGGATGTGGACATGTTCCATCCGCAAAATGCCGGCAAGCTGATGACCGGCCAGCTCGGGCCCGTCTCCTGCACCCCGCTGGGCTGCCTGATGCTGCTGCGTGACCTGCATGGCGATCTTACCGGCATGGACGCGGTCGTCATTGGCCGCTCCAATCTCGTTGGCAAGCCGATGGCGCAATTGCTGCTGCGTGATAACTGCACCGTCACCATGGCCCATTCGCGTACCAAGAATCTCGCCGAGGTCGTTCGCCGTGCCGATATCGTGGTCGCCGCTGTCGGCCGCACCGAAATGGTCAAGGGCGACTGGATCAAGCCGGGTGCCACCGTCATTGACGTGGGCATCAACCGCATCCCGGCACCCGAACGCGGCGAGGGCAAGACCCGTCTCGTCGGCGATGTCGATTTTGCAGCGGCAGTGGAAGTTGCGGGTGCCATCACCCCTGTGCCCGGCGGCGTCGGCCCGATGACCATTGCCTGCCTTCTGGCCAATACGGTCACCACGGCCTGCCTGATCAATAACCTTACACCGCCCAGCGATTTGACGGCCTGAGAAAACGGGCGCGCCTGGGGCTTGAGCCTTGGCGCGCTTACATATATTTCATAAAACACCCCTATATTTGCCCCTCCCAAGGCTCAAGGCTTAGAAAAGATGAAATTCCGCGTTGTTTTAGCTTTCATTCTCCTGACATTAGCCCCCTCGGCTTTCGCCCAAACGGCGGCGAATCAGGTGAAGGACAAAGCGGTTTTTGCCTTTGGCGGCCGCATGATCAACGACAATTTCGAATACAGTTTTCTGCCCTTCGTCGTGCCTTATGAGGATAATTACATTCTCGGCGCGGGCTATCAGCAGTTCTTTTTCGAGCCCATAGAGAACTGGAAAGTCGGCCTTGAAATTGGCGCTGCGGCCCGGTTTGGCGAGGCTTTTTCCGGCGAATTCTGGGGCGGTACGGTTGTGCGCTATGACGGCCTGGTGCTGGGCGATACCCTGCGCATCTCGCCATCACTGACCTTTGGTTTGAGCGCGATTACCCGTTCGATCGGTGTCGAGGCCAAGCGTGAAGTCTGGTTTGATGGCGACGCGACAGTGCTGTTCTATCTGTCGCCAGAAGTCAGCTTTGCCCGTGCCGAAGATCCCGACAATGAAATCTTCTACCGTCTGCAGCACCGCTCGGGTGCCTGGGGCAGCATTGGCGGTCTGGCCGACGGCCATAACGGCCATGTCGTTGGTTTACGTCACCATTTCTAGCACTAGAGCAGATTACTCGGCCGCATTCGCCTTGTAGTCTGCGGGGTCATAATTGATGATCGGCGCCAGCCAGCGCTCGATATCGGCAATGCTCATGCCCTTGCGCGCGGCATAATCCTCAACCTGATCGCGCTCAACCTTGGCCACCCCGAAATAATAGGCGTCCGGATGGGCAATATAGATGCCGGAAACCGATGAGCCGGGCCACATGGCAAAGCTCTCGGTCAGCCTGACCCCGATCTGGTTTTCCGCATCCAGCAGCTCGAACAATGTCGCTTTCTCGGTATGGTCGGGCTGGGCCGGGTAACCGGGTGCCGGGCGGATGCCGCTATAGTTTTCAAGCAGTAATTCATCATCGGCAATGGCTTCATCCGGGGCATAGCCCCAAAGCTCCTTGCGTACATATTGATGCATGCGTTCAGCAAAGGCCTCGGCAAACCGGTCGGCCAGTGCCTTGACGATGATCGACTTGTAATCATCATTGGCCTGGGCAAAACGCTTTGAAATAGCATCCTCTTCCGCCCCTGAGGTGACGGCAAAGCCACCGATATAATCGCCCTTGCCACTTTCGACCGGGGCGACGAAATCCGATATACAGACATTGGCGCGATCGGCGCGCTTGGAGAGTTGCTGGCGCAGGCCATGCATGGTCGCCCGCCGGGTTTTTCGGCTCTCATCGGTGAACAGGGCGATATCATCGCCAATGGCATTGGCCGGCCAGAAGCCAACCACGGCTTTGGGTTTGAACCAGCCTTCATCCAGAACCTGTTTCAGCATCTCTTGCGTGTCAGCCCACAAGGCGCGCGCGGCCTCGCCCTGGCTTTCATCCTCGAGAATGGCGGGGTAGCGCCCCTTGAATTCCCAGGTCTGGAAATAGGGGGTCCAGTCAATGCACCCGGCCAGATCATTCAAATCCCAGTCCTCGAAAACCCTGGTGCCGGTGAAAGAGGGCGTTGTGGGATTATAGGCGTCCCAGTCGACTTGCTGGGCATTTGCCCGCGCCCGCACCAGACTGAGCCGCTGCTTGTCGGCTTCTGACCGGCGGTGCTTTTGCGCCACCAGTGCATATTCGTCGCGGATACCTTCCAGATAGGCTTCACGATTTTCGGGTGACAGGAGATTGGAGACAACGCCAACCGCCCGGCTGGCATCGTTGACATAAACGGTCTGGCCCCGTTGGTAATTGGGGTGAATTTTCACCGCCGTATGCACGCGGCTGGTGGTCGCGCCGCCGATCAGCAGCGGCACGTCAAAGCCTTCGCGCTCGAAATCGGCAGCGACCGACGACATTTCCTCCAATGACGGCGTGATCAGGCCTGAAAGCCCGACAATATCTGCATTATGCTCACGGGCAGCGGCCATGATCTTGATCGAGGGCACCATGACGCCGAGATCAATGACTTCGTAATTATTGCACTGCAACACCACGCCAACGATGTTCTTGCCGATATCGTGCACATCGCCCTTGACCGTCGCCATGATGATCGTGCCATTGGTCGAACGCGAGGTGTCACCGGAGGCCGCTTTTTCGGCTTCCATATACGGCATCAGATAGGCGACAGCCTGTTTCATCACGCGGGCGGATTTCACCACCTGCGGCAGGAACATCTTGCCAGCGCCAAACAGATCGCCAACCACATTCATGCCGGCCATCAATGGCCCCTCGATCACATGCAGCGGCCGCTCCGCTTCCAGACGGGCTTCCTCGGTATCCACTTCAATGAACTCGGTGATACCATTGACCAGCGCGTGCTCGAGCCGCTTGCCCACGTCCTGCTCGCGCCAGGTCAGGTCATTCTTGCTCTCAGCCTTCGCGCCGTCGCCCTTGAAGCGGATGGCCGCATCGAGCAGCCGCTCGGTGCTGTCCGCCCGGCGGTTGAGCACGACATCCTCGCAAAGCTCACGCAATTCGGGATCGATATTCTCGTAAACGGCGAGCTGGGCTGCGTTGACGATGCCCATATCCATGCCAGCCTGGATGGCATGATAGAGAAATACAGAATGCATCGCCTCGCGCACCGGGTCATTGCCACGGAACGAGAAGGAGAGGTTGGAAACACCGCCTGAAACATGGACATGGGGCAGGTTTTGCCGGATCCAGCGTGTCGCCTCGATAAAATCGACACCGTAATTATTATGTTCTTCGATGCCGGTTGCCACGGCAAATATGTTGGGATCGAAAATGATGTCCTCGGGCGGGAAATCAACGACCTTGGTCAGCAATTCATAGGCGCGGGCACTGATCTCAGTCTTGCGCTTGAACGTGTCAGCCTGGCCCTGTTCGTCAAACGCCATCACCACCACGGCGGCACCATAGCGGCGCACCAGCCGGGCCTGTTTGATGAAAGCCTCTTCGCCTTCTTTCATCGAGATCGAATTGACCACCGACTTGCCCTGAACACAGCGCAGCCCCGCCTCGATGACGTTCCATTTGGAACTGTCGATCATGATCGGCACCCGGGCAATATCGGGCTCTGCCGCGATCAGATTGAGGAATTTGACCATGGCCGCTTCGGAATCCAGCAGGCCTTCATCCATGTTAACATCGATGATCTGTGCGCCCGACTGGACCTGCTGGCGCGCAACTTCAAGGGCCGCCGGATAATCATTGGCCTCAATGAGTTTACGGAACCGGGCAGAGCCGGTGACATTGGTGCGCTCACCAACATTGACGAAACGGATTTCGGGGGTGAGCGTGAATGGCTCCAGTCCCGACAATCGTAATAGACGCTGAGAACTCAATTTACCCTCACTCGTGGGAATGGGTGTGGAAGACACGGGGTGCTTTGCCGTGCACTTGGGCGGCAATTTCGCGGATATGATCCGGCGTGGTGCCGCAGCACCCACCTAGAATATTGGCAAAGCCGGCGGCGGCAAATTCACCGAGCAAAGCGCCGGTCTGTTCGGGCTCTTCATCGTAAAGCCCGAATTCATTGGGCAGGCCTGCATTGGGATAAACACAGATCGGCACATCGGCGACCTTGGCCAGTTCGGCAACATAGGCGCGCATTTCCTTGGCACCCAGCCCGCAGTTCAGCCCGAAGGAGAACGGGCGGACATGGCTGAGAGAGTTCCAGAACGCTTCGGGCGTCTGCCCGGACAAAACCCGACCCGACATGTCGCTGATCGTGCCTGAAATCATCACCGGCATTTTGACACCGCGCTCGGCGCTGATTTCATCAATCGCGAAGACGGCGGCCTTGGCATTCAGCGTATCGAAAATCGTCTCGACCAGCACCAGATCGACGCCACCGGAAATCAGCCCGCGCACCTCTTCGGCATAGGCCAGGCGCAATTCATCGAAGGTCACGGCGCGAAAGCCGGGGTCATTCACGTCCGGGGAGATTGAGGCCGTGCGATTGGTCGGCCCAAGTGCGCCAGCCACAAAACGCGGATTGCCGTCTTCTTCTTCGGCCATTTTCGCCGCAGCGCTTGCCAGCTTCGCGCCGCTTTCCGCCAGCTCAAATGCCAGATCTTCCATGCCGTAATCGGCCTGGGCAATGGAGGTGGACGCAAAAGTATTGGTCTCGGCGATATCCGCGCCGGCCCGGAAATATTCGAGGTGCACGTCGCGTACGGCGTCAGGCTGGGTCAGGTTCAGCAGGTCATTATTACCCTGCAATTGCCGATGCCAGTCCTTGAAGCGTTCAGCCCGGAAATCTTCTTCGGAGAATTTATAGCCCTGCAGCATAGTGCCCATGGCCCCATCCATAATGACAACCCGCTCTTTCATGAGATTTTCGAGTAGGGCGATTCGATCGCTACGCATGAGTGTCTCCGTGGGCCTGCTATGGAGCAGATATTCAAGCTTGAATTGGTTATCGGGAGCCGGTCGTGCCAATATTCTCCCAAATAGATATAAAGATATCTTTATATGATCTAAGCGGAAGGCGCAAGCGGGCCATGGTTATGGATTGATATTGATGCCGGGGAGGGCGCGTTATCATTTCTCTAACCATGCCAGCAGGCCGATCCCCCATAATGGATCGGATTCGGTTATCCTTCTTATCGGTTGAGTAGGGATAATATGCGGCAGACACACGGCACGGGCAGCTTGAAAGCGGCAATGCGCAACGGCTTATTGGCGTTGTGCGTTCTTCCGCTATTGGCGGGTTGCGGCGCTTTTTCAGGCGTTTCCGATTTCATCAATACCAAAAGCAAATTCAGCTCCTCCAAATATGGCGTCGCTGCCTCCAAGCGCGTAACCACTTCAAGGCATGTCCCCAAAGGGGGCGGGCGCTATCAGGTGGGCAAGCCGTATAAGGTTGCCGGCAACTGGTACACGCCCAAAGACGACCCCAATTATGATTCAACGGGTGCGGCGTCCTGGTACGGGCCGAATTTCCATGGTCGCCATACGGCCAATGGCGAGATATTCGATCAGTTTGCCCTGACCGCCGCCCATCCGACACTGCCGCTCCCATCCTATGTGCGCGTGACCAATCTCGAGAACAACCGTTCGATCGTGGTTCGGGTCAATGATCGCGGGCCGTTTGTTGGCGGGCGTGAGATCGATTTGTCCAAGCGGGCGGCCGAAATGCTCGATTATACCAATAAGGGTTCCGCCCGCGTGCGGGTCAAATATGTTGGCAAGGCCCCGTTGGAAGGCGATGATACGCGTATGTTGATGGCGAGCTATAATGCGCCGACGCAAATGGAGCGTAGCATGCGCCAGGAAACGCGCATTGCCTACGCCGAGCCCGTAGCGGAACGGTCGCAGCCAGAGCCGCAGCCGCGACTGGCAGTATTTCCCGCTTCCTGGTCGGCAAATGCGCCGCGCGGCGATGTGTCGGTGACCCCGCAAGGCTTCAATATCGTCAACACGACGAGTAATTCCGGGCTGGGGCCGCTCTTTTATGCGCCGGCCAAATCTATCGACACGCAAAAGGCCGGCCAGATCATCGACAGCGCTTTCGCTGCGACCGAAGCCATGGCCACCCGCCCGAGTGCGCTGAACGCCTGGCGGCAAACCATGGATGAAGACGCCCGCGCTATTCATTTGCAGCTGGGTATCTTCTCCGATCCCGTCAATGCCCGTAATGTCGAGCAGGCTTTTGCCCTGATTGGGGCGGTGGACGAGGAAGAGATTTCCATTCGCGGGAAACCGGCGACGGTGCTCACCCTCAGCTATCTCAAGCCCGGCGCAACCCGGGATGACGCCACTGAGCGCGCCATGCAGCTTGGCCTGACGGACACCATTCTGTATTAGTGGTTGAAATACAGGAAGGCAGGGGCGTCTCGTTATGTTAAGAGGCGCTGGCTTTGGGGTTATTGTGGCAAATTATGATTAGATTTATCGGTATATTGCTCACCACGCTGGGCGTTTTGTGGACAGGCGCTGCGTTTGCGCAGCTCGATTTCGACACCAAGGCACCATTCGCCATTCTGATGGACTATGAGTCCGGTACGGTTTTGTATCAAAAGAATGCCGACGAGAAGATGGAGCCGGCCAGCATGGCCAAGCTGATGACGATCGCCGTTGTCTTCGACATGCTCAAATCCGGCCGCCTGTCGCTGGATGACGAGTTCTTCATTTCCGAACACGCCTGGCGTGATGGCGGCGCTTCCTCGGGCGGCTCCACCATGTTTGCCGAGCTGAATTCCAAGATCCGCGTCGGCGACCTGATCAAATCGGTGATCATTCAATCGGGCAATGACGCCAGCATTGCCCTGGCCGAAGGCATTGGCGGCAGCGAAGACACGTTCGCCCGCATCATGAACGAAAAAGCCGAGGAACTGGGCCTCACCCAGTCCCATTTTACCAATGCGGCAGGCCTGCCGGATCCCGACATGCATGTCAGCCCCCGCGATCTGGCCAATCTGGCGCGCTACATCATTTCCGAATTTCCCGATTATTACGGCATATTCGCCGAGCCGGAATTTGAATGGAACGGCATTACCCAACAGAACCGCAATTCGCTGCTGGAAATGGGCATTGGTGTTGACGGGCTCAAAACCGGCCATACCGAAAGTGCCGGTTATGGCGAAGTCGTTTCCACCACAGAAGGCGGACGCCGGTTGATCGCGGTGCTGCACGGGCTGAAATCGATGCGCGAACGGGCAGAAGAGGCGCGTAAACTGGTGACCTGGGGCACCCGCAACTTCGAGCGCCTGCCGGCCTTCAAGGATGGTGAAACGGTCGGCTATGCCGATGTCTATGGTGGTGAGGTGCCCAGTGTCGCCCTGGTGGGAAACGGATCGATCGATCTTTATATTCCCAAAGGGTCACGCAAATGCCTTTCTGCCAGCATTTCCTATCAGGCACCGATCCGGCCGCCGGTGGAAAAGGGCGCAAAGCTTGCCGAACTGCAGGTCTTGTGCGATGGGCAGCTCATTCAGGCGGCACCGCTTTATGCTGCCGAGTCGGTTGCTGAAGGCGGCATTGTGCGCCGTGCGACCGATGCACTCAAAGAACTGGCCATTGGCTGGTTGTGACCGAACAGAGTTGATAATCCGCCCATGGCCGAAGCCAAAACACCATCAAACGCCCGCTTTCTGACCTTTGAGGGTGGGGAGGGCGTTGGCAAGTCGACCCAGGTCAAGCGGCTGCTCGGCAAGCTGACCCGGCTCGGCATTGCCGCCGTGCGCACCCGTGAGCCGGGCGGCACGCCAAAAGCCGAAGCCATCCGCTCGTTTATTTTGCAGGGACGCTCCGAGGAATGGGGCCCGGGTGCTGAGGCGACATTGTTTGCCGCCGCCCGCCTTGACCATGTGAACCAGTTGATTGCGCCCAATCTTGCCAGCGGCCGATGGGTCATCTGCGACCGGTTTCATGATTCCACCCGCGCCTATCAGGGGCTGACCGGTGGTGTCGACGAAACCCTGATCGCAGCGCTTGAGGACCTGGCTCTGAACGGGCACAAGCCCGATCTGACCATTATTCTTGATATGGACCCCGAAGAAGCCTTCAAACGCGTCGCCCAGCGCGCCGCAGAAGACGGCATTCCGGCGGTGGCCGACCGGTTTGAGAAAGAAGATCTCGACTGGCATCGGAGCCTCCGTTCAGGCTTTCTCGAGATTGCCGAGCAAAACCCGGATCGTTGTGTGGTCATCTCCGCCGATCAGGCGGAAACGGAACTGGCCAAGGCGATCTGGTCCGCCGTTACCACAAAATTCCCCGAGCTCGTCCGTGAGGAGACCGCGTGAGCGCTGGCGATCCGCAACGTGAACCGGACCAGCTTGAAGGCGTCTTGCTGCCGGAACAGGCACCGCGCCTGATCGGCCATGAAACCGCGTTTGCAGCGCTGATCGATCAGGCCGGGGAGGGGCGCCTGCCCGGGGCCATTCTGCTGCATGGTCCGCGCGGCATTGGCAAAGCCAGCTTTGCCTTCACCCTCGCCAAACAGGTTCTGACCATGACCGGCGATGAACCGGCAGAGCGCGTGGACGAACAGATTGCGGCAGGTGTGCATCCCAATATATTTGTCCTCCGCAGAAGGGCGCGCGACACCAATGGTTTTTATGCTGCCATCCGGGTGGAGGATGTGCGCGATGTTCAGCACCGCATGCGCCAGACCCGTGGGCGGGCCGGTTATCGTATCTGCGTGGTCGACAGTATTGACGACTGCAATCAGAGCTCGGCCAACGCGCTGTTGAAAATTCTCGAAGAGCCACCAGCGGAAACCCTGTTTCTGCTGGTCTCGCATCGCCCCGGCTCACTATTGCCGACCATTCGCTCGCGGTGCCACGCCTATGCCTTGCGCGGGCTTGATGCCGCTGCGGTGCAAATGATTGTGGCCGCTCAGGTGCCTGAGGCCGATAGCGCGATGTTGCAACGGGCGGTTGAACTGGCGGACGGGCGTCCCCAACGCGCCTTTGAAGCGCTGATGATCGAGGGGCTTGATACCCTCGATACCTTGCAGCGCTGGCTGAATGCACCCGCGTCCCAACCGGCGGGCGTGCATTTGCAACTGGCCGACGCCATTGCCAAGGCCGGGGGCGCGGAAGCCGCCTTTGCCCGCGATATGCTGATCGGCTGGATGGCGGATGAAGCGCGGGCGGCATCGATGGCGGGCCCGCTTGCACGCAACCGTCTTGCCTCGGCAACAGAGCTGTGGGACAAGGCGCACGCAGTGTTTGCCGACGCCGATGCCTATAATCTCGATGCCAGGCAAACACTGGTTTCCATTTTTGACGCGCTGAGGCAGCATGCACGCCTGCATATGCACCTCGCGCCTGCCGGACAGTCATGAGTAAAGAAAAATTCTACATCACCACGCCGATCTTCTACCCCAACGGCGTTCCCCATATCGGCCATGCCTACACGGCTTTGGCCAGTGACACGATTGCCCGCTTTCACCGGCTGGACGGCAAGGACGTGTTCTTTCTCACCGGCACCGATGAGCATGGGCTCAAGATGCAGCAGACGGCGGAGAAAGAGGGCATTACAGCGCTCGAACTGGCAACCCGGAATGCCAATGTTTTCCGTGACTTGTGGTCGGTATTGAACATCTCGTTTGATGATTTCATCCGCACCACCGAGCCGCGCCATCACCGCGCTTCGGAAGCGATCTGGAAGCGGATGGAAGAAAAGGGCGACATCTATCTCGACACCTATGCCGGTTGGTATTCGGTGCGTCAGGAAGCTTTTTTCGACGAGAAAGAGACCACCCTTGGCGACGATGGCATACGCCGCGAGCCGCTGGGCTCGCCTGTGGAATGGGTCGAGGAAGAGAGCTATTTCTTCCGCCTCTCGGCCTATGGCGACAAGCTGCTGGCGCATTTTGAGGCCCATCCCGATTTCGTCATGCCGCAGGAGCGGCGCAATGAAGTGGCCAGTTTCGTCAAATCAGGCCTCAAGGACATTTCGATCTCGCGCACCACATTCGACTGGGGCGTAAAAGTTCCGGGCAATGAAAAGCACGTGATGTATGTCTGGGTCGACGCGCTGACCAATTATCTGACCGCGACAGGTTTCCCCGAGGAAAACACTGAGCGCAGCGGTTTCTGGCCGTGTAATCTGCACATGATCGGCAAGGACATCGTCCGCTTCCATGCGGTCTATTGGCCGGCCTTTTTGATGTCCGCCGAAATCGAGCTGCCTAAGCGGGTCTTCGCCCATGGGTTCCTGTTCAACCGCGGCGAGAAAATGTCGAAATCGGTCGGCAATGTTGTCGATCCCTTTGGCATGGCGAAAGAATATGGCGTCGACGCCATGCGCTATTATTTCCTGCGTGAAGTCTCGTTTGGTCAGGACGGCTCCTATAGCCATGAAGCCATCGTCAACCGCATCAATGCCGATCTGGCCAATGATTTGGGCAATCTGGCCCAGCGCTCGCTGTCCATGGTCAACAAGCATTGCGAAGCGCAGGTGCCGGTGCCCGGTGCGCTGTCGGACGAGGATAAAGTGATCCTCGAGGCGGCAGATGCCTTGCTGGCGCAGGCGCGTGCCGCAATGGATCAGCAGGCTTTGCACCAGATGCTGGCTGCCGTCTGGCAGGTCGTGGCCGATACCAATCGCTATTTCGCCGCGCAGGAACCCTGGGCCTTGCGCAAGAACGATCCCGCCCGCATGGCCACCGTGCTCTATGTCACGGCGGAAATCATCCGGCAGGTCGCCATTCTGGCGCAGCCGGTCATGCCGGAATCTGCCGCCAAGCTGTTGGATTTGCTGAATGTTGATGCCGACGCCCGCAACTTTGCTGAGCTGGGCGAAACCGGCCGCCTGACCCCGGGTGTGGCTTTGCCAGTGCCGGAAGGCGTTTTTCCGCGCTATGTTGAAAAAGCTGCCCCCGAGGCCACTGCCTGATGTTGATCGACAGTCATTGCCATCTCGATTTCGACGCGCTGTCGGCCGATCTGGACGGCGTGATTGCCCGTATGGGCGCGGCCGGTGTTTCCGGCTGCGTGACCATTTCGACCCGCGTGGAGAAATTCGCAAAACTGACAGCAATTGCAGAGGCTTACGACAATATCTGGTGTTCCATCGGCACCCATCCGCATAATGCCGATGAAGAACTGCATATCCAGACCGAAGACCTGCTGCGGCTGGCCGAACACCCCAAATGCGTTGCCATTGGCGAGGCCGGGCTTGATTATCACTATGACAATGCCCCGCGCGATGCGCAGGAGACCGGGTTTCGCCGCCATATCGCTGCCGCCCGCATTTCCGGCCTGCCGCTGGTCATTCATAGCCGCTCTGCAGACGAAGACATGATCTCAATCCTCGAGGAAGAGACAGGGAAGGGGGCCTTCCCCTTTGTTTTGCATTGCTTTTCTTCCGGCGCCGAACTGGCCCGTCGCGGCTTGGCGCTGGGCGGCTATGTGTCCTTCTCAGGCATTGTTACTTTCAAGAATGCTGCTGAAATTCAGGAAGTGGCCGGGTTTGTGCCGCTGGACCGCATGCTGGTGGAAACCGATGCGCCATATCTGGCACCAATCCCGCATCGCGGCCAGTCCAACGAACCGTCCTTCGTGCGCCACACCGCCGAAAAGCTCGCTGAATTGCGTGGGCTGGAACTGGCGGCGATTGCTGAACAGACCACCGCCAATTTCGCGCGGCTGTTCTCCAAAACCGGGCTGGCCTGATCCATGGCATTGCCCGCGCAACATATCACGGCAACCATTCTGGGCTGCGGCTCGTCCGGCGGTGTGCCGCGGGTCGGCAATATCTGGGGCGATTGTGATCCGGGCAATCCACGCAACCGGCGTCGCCGGTGCTCCTTGCTCCTGACCGGCACGCGTGCGGACAGCAACGAGCCGACACAGGTGCTGATCGATACGGGATGCGACTTGCGCGAGCAATTGCTTGAGGCCCAGGTGACCCAACTCGACGCGGTCTTGTACACACATGAGCATGCCGACCACACCCATGGCATTGATGATCTGCGTGTGCTGGCGCTAAACAGCCAGAAACGTGTCGATGTCTATTGCTCCAGGGCGACCAGCGAACGTCTGCAACAATCCTTCGGCTATTGCTTTACCGCACCGGCCGGCAGCCCATATCCGCCCATTCTCAATGCGCATCATTTTGAAGCTGGCGATGAGGTCGAGATTGACGGGCCGGGCGGTTGTATCCGGGTTTCCGCCTTCGCCCAGGAACATGGCAGCATCATTTCACTGGGCTTCAAAACCGGCAAATTTGCCTATTCCTGCGATCTCAGCGGCTTGCCGCAATCATCCTTGAGTGCCGTTTCTGATCTGGATGTCTGGGTGCTCGACGCCTTGCGGCCAACACCACATCCGAGCCATCTCAGCTTGCCCGAGGCCTTGGCGCTGGTTGAACGCCTGAAACCACGCCAGACCGTGTTGACCAACATGCATATCGATATGGACTACGCCCATGTTGAAGCGACAACGCCGGCCTATGTAACACCAGCCTATGATGGCATGGTGATTGACGTGACCGCCGGCAAGGTGCTGTCGCGCTAGGCTCACCGACCCAAGGCGAGCTCATTTGCTGCAACAGGTACAAACTGGCCGTAAAGGCCTGTAATACGGCGCGTTTGAGACACCTTCGGCGATATCTGATCCAAACAGATCAATATCAAAAAGTTCCATAATATATATTATGCGAATAGCAATGACGTATAGAATGTGGTCGGGCGTATTGGTTTACAGGATGACGCCGTTATCCCGATGTTGTCCCCGGGACCGTCCAAGGCACCTGCAGCCGCTCCGAGTATGCGTTAAACTATGCTCACCTGATTCCACCTCAGACAGTGAGCAGCCCCATGCAGCCATCCCGTGACCTAAGCCGCCTTGTTGAAATCATGGAAGCCTTGCGCGATCCGGTTACCGGTTGCCCATGGGATATCGAACAGGATTTCGCGTCCATCCGCCATTACACCATCGAGGAAGCCTATGAAGTGGCGGATGCGATCGAACGCGAGGATTTTGATGATCTGCGCGTCGAGCTCGGCGACTTGTTGTTGCAACCGATCTATCACGCACAGATGGCGCGCGAACGCGGACTGTTTGACATTGGCGATGTGATTTTGGCCATTACCGAAAAACTCATCCGGCGCCATCCGCATGTATTCGGCACGCAATCGGCCAGTGATGCAGGCGGTGCCAAGGGGCGTTGGGAAGACGTCAAGGCGGTAGAACGCGCGGAAAAAGCCGAAAAATCGGGCAATACCCGGCCTTCCCTGCTCGATGACGTGCCCCTCCCCTTGCCAGCACTTGTCCGGGCGGAAAAGCTGTCGAAACGCGCGGCAAAAATTGGTTTTGATTGGCCTAACTGGCAGCAGGTTTTCGACAAGTGCCGGGAGGAACTGGGCGAAGTATCGGAGGCTGTGGCGAAAAATGACAAGGCAAACATGACCGAGGAAATCGGCGACCTGTTATTCTCAGTCGCCAATCTCGCGCGGCATCTGGATATCGATCCAGAGGCGGCGCTGCGCGATGCCAATTACAAATTTTCCCGCCGTTTTGCCCATGTCGAACAGCGTTGTGCGGCTGACGACATCCCGATTGAGACCGCCGGCCTCACACAATTGGAAATCTACTGGAACGAAATCCGCGCTGCGGACAAATCAGGCAGCGTCTGACGGCTGCAACCGTTTGCCAAAACGGGCCTGGAACGCGGAATTGAAACGCGGCTGCACCCGGACGGTATATTCAGTGCCCTGTTCATCGGGCTCTGCGCGGTCGATGACTTCGCCATGGGCATAGAGCCAGCCGGTATCCTCGCCATTCTCATGCGGCACCATGATCCGGAAGACACGGCTGCCGAGCGCAAGGCAAGTCTCGATTTCCGCAAACAGGTCATCAACCCCCTCGCCGCTGAGCGCGGAGACGGCAACCTTGGCCTCAACCCGCCCGGCCGTAATGACATTGGCCAGCGCCGGTATGCCGCCATCCTCATCGCGCGGCAATTGATCGATTTTATTCCAGACCTCGATGATCGGCACGGTTTCCGCGCTGATCCCCAAATCGGCCAGCACCGCCAGCACATCATTGGCCTGAGCCACATGGTCCGGATTGGCCACATCGCGCACATGCAGGATAATGTCGGCCTGGGTCACCTCTTCCAGCGTTGCCCGGAAAGCCGCGACCAGATCGGTCGGCAGATCGGCAACAAACCCCACCGTGTCCGACGCCATGATATCGCGGCCATGCGGCAGGTGCGCCCGGCGCACAGTGGTGTCGAGGGTCGCAAACAGCAGGTCTTCGGCCATAACGTCGGCACCGGTCAGCCGGTTGAACAGACTCGATTTTCCCGAATTGGTATACCCCACCAGTGCAACAACGGGGTATGGCACGGCATCACGTGGTTTGCGCTGCAATCCACGGGTGCGCACGACTTTTTCGAGGCGTTTTTCGAGCAGCGCTATACGATCCTGAATTTGCCGCCGATCACTTTCGATCTGGGTTTCGCCCGGGCCACCAAGGAACCCGCCGCCGCCGCGCTGACGTTCAAGGTGGGTCCAGGACCGGACCAGCCGCCCTTTTTGATAATTCAGATGCGCCAGCTCAACCTGCAGCACGCCTTCACGGGTGGCCGCACGTTCGCCGAAAATCTCCAGAATCAGGGCGGTCCGGTCCAATACCTTGGCCCCGGTTTGCCGTTCCAGATTGCGTTGCTGGATCGGCGTCAGCGGTGCATCCACCAAAACCAGCTCGATATCCTGCTGTTTCACCCGTTCCGCAAGGGTTTCCACATAGCCGCCACCCAGATAGGTCGCGGGCCGGATTTCGCGCAAACGCACGACGTCCGAAATCACGATATCGAGACGGATGGCGCGGGCCAGCCCCTCAAACTCGCTTTTACGGGCGTCAGCCGTACGCTGTTCCAGCCGCAGATGAAGATCCGGACACACCAAGGCGCACCGTGTTCGCACACGGCGGTTGTCGATAAAACGCGGCGGTCCGCCGCGCTCCGAATCTGCGCCTGGTTCTACCAAGGAATCAGATCTATGACGTTGTGTCGTTGTCGCCTCCACCCTGTTCTGGGTCGAAAAGCTGAATTGGCGCACCTGGCATTATGGTTGAAATCGCATGCTTGTAGACAAGCTGTGATTGGGAATCGCGCCGTAGCAATAGACAAAAATTATCAAACCACGTGATAACGCCCTGGAGCTTTACACCGTTTACGAGAAAAATCGTAAGCGGAACCCGCTGTTTGCGTACGTGATTAAGGAAAGAATCCTGTAAATTCTGTGCCTTCTCATTGGGCATGTTTTTGGCCTCTCAGGTGGCTGCTTGCCGCGCATCTGCCGCTCCCTAAGCTTTTTTACCAGCTTTTGAGACTGCGTCCGCCGACCTCTGCCCCCTTCTAAATATTTTGGTTACAACCACAAGACTATGGCATACATCAACAAACTTGCATACCGGTCAAAGACGTCACCCCCAGTATGATTGCAAGATGCTCTGTTTCAACTGGTATACCCCTTGCGCGTTTTTTTTCAACGTACCAATCGGACCCGGCTTAATACGCTTAGGGAAGTCTACCGCTAGAAGAAGTCCAGACTAACCCGGAACATCTGTTCAACCTGGCGCACCTGGGCGGCAAGCGCCATTACCACGACAAAATCACCCGCTTCAATGCGTACATTCCCATGTGGCATGATCACTTCATCGCCCCGCATGATGGCACCAATACGGATGCCCGGGCCGATGTTAAATTCACGCAAGGGTTTCCCCACCAGGGTTGAGGTGTCGAGCGCTTCAGCTTCAATCAGCTCTGCGGCACCATCAAACAGCGAATAGACCCCGCGCACCCGGCCGCGCCGCACATGGCGCAGCACTTTCGAAACCGTCACCGTGCGGGGATTGATAAAGGCGTCGACCCCAAGCCGCCGGGCGAAGCGAGGATATTGCGGCTGATTGACCAGCGCAAAATTGGCCCTGCAACCCAGCTCGCTTGCCAACACGGACGAAAGGATATTGGTCTCGTCATCATTTGTCAGCCCCAGATACATGTGGGCGTCGTGAATATCGACCTCGCGCAGAATGTCCTCCTGCAGCGCATCCCCAAACACGGTGATGGACCGTGTCAGGCTTTCGGCGGCGATCTGGGCAATATGGCGATTGTTTTCGACGAGACGGATATTGATCCCCTCCCCGCTTTCCTCAAGCTTGCGGGCAACATAGCGGCCAATATTGCCCGCGCCGCCAATGACGATACGGGAGGGAGGCTGTTCATCGCGGCCAAACAGGCTGAGCACCCGCGAGACCTGATCCTTGGCGACGGCAACCAGCGCCTGATCTCCGGCGACGAGACTTTCGCGCGAGCTCATCACATGCATTTGCCCGTTGCGGCGCACGCCCATGACGGTTGCCTGCAGATTGGGGAACAGATCGGTCAGATGGCGCAAAGGCGTGTTGATAACGGCGCAATCCTCGCGCACATCGACCGCAATGACCATGACCCGGTCGTCCTCGAACGAGACGATTTCGGAGGCACCCGGATAGGCCAGCCGCTTCAGGATCAGGTCACCGACCTCGATTTCGGGCGAAATGATCACATCGATCGGCAAATGATTGCGGGCGAACAGATTGGCCCATTCCGGACTGAGATAGGTCTGTGAGCGGATGCGGGCGATACGGGTGGGAATTTCAAAGATCGAATGGGCCACCTGACAGGCGGTCATGTTGACCTCGTCCACCTGGGTCACCGCGATCAGCATGTCCGCGTCCTTGGCACCGGCCTGCGCCAGCACATCGGGATGGGAGCCGTGCCCGTGCACCCCGCGCGCGTCCAGCGTATCGCGGACACGCTGCACCAGATCGGCATTGCTGTCGATCACCGTGACTTCAATGCCCTCAATCGAAAGCTTTTCCGCAATGCCGTAACCTACCTGGCCGGCGCCGCTAATGATAACTCGCATGGGATCCTCTGCGCTGGACTGTTGGTGCGCTGACTAGCATGCCATTATAGACCGAGCGACTTGATTTTGCGATGCAAAGCACTCCGCTCCATACCGACAAACTCTGCTGTCTTGGAAATATTGCCGCCAAAGCGTTCAATTTGCGCAAGGAGGTATTGTTTTTCAAACACTTCCCGGGCTTCCCGCAAGGGCAGACTCATCAGATGTGCTGAAGCATCCGTATCGCCGATTGTGGGCAAGACCTCACCAATATCGGTCGGCAGCATGGCCGCCGTGATGATCCCGTTCTCGGGCGACTGATCCTTCATCAGAATGAGCAGCCGTTCGATGGAATTGCGCAATTGCCGCGCATTGCCCGGCCAGTCCTGCGCCTGCAATACGGCAAGCGCATCATCGCCAATCACCAGTCTTTGCAGGCTATGCATGCGGCAAATCTGCTCGACAAAAATCTGCACCAGCAGCGGCACGTCTTCGCGACGCTCCTTGAGAGGCGTGAGCTGAATTGGCACCACCGACAGGCGGTGAAACAAATCGGAGCGGAACTGTCCCGTCTCGACCAGCCCGGCAACATTTTGCGAACTTGAGGTGACGATACGCACATCGATCGGCACCGAAACCTGGCCCCCGACGCGGTTAAAGGTGTTCTCGACCAATGTCCGCAGCAGCAGAGATTGCGCTGCCGGCGGCAAGGCAGTGACCTCGGAGAGATAAAGCGTGCCACCATGGGCCCGCTCCAGGGCACCAACCTCAGTCTGCGACAGCCCCGATTTGTCCCGGCTTTCGCGCCCGAACAGCACCACGGGGACTTCATCGGGATCATAAAGCGACGCATTGATTTCAACAAACGAGGCACCGGACCGCAGACTGCGCTTGTGCAACATACGGGCGCACAAGCCCTTGCCGGTGCCAGACGCGCCCGAGATGAAAATGCGCGAATTGGTGGGGCCGGACTTGTCGATCAGCCCCCTGATCTGGCTCATGGATGACGACGTGCCGACCAGCTCATTGCCCGAGCTTGCCGAGCGCACGCGCAATTCTTCATTCTCGCTTTTCAGCCGGCGCGCTTCCATGGCCCGCTGGGTGATCAGCAGCAGCCGATCGATCTTGAACGGCTTTTCAATATAGTCATAGGCACCGCGCTTGATCGCCGAAACAGCGGTTTCGAGATTGCCATGCCCCGAAATCATCACCACCGGCAGATCGGGGTGCTGGCGCTGAAACTCATCGAGCAATTGCAGCCCGTCAAGCCGCGAGCCCTGCATCCAGATATCGAGAAATACCAGATTGGGGCGCCGTCGCATGATTTCTTCGAGGCCGGAATCCGCGTCATGGGCTTGACGGGTTTCATACCCCTCATCCTCCAGAATGCCCGCGATCAGCTCCCTGATATCGTTTTCGTCATCAATGATCAGAATATCAAATGCCATTATTTGTCCATGACAGCGTGATCACGCTGCCCCTCTCTCCCGACTTCTGCCGAGCGGGTCTGCTCCCGAAGCTGAACGTCATGCCCGGACTCCCGAATGTTGAGTGGTAGTTTTATGCTGAAACAGGCACCGATTCTGCCATGTTGATCCGGTTCGGCATCAACAAGCTCGACCGTTCCCCCGTGCTGTTCGATAATCTTGGCAACAATGGCAAGGCCAAGTCCGGTGCCCTTGTCGCGGGTCGTCATATAAGGCTCGAGCAGGCGCTGGCGGTTTTCCGTCGGCCAGCCCTTGCCATTATCCGAAATCATGATGTGCACAAATGCCCCCTCAACCGCGGCAGAAACCGTGATCTTGGGGTCTTCGATCTCACTTAGACCAACCGATTCAATGGATTCGACGGAATTCTTGATCAGGTTCGTCAATCCTTGCGAAATCAACCTGCCGTCAAAATCGGCAATGATCGCATCAGGCGGCAGGTCAGCCTGCAAGGTGATTTCCGGCTGCCTGACACTCTCAAGGAATACCGCCTGGCGGATGGTATCGGAGAGATCGCCCTGGGCCAGTGCCGCCGTGGGCATGCGTGCGAAGGATGAAAACTCATCGACCATGCGCCCGATATCCCCCACCTGCCGCACGATGGTGGAGATGCATTTGTCGAACACCTCGAAATCATCGGACAGCTTGTCGGCATAGCGGCGGCGCAGCCGTTCGGCGGAAAGCTGGATCGGGGTGAGCGGGTTCTTGATTTCATGGGCAATGCGCCGCGCAACGTCGGCCCATGCGCTTGTACGCTGGGCCGCCATCAGATCGGTCATGTCATCCAGGGTGATCACAAAACCCTTGGATTCGGTCATCGTGCCTTCACGGGTCAGGCGCACCTGATAGGTTCTGGCCGTCGCCTCGTTGCCGATCTGGATCTGGTCATGGATCTGCCCGCGTCGTGATGAGCGCGCCCGTTCCACAACCCCGGCGAGTTCGGGCACGACCTTGGCGAGGTCTTCGCCCACCAGCTCGACTTCCATTCGCCCAAAAATATTGCAGGCCGTGGCATTCAGCAGCGTCACCGCTCCATAAGGGTCCAGCCCGACAATTCCCGCCGACACACCCTCAACCACCGCTTCGGTGAATTGGCGTCGTTTTTCATTGGTTTCATTGGCCAGCATCAGCGCTTCGCGCTGGCTTCCCAATTGCCGGGTCATGCGGTTAAAGCCGGACGCAAGGTCGTGCAGATCCCCTTCCCGCTCGGCAATCGGCACGCGCACGCTCAAATCGCCCTGCGAGACCCGTGAGGATGCGATCATCAGATTGCGGATAGGCGCCACGAACCGGTTGGCAAAGGCAATGCCGATCCACAAGGCCGCCAGCAGCAGCACAAGGGCCAGACCGACATACATGATGGTGAACGTGATCTGGAACACCAGCCGGTTGGAGGCGTATTGCCGGTATTCGGTAATGTTCTCGTCGGTCAGGCGCATATATTCGAGCACTTCAGGATCAACCGGACGTGCCACGAACAAAAACGTATCGTCGTAACCGCGCAGCTTGACCACGGCGCCGACCAGATTGGTCGAGCCGGGCGCGATCAGCGTTGGCACCCCCTCTTCCACATCGGTCATGATGCTCAGCGGCATGGTTGGTGGCGCGCCCGGAACATTGATCTGCGCCCGCATCAGGGTATCGGTGTCGCGGGAAATCAGCGAAGTGAACGGCAGTGACCGGGTCACCGCGAGCGCGGTCAGAATACGTTGATAGCGGTCGCGGTCGGTTTCAAAGGTCGGACGCGCTGCTTCCAGCTCCGTCGCCACCCAGATGATGTCGTCGCGCAGCACCTGGGAATGTTCGAGCATATAGGAGCGTGCGACGAGCCGGGAGCTTTCCACCATGGCGCGGGTGCGCTCGGAGAACCACTGGTCCAGCCCCTGATTGAGCGCAACGGTTGCAACAATCGCCACCACAAAAGCCGGTACGGTCGCCATCAGGGCAAACATGGTGACCATGCGCACCTGCAACCGGGCACCAGCCTGTTTCTCGTACCGAGCGCGCGCCAAAAGCGCGACCTCAGTCAGCACAAGCGCCACGACCAGAAGCACCAACAGGCCGTTGACCACCCAGATGGCGGCCCAGAGTTCAGGCGCCGGTTCAATCTCGGTCGCCCCTGTCAGGACCAGAAACGAAGCCGAGGCAACCAGCACCGAGGCGAACACGACGATGAAGCCGAAATACCGGATCAGATGACTGCCCCGCGTCTGCGCCCGCTGGAAGCTGGCTGGCGCGTCTCCGGTTCCGTCCCCAGCCGTTGGCGTGGTTTCGGTCTGTTTCATTGTGTTTTGCATGTCACACTTTGCGCAGCCGGCGGCCCCAAGGGAGCACATTGGGGCTGAAACTGGCCTAATTACGGCAATTGATCAAGGTTGTTGTTGCCAAAATGTGACACTAACATAACCCCAGCGCCAGAATAGCTAGGGAATTTCTGCAGATTGTGTCTCGATCAGCGCCTATGAGCGCCGGGATTGTTTCACGATTTCAATGCCATGGTGGCGAATCTTCTTGCGTAAGGTATTGCGATTAAGTCCCAACATCTCCGCCGCCTTGATCTGATTGCCCCCACAGGCATTAAGCGACATGGCGATGAGCGGGGCCTCAACTTTATCGAGCACGCGTTGATAAAGCCCCGGTGCCGGCAGATTGGGCTCGCTCTCGGCCAGCAGGTGCGCAACATGGGTTTCCACAGCTGTAGAGACATCCCCCGGCCCGGTATTATTATTGCTGGACGGTCGATCTGCCAGGTTGAGCTCGTGATGCACAATCTCGGCAGAGATGGTTTCTTCAGTATAAAGCGCCGACAGCCGCATCACCAGATTTTCGAGCTCGCGCACATTGCCCGGCCAGCTATATTGCTGCAGCAGTTTGACGGCTTCGGGCGTAATAGTCTTGACCTGCTCGCCCTCTTTTTGGGCTTCACGCAGGAAATGGGAAATCAGGTCGGCAATATCATCACCGCGCTCGCGCAAAGGCGGCAGACGCAGCGGCACGACATTGAGCCGGTAATAGAGATCCTCGCGGAACAGGCCCTGGCGGATCATCTGGCTAAGGTCACGATGGGTGGCGGCGACAATCCGCACATTGGTCTTGATGGCCGTGCGCCCGCCAACCATCGTGTATTCACCCTCTTGCAGCACGCGCAGCAGGCGGGTCTGGGCATCCATCGGCATATCGCCGATTTCATCGAGAAACAGCGTGCCGCCCTCGGCCTGTTCAAAACGGCCGGACGAGCGCATGGTAGCGCCGGTAAACGCACCCTTCTCATGCCCGAACAATTCCGCCTCGATCAGATCGCGGGGGATGGCCGCCATGTTGATGGCAACGAATGGGCCGTTCCGGCGCTTGCCAAAATCATGCAGCGCCCGGGCGACCAGCTCCTTGCCGGTGCCGCTTTCACCAGAGACCATGACCGTCAGATCAGTCTGCATCAGCCGGGCCAGCGCACGATAGATGTCCTGCATGGCGGCGGAGCGGCCGACCAGCGGCATATTCTCGCTGCCCTCATCCGCATTGCGCTCGATCCGGCCCGGCTTTTTGATCTCGGCCAGAGCCCGTGAGACCACGGACAGCACTTCACCAATATCAAACGGTTTGGGCAGATATTCATAAGCCCCCGCCTCCGACGCCCGGATAGCGGTCATGAAGGTGTTCTGGGCGCTCATGACGATGATCGGCAGATCGGGCCGCAATTTCTTGATCTTGGGCATGATCTCGAAGGCATTGCCATCGGGCAGCGCCACATCGGTGATCAACAATTCGCCCTCGCCGCGCGACACCCAGTTCCACATGGTCGACAGATTGCCCGTCGGGCGCACTTCATAGCCAGCACGTGTCAGGGCCTGATTGAGCACCATGCGGATGGCCGCGTCATCATCGGCAAGAAGAATGGTTTGTCCGCTCATGCCTCAGCACCTTTTTGTATTTTGGACTCAACTTTGCGGCCTGCGACCGGCAGCAGAATACGAAACCGCGTCCGTCCGGGACGGCTATCGCAGTCAATGACGCCGCCATGATCGCCGATAATCTTCGCAACAAGGGCGAGGCCCAAGCCGGAACCATTTGATTTTGTTGTGACAAATGGATCAAAAAGGAAGGGTAAAATATCAGCAGGCACTCCCGGGCCGTTATCCTCGATGATAATTTCCAGCGGCAATGAAATACGCTCCCGAACGCCCGGAACGCTGATGCGGATGCCGGGGCGGAACGCGGTGGACAGCCGGATTTCCGGATTCTGCGTCCGCTCCAACGCTTCTGCCGCGTTCTTGACCAGATTGAGAAAGACCTGGATCAGCTGGTCGCGATTGCCATAAACCGGGGGCAATGACGGGTCGTAATCTTCCGAAAAGGCTATGCCCCGCGCCACGCCATTGCTGGCCAGCAGCTTCACCCGGTCCAGCACCACATGGATATTGATCGATTCCCGCTCCAATGGCCGCTCATCGCCGAAAATCTCGACACGGTCGAGCAGGCCCACAATGCGATCGGTCTCATCCCGGATCAGGCGCGCCAGCGGCATGTCGTCTTCCGAAATCGATTGCTCCAGCAATTGCGCCGCGCCGCGAATGCCCGACAGGGGATTCTTGATTTCATGCGCCAGCATGGCGGCAAGCCCGGTGACAGAACGGGCCGCACCACGCGAGACCAGCTGCCGGTCAATCTTGTCAGCCATGGTCCGTTCCTGAAACAGCAGGGCGACCTGGCCTTCATATTCGGTAATCGGGCTGGCATAGACATCGATAATGCGCTCGTCGATCCGCTCATCACCAAAGCGCGATGACCCCACCCACATCCGGTATTCGGTCATCGGTGCCTTGCGGGCATTGACCTGACCCACAAGGCTGAGAATGGGCGAGCCGAAAGCGATCAAATCGTCGAGCCGCTGCCGGGTCAGGACGGAAGACGACACCCCAAAAAAGGCTTCGGCGGCATAATTAGCCAGCAGGATCTTGTTGCCCGGCTCGCAGACGATAACCGGCTGCGGCAAAGACTGCAAAATGGCGTTACGAATATCGGGCTTGTTATCGATCATGCGGCAACCCTGATGCTGTCAGCGAAAATATCCGTCATCATGGCAATCACATTTGCCGGTTCAGACGCTGTAGTCAGCGCACGACGCACATCGGGCGCGAGCACAATACCCGCGGCATCCAGATACCAGCCGAGATGTTTGCGGGCGACCCGCACGCCGATGGGAATGCCATATTCAGCCAGCATGGCCTCGTAATGCGCGAGGATCAGCTCAAGCAAGTCATTGCCGGACGGCGTTGCGGCCACCGGCTGGCCATTCAGTGCCGCGCCGATCTGCCCCACAAGCCAGGGCTGGCCCTGCGCGCCCCGCCCCAGCATCACCGCCTGCGCCCCGGATTGGGCCAGGGCTTCAACAGCGGACGAGAGGTCAACAATGTCGCCATTGACGACCACAGGCACGTCCACAGCTTCCACCACCGGCCGGACCAGTGCCCAGCGGGCGGTCCCCTTGTAGAATTGCTGCCGTGTCCGGCCATGGACGCTGATCATCTGCACGCCGGCGCTCACGGCCGACCGGGCAATATCGGGTGCATTGAGGCTGTCGTCATCCCAGCCGAGCCGCATCTTTACGGTCACCGGCACATCGGTTGCCGCAACTACCGCCTCGATCAGCCGCAAGGCCTGATCCGGCACCCGCATCAAGGCCGAACCGGCATAGCCATTGGTCACGCGTTTGGAGGGACAGCCAAAATTGATATCGATGATTTCAGCCCCTGCATCGGTTGCAAGTTTTGCGCCCAATTGCAGCCAATGCGCCTCGCAGCCGGCCAATTGCACCACATGCGGCAGATGCCCCGATTTGTTGAGGCGGCGCAGCATATCGGCCTGCCCGGACCCCAGTGACGCGCTCGCAATCATTTCAGACACGACAAGACCGGCGCCGAACCGCGCCGCAACGGCACGAAAGGCGCTATCTGTAATGCCCGCCATTGGGGCAAGCAGAGCTCTATTGGAAAGTTTGAGCTTGCCGATGCTCAATTCACAGGCAGACGCAGTCACAATTGCCTCATAAACAACCAGCTATTGAAATCTGCCCGCACAATAGTCAAATGCCAGCCTAATGCAATGGCAGTTTGCGCATATTCAGGGCATTCTCCCTGTGCTTGGCCCTTACCCTTGCCCGGCACGCGCCACCCGGATAGACCAACATCAAAGGTTTCGAGCCCAGAGGCATGCATTGAGTAACCCGCCCAAGAAAGTAGCCGTAATCATCGTCGCCGCCGGCCGGGGCCGCCGTGCCGGAAACGGCGATACGGGCCTGCCAAAACAATATCAGCCGATCCGCAATGTCCCGCTCTTGGCCCGTACGATCCGCCAGTTTCTTGAGGCCGAAAAGATAACGCTGGTCCTCCCGGTCATCCATCCAGATGACACGGCGCTTTATGCTGATCTCAAGCTGGACAATCCCCGCCTGCTGCCCCCGGCGCTGGGGGATGCGACACGGCAATTGTCGGTGCTTGCGGGCCTCAACGCGCTGGAAGCGGAACAGCCCGATTATGTGTTGATCCATGACGGTGCCCGGCCCTTTGTCTCGCAAGCGGTTATTGACGGGGTGATCGGTGGCCTGGACGAAGCTGAAGCGGTGTTGCCGGTGACCAACGTCATCGACACGATCAAACGCTCTGACGATGGCCGCACGGTTGGCGGCACGGAAGACCGGACGCAGCTCTATGCAGCGCAAACCCCGCAAGGGTTTCATTTCGGCGCCATCCTCGCTGCCCACCGCCGCGCGGTGGAAATCAGCGACAGCTTTACCGATGATGCCGCGATTGCCGAGTGGGCCAGAATGCCGGTCGCGCTTTCGCGCGGCAGTACTGATAATATCAAGATCACCACGCCGGAAGATTTCCAGCGCGCCGCCCAATTTCTCGATGGAGCCTGCCCCATGGAAACCCGCGTTGGTACCGGTTTTGACGTGCACCCGTTTACCACCGGGGACGCCGTTATCCTTGGGGGCATCAGCATCCCGCACACGGCAAAGCTCAAAGGCCATTCCGACGCGGATGCCGCCTTGCACGTGCTGACCGACGCCTTGCTCGGTGCTCTCGCGGAAGGGGATATTGGCACCCATTTCCCGCCCAGCGATCCGCAATGGAAGGGCGCCCCCTCCTCCACCTTTTTGTCCTTTGCGGCGGGCCGGGTATCAGCCCGTGAAGGACGGATCGTCAATCTTGATTTGACGATTATCTGCGAGCTGCCCAAAATTGGTCCGCATATCGACAGGTTGCGCGAGAATATTGCCCGGATTTGCGGCATTGCTGTCAGCCGCGTTTCGGTGAAAGCGACGACGTCCGAGAAAATGGGGTTTGTTGGACGCGCAGAAGGCATTGCCACCATGGGTACCGCGACCATTGAAGTCCCGAGGAGCACAGAGTGATGTTTCCAGGCGAGATTACCGATCTGTCAAAACAGGTTATCGCGGCACTGATTGAACGCCAGATGACAATTGTCACGGCGGAAAGCTGTACCGGGGGTCTTATTGGCGGGGCGCTGACGGAAATTTCCGGTTCATCCGCTGTGGTTTATGGCGGCTTCATCACCTATGCCAATGAAGCCAAGATGGAAATGATCGGTGTGCGGGCCGATATCCTTGATCATCATGGTGCCGTCTCCGAACAGACCGCGCGGGCCATGGCCGAAGGCGCCTTGAAAGCCAGCGGTGCCGATATTGCCATTGCCGTGACAGGCATAGCGGGCCCGAACGGCGGGAGCATTGCCAAGCCTGTGGGGCTGGTGCATTTCGGATGTGCGAGGGCGCAGGACACTCAATGCCGTGAGCATCGCTTCAATCCAAAGCTCTCGCGTCAGGATATCCGGCTGGCAACGGTTGGCGAAGCGCTCAAAATGGTGCTGGAGATGCTGGCCGACGATCAGGCGTAACGCCGCGCCGCCTCCGCCATGAAGGCGTCGAGGATTTCGTCCTGCTTGGCGGCAAAAGCCGGTTCGGCGATCGCTGCGATCAGCGGATTGCTGATGCCAAAATCAATATCGAACCGCACCCGCGTATGATCACCCTCAGGGGTGAATTGCCATGTGCTGTCGAGATGGGAGAATGGTCCGTCGACGGCTGTCGCATCGATTGTGTGATCCGTCGGATCTATGGTCACCCGGCTGGTATAGGCCTGCTTGATCGGGCCGAAACGTACGGCCATCCGCGCCATGCGGACATCGGCGGACTGGCCCGAATCCCGCATTACCTTCATAGATGAGCAATTCGGCACGAAGTCCGGATAGCTTTCCAGATCAGCGACAAGCCCCAGCATTTGCTGGGGAGAGAACGGCACCTGGCGATCAAAGCTCAATTTAGGCATTAAGCGCCCAGCTTTGCCAGCCGCGCCGCTTTCAGCTTGGCAAAATCCTCGCCGGCATGATGCGACGACCGGGTGAGCGGGCTCGACGAGATCAGCGAGAAGCCCTTGGTATAGCCAATGGTCTCATAGGCCTTGAACTCGTCCGGGGTTACGAAGCGGACAATCTTGTGATGCTTGCGGGTCGGCTGCAGATATTGACCGATGGTCAGGAAATCCACATCGGCGCTGCGCAGGTCATCCATCAATTGCAGCACTTCATTCCGCTCTTCCCCCAAGCCGACCATGATGCCGGATTTGGTGAACATCGTGGGATCCAGCTCCTTGACCCGCTGCAACAGCCGGATGGAATGGAAATAGCGGGCACCGGGCCGCACGGTCAGATAGTTCGACGGCACCGTTTCAAGATTATGATTGAAGACATCGGGCTTGGCCGCAACGACAGTTTCGAGCGCGCCGGGCTTGCGCAGGAAGTCGGGTGTCAGGATTTCAATGGTTGTCTCGGGGCAGCGGGCACGAATGGCCTTTATCACCTCGGCAAAATGCTGTGCGCCGCCATCAGCCAGATCATCGCGATCCACCGAGGTGATGACCACATGCTGCAAGCCGAGCGTTGCGACAGCAATGGCGACATTCTCGGGTTCTTTCGGGTCGAGCGCCAACGGCAAACCGGTGCGCACATTGCAAAAGGCGCAGGCCCGGGTGCAGATCTCGCCCATGATCATCATGGTCGCATGCTTTTTCGACCAACATTCGCCGATATTGGGGCAGCCCGCCTCTTCACAAACCGTGACAACATTGTTCTCGCGCACAATGGCCTGCGTTTCGAGATAGGTTGCGGAACCGGGGGCCTTGACCCGAATCCAGTCCGGCTTGCGCAGAATCTCACTGTCGGGCTTGTGGGCCTTTTCGGGGTGCCGGGGCTTGACGGGGGTAGTATCGATAAGCGTGACCAAGGGACTTTCCTATCTGGCGACGAAACGGGCCACAACAATCACAATAGCCGCACCAATGGCAGCTACCAGAATGTCGCGCACCCAGATATTAGCAATGGGTATGTCAATGCCGAGCAGGCTGAACAGATAGCCACCGACAATCGAACCAATCATACCGATGACAATGTAGCGGACAATGCCGCCGCCGCCCAGAAACAGACTGGCCAGCCAACCGGCAACCAGACCTACAAGTGCCCAGACGAGTAATGCTTGTGTCATATCTCAAGCCTTTTTGTGGTTCGACGCTATCTGCGCGCCTGATATTCACGATAGCCCCAGATCAGCAGGCATGCACCGATAATACCCGCGAGCAATTGCCACAGGATATTGCCGCCACCGACGCCAAAGAATATCGCCAGGACCATGTTGAGCAGAAATGCCCCCGCAACACCCAGCGCGACATTGGTCACCAATCCATGATCGGCCTTCATGATCCGCTCGGCGATGTAGCCGGCGACGCCGCCAATGATGATCGCAATGATAAAGCCAAACATGTTCGTCATCTCCTGAATTGAATATTCCGCTTCAGTATCTACTCTAGATATTGAGTGCCCGACCGTAGGCGTCAAGGACACTCTCTTTCATTGATTCAGACAAGGTGGGATGCGGGAACACCGTATGCATCAATTCTTCTTCCGTGGTCTCAAGGTTCATCGCGACCACAAAGCCTTGAATAAGCTCGGTAACTTCCGCGCCGATCATATGCGCGCCGAGCAATTCGCCGGTCTTGGCATCAAAAATGGTTTTGACCAGCCCGTCCGGTTCGCCAAGGGCGATTGCCTTGCCATTGCCCACAAACGGGAAACGGCCAACCTTGATCTCGCGCCCCTGCTCTTTCGCCTTGGCTTCGGTCAAGCCGACACTGGCCACCTGCGGATCGCAATAGGTACAACCGGGAATCAAGCCCTTTTCCATGCCGTGCACTGTCTGGCCGGCAATGGTCTCGGCGCAGATCACGCCCTCATGCTCGGCCTTGTGCGCCAGCATGGGCGGGCCGGCCACATCACCAATGGCGAAAATACCGGACACATTGGTGCGGCCATGACCGTCGACCACGACGCAGCCGCGGTCAATCTTGACCCCGAGCTTTTCCAGCCCGAGATTTTCGATATTGCCCAGCACGCCAACGGCAGAGATCAGCTTTTCAGCCGCAATTTTCTCGCTCTGGCCGTTCTTCAATTCCACATGGGCGACAATGCCGTCCTTGGTCTTTTCAACCTTGGAGACTTTGGTCTCGGTGAGAATGCGGATGCCGCGTTTTTCAAAACGCTTGCGCGCCAGGGTCGAAATCTCGACATCCTCGACCGGCATGACATGCGGCAGCAATTCAACCACCGTCACTTCCGCACCGAGCGAGCGATAGAACGAGGCAAATTCAATGCCGATAGCCCCCGAGCCCATCACCACGAGGGATTTGGGCATCGTCGCCGGCTTCATCGCGTCAAAATAGGTCCAGATCTTGTCGCTGTCCGGCTCAATCCCGGGCAGCACGCGCGGGCGCGCGCCGGTGGCAATAATGATGTTCTTCGACTTGTAGGTGCCTTCGGGCAGCGTGCCCTTGGGGGGCGTGTTCTGCGGCTGGACGATGGCTTTCTTGGTCGCTGTCACCACAACTTCACCCGGCTTGGTGATGGTCGCTTCGCCCCAGATCACGTCGATCTTGTTCTTCTTCATCAGGAAGCCGACGCCGGTCGACATCTGCGCGGTCACACCGCGCGAACGCTTGACCACCGCTTCAATGTCGGCGCTGAACTTTTCAGCTTTGAGGCCGTATTCCTTGGCATGCACCATGTGGTCATAAACCTCGGCGGACCGCAGCAATGCCTTGGTAGGGATACAGCCCCAATTCAGACAAATCCCGCCCATGTGCTCGCGCTCGACAATCGCCGTTTTCAGCCCGAGCTGTGCCGCCCGGATTGCCGCAATATAGCCGCCGGGGCCGGAACCAATCACGATAAGATCGTAGATGTCTGCCATAATAGTCCTCTTAACCGGGTATCAGCGCCAGGCGCCTAAAGCCCTAAAATTTCTGTCACCAAAGGCACAAGCCCCTGGCCGATAGCGCGTGTATTGGCGGCATCGAGATGGACACCATCCTTGCGCGACGCAACCGCGACGTTTGCCGCATCGAAAAAGTGCACACCGGCCTCATCAGCCCGCCGTTGATAGATGTCGGCAAGCAATTGCGATTGTGCAACACCCTCCCCGAACATCTCGGCAAACTCGGCATCATCCGTCGGCACCGCATGTGGCGGGGAGACGATCAAAATTTGCGGGCATATGTCGCCGGGCCGCACATAATGGCCACGAATGACCTCGATCAGGCGCCGGACACCATAGGATGCGGTCAGGGCACGGCCATGAATGGCCGGTTTCAGATCATTGGTGCCCAGCATGATGATGACGAGATCAAGCGGCGAATGACTGGCCAGCACTGTCGGCAATATCCGCACGCCGTTGCGATCGGCATTCGTCGTATTGTCGTCAAACGCGGTCGTGCGCCCACCCAGACCTTCGGCCACCACATGCACGGCGTCACCCAGCGCCGCACCAAGGGCACTCGGCCAGCGATCCGCCAACGCATGCCGCCCACCGGTATCCGGATCAGCGCCATAGGTCAGGCTGTCACCATAGCAAAGGATGGATTTCATCGTCCGGTCCTCTATGCCAGCATCATCACCGGCTGTTCAATCAACTGCTTGAAGACGCCGAGCAGCTCTGCACCCAGCGCGCCATCAACCGAGCGGTGGTCGCAGGATAGGGTGACCGACATGAAATTGCCGATCTTGATTTCGCCCTTGTCCGGATAGACCCGCTCTTCACCAACGCCCACGGCCAGAATGGTGCCATGGGGCGGATTGATGACAGCGGCGAAATCCTTGATCCCGAACATGCCGAGATTGGACACCGCGGTCGAGCCGCCCTGATATTCGTGCGGCGCCAGTTTCTTGGATTTGGCGCGGGTCGCGTAATCGCGCACTTCCTCGGAAATCTGGCGCAGACTCTTGGTTTCCGCCGAACGCACGACCGGGGTAAACAGACCGCCGGGCACGGCAACCGCAACCGCCACATCGGAACGCTTGTGCAACAGGATGGCGTCGCCGGCCCAGGTGGCATTGGCCGTCGGCACTTGTTGCAGGGCAATGGCCCAGGCCTTGACGATGAAATCATTGACCGAGAGCTTGTAGGCCGGCTTGCCGTCCTTGTCCTTGGGGGCCGCGGCATTGATATCGGCACGCGCGGTCAGCAAGGCATCGATATTGCAATCGAGGGTCAGATAGAAATGCGGTACGGTCTGCTTGGCTTCGGTCAGGCGCGCCGCGACAGTCTTGCGCATGCCGTCATTCGGCACGACTTCGTAGCTGCCCTCTTCGTAAAGCGCACGCACGGCATCGCCGCCCATGCCCTTGGCCAGACCAGCCGATGGCGCAGCCCCCTTGGCGGGCACACCATCCTTCTTGGCTTTCTCGACATCGGCCTTGACCACGCGGCCCTTCGGGCCCGACCCGGTCAGCGCCGAGACATCAATGCCTGCGTCTTTTGCGAGACGCCGGGCCAGAGGCGACGCAAAGGTGCGGGCACCGTCTGTCGCCTTTTGTGCAGTTGGCTTTGCAGGTGCAGGCGCGTCGGCTGTTTTTGCCGGTTCCGGCTTGGTTTCGGCCTTGGGCGCGTCAGCAGCGGCAGGCTTTGGCGCGGGGGCCGGAGCCGGCGCAGCTTCGGCATCAGCAGCGCTTTCGCCTTCTTCGAGCAAGATGGCGATCACCGCGTTGACCTTGACGCCCTCGCTGCCCTCGGCAACGAGAATTTTGCCAATGGTGCCCTCGTCCACCGCTTCCACTTCCATCGTCGCCTTGTCGGTTTCGATTTCCGCGATCACGTCGCCGGAAGAAACGCTATCGCCTTCCTTGACGTGCCATTTGGCGAGCGTGCCCTCTTCCATTGTCGGCGACAAGGCTGGCATGGTGATGTTGATGCTCATGTTCGGGCCCTATTGTTCTGTGCGGGATGAGACGTGATCACGCTCATTCCCCGATATCTTCGTTCCAGAGTTCCGGATGCTTTGCGATAAAATCCGCCATCATGTGCGTGCAACGCGGCTCGTGATAGTCGGCCACATCAACGCCCGCGAGCGACAGCACATCCTGAAACCCCTTGAAATTCTGCGATTCTGCCACGACCACGCGGGAAATGCCGAACTGGATGATGGTGCCGGTGCACATCATGCAGGGCGACAGCGTGGTATAGCAGGTCACGTCCTTATAGGTCTTCTGGCGGCCCGCATTCTGGATGGCATCCATTTCGCCATGCAGGATCGGATCGCCCTTTTGCACGCGGCGGTTATGACCGCGCCCGATGACCTCTCCATTGCGCACCAGAACCGACCCAATCGGAATGCCGCCTTCGCTCAGACCCTTTTGGGCCTCTGCATAAGCTTCATCCAGAAATGTGCTGTCGGTTTCCAGTTGCGATGCCATGGGGTCAGCTCCGATAGGTCACCGCATTCACAGCGGCAATGACTTCATCCACGTGCGGCAATGCCAGCTTTTCGAGATTGGCGGCATAAGGCATGGGCACATCCTTGCCCGTCACCCGCATGACCGGGGCATCGAGATAATCGAATGCCTCTTCCATCAATCGCGCCGCAATTTCAGAACCGATAGACCCCTGCGGCCAGCCTTCTTCCACGGTCACGCAACGGCCGGTTTTCTTGACCGATTCAATCACCGTCGGCATGTCGAGCGGGCGCAAGGTGCGCAGATCGATCAATTCCACATCAACCCCGGCCGCCACCAGCTTTTCGGTGGCCTGGCTGGCATAACGCATGCCCATGGAATAGGCGACGATGGTGACATCGGCGCCCTTGCGGGCAATGCGGGCCTTGCCGATCGGCAGCACAAAATCATCCATTTTCGGGACTTCAAACGTCACGCCGTACAGCAGTTCGTTTTCAAGGAAGATGACCGGATTGGGGGAACGGATCGCCGCCTTGAGCAGGCCCTTGGCATCAGCCGCGCTATAGGGCGCGATAACGGTCAATCCCGGAATATGGCTGTACCAGGCCGAATAATCCTGGCTGTGTTGGGCCCCGACCCGCGAAGCCACGCCGTTGGGCCCACGGAAAACGATGGGTGCCTTGACCTGACCGCCGGACATATAGAGCTGTTTGGCAGCGGAATTGATGATCTGGTCAATCGCCTGCATGGCAAAATTGAAGGTCATGAATTCAACAATCGGCCGCAGTCCGGCAAAAGCCGCGCCGACACCGATACCGGCAAAGCCGTGTTCGGTGATCGGGGTATCAACCACGCGCTTGGCACCGAACTCGTCGAGCAGGCCTTGCGTGATTTTATAGGCACCCTGATATTGCGCGACTTCTTCACCCATGATGAAGACCCTGTCGTCGGCGCGCATTTCCTCGGCCATGGCCTCGTTCAGCGCCTGACGCACGGTCATCTCGACCATTTCGACGCCTTCGGGCAGATCGGGATCGCTGTCCGCCACAAAAGCAGGCTGTGCGGCCGCTGCGGGCGCACTTTCTGTCTCGCTGGACGCGTCGGTGGCCTCACTGGGCTTTTCCGTGTCCGGCACTTCGCTCGGCGCGCTGACATCAGCGGTGCTCTCGCCCTCGCCGAGCAAGGCGGCAATCACCGTGTTGACCTTCACATTCTCGGAACCCTCGGCGACAAAGATCTTGCCGATGGTCCCTTCATCAACGGCTTCGACTTCCATCGTTGCCTTGTCGGTTTCAATCTCGGCAATCACGTCACCGGGGGAAACGCTATCGCCCTCTTTGACCATCCATTTGGAAAGCGTGCCTTCCTCCATGGTCGGCGACAGGGCGGGCATCAGAATATCGGTTGGCATGTTGTTCTCCCGTCCGCAGCGCTAAAGGGTAATATCGGTCCAGAGCTCGGACGTATCCGGCTCCGGGGCGTTGGTGGCAAAATCGGCCGCTTCGGTCACAATCGCGCGCACCTCTTTTTCAACCGCCTTGAGATCATCCTCACTGGCAAACTTGTTTTCCAGAATACGCGCCTTCACCTGCTCGATCGGATCGTGATCCGAGCGCATGGACGTCACTTCATCCTTGGAACGGTATTTCGCCGGATCGGACATGGAATGGCCGCGATAGCGATAGGTCAGCATTTCAAGGATATAGGGCCCCTTGCCGGAACGGGCGTGCTCAATGGCCCGTTCGGCCGCGGCGCGCACGAACCGCACATCCATGCCATCCACCTGCTCGCCGGGAATATCGAAACTGGCACCACGCTGGGACAGATTGGTCGTCGATGAAGCACGCTCAATGGAGGTGCCCATGCCGTATTTGTTGTTTTCAATGATATAGACGACAGGCAGGCTCCAAAGCTTCGCCATATTGAAGCTTTCATAAACCTGGCCCTGATTGGAGGCACCGTCGCCGAAATAGACCAGGCTGACATTGTCGTCGCCGCGATATTTGTCGGCAAAGGCGAGGCCCGTGCCGAGACTGACCTGCGCGCCGACAATACCATTGCCGCCATAAAATTTCTTGTCGGTCGAGAACATGTGCATCGAGCCGCCCTTGCCTTTCGACAAGCCGCCCCCGCGCCCGGTCAATTCCGCCATGATCCCCTTGGGGTCCATGCCCACAGCCAGCATGTGGCCGTGATCGCGATAGCCAGTAATCGAGGAATCATCATCGGTCGCGGCCATCTGCACGCCGGTCACCACAGCTTCCTGGCCGATATAGAGATGGCAGAAACCACCAATCAGGCCCATGCCGTACATCTGACCG
>Ga0209344_10000761_pt1 | contig 50014 bp, 80 predicted proteins | sample Cruoilmetagenom6_FD_187293 | JGI IMG/M metagenome (GOLD analysis project Ga0209344, IMG submission 187293) | Oil polluted marine microbial communities from Coal Oil Point, Santa Barbara, California, USA - Santa Barbara Oil Seep Sample 6 (SPAdes)... | ecosystem: Environmental > Aquatic > Marine... | reverse complement strand
AGTTTCAATATGAGTTATTAAGTGCACCAGTAGCAGGCACCCCCGGTGCACTTAATAACTCATATTGAAACTCGTCAGCACCGGTAACTGAGATCACAACATCAGTCCTATTATAAGCGGTCTCAGTGGCCCCTAGTATCGTTAATGACATACCAGTGGCAAGGTTATGGTCAGTTGCCATTTGAGCCGTTGCGGTGGTGCCAGTACTCGTTAGACTAGTGATTGACTGACTAACTATACTTACCGTACTTTGGTCAATAGTTTCATAGTTAATATTGCCTATTCGCCATTCTGCACCCGATGGTATTACGGTGCCATCAGTACCAGGCATTGATATATTGCCCTCGGCTGAACTGGCAGGATTACGTTCAAGTCCTTCATACCCTCCCCACCTTTCGAGGAATACACCCTCTGCGGTCTGCGGGAATAATTGACGCTCAAGGTCTCGAATAGTAAGCCCTAATGCTGTTGCTAGAGCTGCATTACCTTCAGCAAATGCTCGAGCCCACGAACCGAATACAGTGGGATCTACACTTGGTAACTGGCGTCTAACTTCTGCGCTTATTAATTCCACGTAGTCATCAAAACTAGGATGATTTAATGCCATTTTATTATGTCCCCGGTGTTGGTGAACTAGGTGGTCCCGTTGCTGCGGTTGGGTGCTGATGACCTGTTAATGTGACGCCAGCACCGGCCGCGTCGGCTGTTACTCCACCATTAGTGGTTATATCACCATCCACCTGTAAATTGCCTGTCAATGTAGTGTCAACACTATCGATAGTCATTGTACCATCTTCAATAGTCACAGTGGTGCCACCTACAAGAATTATAACACGAGTCGCGCTTAATTCAGCGTCTCCATTTTCCTTGAGGTGTAAATACTGTTCAGCCAAGTAATTAGACAGCACCACCTCACCCTCAGCCAAGTTTCGAAACGGTCGACGCTTAGGATCATCAACCATAGCTAATACATTAGACCCTTGTCCGTTTTGAGAAAAAAGAACGGCAAAACTATTATCAGGCGCTTTACTGAGGAGTCCATACTGCTTTAACACGTTACCGGTAACCTCTCGCCCCATGTAGAAAAATCGACCTTGTTGAAAATCACCGCTATCATCACTAGATACCATACGTGCAACTTTAACGATACCCTTGATTATAGTGACTAATTTTTTAATCATCGACCGAACCTCGACCCGTTACTTGGCGATGTATTTTCAAAACGACTACCACGATCTGCTCGTCTACTGTCTTTAGCAGTAGCCACACCTTGTACTGTATAAGCATCGGGACTAGCGAAATCCATTGTTGTGGTTGTCCCACCTGTGACGTCTTGATTATATTCTATTGACCTAGCTAGGAAACTACCACTAACCCCCGCAAACCTATCTCTAATTTTAACAATCAACCCTATATCCCAGATACTACCATCTCGTTGTTGAGTACCTTGAACAGTGGCACTATAACTGATAGCTCTAGCCCTTCTAATGTTGGCTTCTTCTTGCGCTCGGTTGCTAGTTTCTTCGGCAAATAATGTTTCCTCACCTTGAACCTCTAAATATCGGCTAGTACGAATACTGTCGTCTATCACATCACCGGTTCGATCCACACCATTACCATCGTAATCGGCCAGTAAATTAAATCCGAAATTATCCTGACTTCGAACTCTATACGTATTATATAAATCTTGATGGCTCCATGAGGCATTGTAATTAATGACGTTGTCCTGTGGACTCCCACTGTGCTCTAGTGAACTAGCAGCTTGATCACCTGATGGTCTGAATATTGATAATTTACCGTTACCATCTGCAATTAAATATACTTGTTTTTTTCTAAAGAAATTTGTTAAAAATTCCATACATGGCATACCACTATCAGCATTTAAAAAGTCCAAATCTGTGAATTCAATAGTAATACCACTATCATTGGTAACAGGAATAGTAGCACCTAATGCGCTAATAATTCTCTCACAAAATGCCACACCTGATACGGGGCCTACAATTGCCTTGGCTGCATCTGGAACACTGCTATCAATCAAGTCCTGAGTATTATCTCGACCACTCACAGTGATTGTATGTTGCCTCTTATTTTGGGAAGCACTGACTTGATCGACAAACCCTGTAGCCTTTGGTACGCCATTAATTAGAACCTGCACCGAGTCACCAGCCCTAACAGGGTAGTTGGATGGGGGAGATTCTGAGGTACTAGAAAAACTAAAAATACCGGTGTTAGTATCAATAGACCTACGAACTGCGGCGGTTTGCCATAGGGTGTATGGCTCATTGTTAACTCTAATTTCAAAAGCCACTACAAACCCTCACGGTCAAATATAGTAAGTTCACCATTGAGAGATAGGCCCGAAACTGATGGGTTTAATACTCGCATTTGTTCGGCCCTAGTTTCTAAATCCGATGTAGTAGTTATTTCTTCAGAATACAAAGCATAAGTCAGAGCTAATTGAGATATAGGAGCATTAACTCGAATTGTCGTTAATCCCGGACTGGATTGAGCTTTCCTCTCAAGTATGCCTAACGCTGTGAATCTCACGTCATTAACCGCATCCCTTACGTCAGGTCTAAGCTGAATAGATTCAACGCCATTAATGCCGCCTCGCATGACTACATCATACGCTTGGTTTAATTGCTCTCTAGTATCAATAACTTGTTGTTCAGTTGCGAAATCGCTAGCAGCTGCTTGTTCATAAGCTATGATCAACGATGATACTCTATAGGATTGTACAAATACCCGGCGATTAGAATTCCTTAAAATACGTTCTTCTGTGGTTTCAGGCCAAAGGCTAATATCACTAGTAAACGGATTGATATTAAGGTCACCTAATGTGATTGAATTTTCGTCAGCACCTATAATATCCGATGACTGAATACTCAGATCGTGCCCGAAATTAATCCCTCGGAGTGCTATATCTAACCCCCCGGTTACGCCCTCGCTAACTTGTTGCCACAAACCTAAGTCAGACGGTGTACCCTGTATGAAATTAGCAGATAAATTTGCAGCAACTCGAACCAAAGTACCACGGTTACGCTGTGAGTCTGTAATCAATGCCGTAAAAGTATTCAGTCGATTAGTAGTAAAAGCTGTAGAATATTGATTAAATAACGTTTGTGCAGTCTGTAAAATATCGTACTGCATTATAGCCGTGTTCAATGCTGTTCCCGGCGGTGAATACAGTATATCAAGGGCTAATTGAACATGACCCCTAGCAGTATCCCCAAGCTCGTACAAGTCCTCAATCTGGCGCTCTCTAGTGACTGGTCCAGGTGTTGGTCTACCCAATGCAAACTCAAGAGTATATTCAATTTCACCGACACTAATTTGTGACGCCCTTTTGCTCCAAGGGAGTGCATAAGCTTCGACAGTACCGAACGTGGGTAAAGTTAGTTTACCTGACCCCACACTATTTAAAACTTGCTCAAGTGCGTTTGCTGAGTCTAGAAACCCACTCCCATGCACAAAAGCATGTACCACAAATATAGGAGGTAGTTCTCCAAGGTCCTCTACAAATCTTTGATTAGAATTTGGATATTCATGTAGTATTACCCGGCGCCCACCTTCAGTTTGTAGTTCATCTCTGACTCTGAACGTTACACCTTTAAAACTAGCCTCGACTAGTTGTCTCGCTATGATATCTGTCATTAGTAAGCTGTAGCTAAATTGCTACCCTCATTAAGGGTGATATTACTACTTGTCACTTCGGCACCGGGTGTGGCTTTAACCGTTATCTGACCGTTAGCTTTAATATCACTGACCGCGGCTTGTTGGCTAGCAGTGGTTTCCGCGGCACTTTTTCCGAACTCTGAAGAGGCCATCGCACCAGCTACAGCAATATTACTAGGCGTAATGCCACCTTCCCAAATTTGAGATCCAAAGGATGATACCGCAGACCCGAAAGCATTGATAAATCCTTTAACGTCGGTCCATACTTTCGATACCCAATCTGAAATCCCTTGGAATATATTAGCTACAATATTACCCAAGTCCTCGAAACTCTCACCTAGTACTGATACATCACCAAATATACCCATAAGGCCCTCATGCAACGTATCGCTTGCCCCTTTGAAATCACCGCTCATGAATTGTAAGAAAGCCTTAATTCCTGAGAATACAACCCTCAATGCTGCAGAAATAATCGTAACCACAACATTTAGCGCATGACCAATCAATGTAAATGCCGCGGTTAATAAACCTGTTTCCTTGGTGGTACCCATAATTTCATGCATTAGCCAACCAAACACATCACGAACGGGCTGTAATGCATCCCATAGACGCCTCAACCCTTGGATGACTGGGTGATTATTCTTAACCCATTGACGGAATGCCATTGTCAAAGCTATAGCCCCCGCGACTATTAAAGTGATAGGCCAAGTGATCGCAGCTATTAATGCTATTAGCCCACTCAGTGCAGTCATTAGTAACCCTACGACAACAGTTAAACCAGCTAATGCACCAGTCACTACAATTGCTATTACTCCCCATTTTAGTAGCTCGGGGTTACCCTCTTGTAAACGCATCATGAAGGCGGTTAGACTTTGTAAAATATCTATGAACATCGGCTTAATAGTTTCGGCTGCTTTAAGTTTCAATCCCTCAAGGACTGATTCGAATCGTTTTGCAGCACCTGGTAAACCTTTCATTAATATTTGTGCCATTTTCTTTGCGGCACCTTCACTATTGACTAAGTCTTTGGTGAACGCTGTTAATTTTGTAGCTCCCGCCTCACTGAGTACGGCCATAGCTTTTGCGCCACGGATGTCAAATATTTTGAAGAACTCGCCAAGAGTAGCCCCTCGTTTACCCATTGTGTCAATCAGGCCGATGACGTCCTTAATTTTACCGTCAGTATCGATTAGACCGCGAGGATTGATACCAAGCTTAGCTAATGCTTTAGCGGCCTTAGGCGTCATACTAGCAAGCGCTCTAAACGCATTCATAACTTGGGTACCAGCTTCCTCTCCTTGAATACCAGCGTTTGCTAAAATCATTAGCATGCTAGTTGTTTCTTCTAATCCCACACCAGCTAAGTGCGCGGTTGGTGCAACATTTCGCATTGCTCCGGCCAACTGCATGACACTAGTGTTAGAACTTGCCGCTGCTTTAGCGAGTACGTCGGATAAATGGCCAATATTTTCCAATGGTAAACCAAATGCCTGCAAAATATTGGTAGCATGATTTGCTGCATCTGCTAGTTGCATGCCACCCGCAGCTGCTAGGTCTAGCATTCCTGGCATTGTGGATAATATTTCTTGTGTGTTTAATCCGGCCATTCCCAGAAATGTCATAGCTTGTGCTGATTGCACCGCACTAAATTGGGTTTGTCGCCCGAGCTTCAAGGCTTGCTGTTCTAGTAGGAACATACCTTTAGCCGTAGCCCCGGTGACTGATTCGACTTTATTAAGTGCAGCCTCAAATTCTGAACTTACGTTAATCATGTTCCTCAGCGCAAGAGTGGCCCCCGCAGCACCAACGGCACCGCTAAAGCTAGACATTCTCTCACCTGTGGAGCGTAACTTATTGGACATACCAACTAGACGAGCTTTAGTTCGTGCTATGGTACGTCCAAAGTTTTGAGTATTTCTATTGATCCGCCGTAGGGGTTGAGAATAGCGATCTAGAATTTCATACACATAAGATACACTAAACGCCATCTTTAACCCTCACTAGCTTTTTTTTGAAGCCGCTCAAGCTCGTCATTTATTAGGGACTGTTCCCAGAGCGGCAAGTTGATTGCATCGACGTAACTTAAAGATCCGTTACTGGCAAAGCTGAGTCGGACCCCTCGCCTAATTCTGCCTTCTCTTGAAAGTCCGAAGGCATAGTAAAAAAAGCAGCCCACCTCACGGCCATACCAATCGCGTCGTCAGGATGTAAAGTATTCCAGATTGCGTCAGTCATTGGCTGAACACCATCAACGACACAAATTGATCTACCTCCTTTGTTAACGGCCATTTTTCTAAAGTCGTCAACAAAGTGCGCTAAACTACTATCACTTTTACCAAATCCAAAAAGAATCATTTCGGCTAGCTGATTCGACTTAGTACCAAATTCAGACTCGTCCACCTCATGCATTTTTTTAATTTCAGTCCCTGCTACCACCGCATCAGGATCAAGCTCACCGGCAAGTTTTTGCATGTCCATAATTAAACCGTTGACGGTCTGTTTGATTCTCGCGTACTGACTCATGTGTGACATGGCAGGTTCGAGCAGATCAATTGAGATAGCCTCTTTAGTTTCCCCGTTAGCCATATACTTGCATTTACCTTGTTTTGATAGCAAGTATACGGTTTTACCTTCTTCTAGTGACATATAAGTTAACTCCTTATTGTTGTGTCATTGGGTCGCCCATGAATTCTAGAGATACCACACCGTCAGCCGATGCACTACGATCTACATTGTTCGTGAGTGACATTCTTGAAAATCCACGTGTTACTGCTTCGCCATTAGCAAACCTTTCAGCAAAAGTAATAGCGTTAGCGCCTACTCTTTCTTTCCAGATAGCTATCTGTCTATCAATGTCAGTGGTCAAAAATACATCGATTTTTACTTTAGACATTTTAGTTTCGGCATTAACTGTATGAACAGTAACGGTACTGTTACCGCCCGAACTAGCAGCACGAACGTTAACCTCACCCTCGCCCCCGTCGTATTCGAGGGAATTAGGGACAATACGAATATTTTCGTTATTGATATTTACTTGTGGTACTGATAAAGCGCGCATTTAATAATCCTCTTAATGATTAACCAACTGTAAACGCAAGCTCTAACGGATAGTTGATCCGCCCTAGCTGTGTGACGATTGGTAAAGGTCCTGTTATAGTCGCTGTACGTGCCGCTAAATTAACAGTCACAACAGTATTACTACTGAATTCACTCTCGGCTGGTCTGCCTGACTGAGTCAGTGCAAGCTCTGCTAAATTGCGATAAATATTGAGCAATTCGGATTTGATAGATTCCGCATTAGCAATGCTGCGTCCAGGAACTAAATCACCCTCAGTTAGACGACTTTGAGCATAAGTAGCTGATAAGGTTCGTTGAATAATTTCACGACAGGCAGAACCTGTATCTACATAATTTAGATAATGAAAACTATCATTAGCGTTACCTGCTGCGTCTGTGGTCCATGTGGTTGTTACAGCGCCCATAATCATGTTATTACCGGAAGTGTTAACACCATAGGTAGTATAACCATCATCTTCAAGAGTGCCTTGTTCTTGGCTAGTGAACTGATTAGCGGGTAATGTGACCGGAACTTGACCCAATGGTGTATTGAAATAGGGCAGTGATGCGAGTGACGGTCCTCCGCTAGCATCGAGAGGTGCATTTGTGGCCACAATAAAATCAGAAATAGGCGCGTTAGGTGTTAACCGTCTAGCCCTAACTCCTTGGAAATAGGCCATAACCCAACTAGCAGGTTGTAAAATAGCTGCATTACCTGCGACAACATTACTACCACCAACTACTAACGATTGACTATTAAGTGTTGATACAGCCGCGCGAGCATTGGCGAAAGTTTCGCTACGCCCATGAAATGCTACACCATCTAGAATTAAAGACCCCGAATTAAATCGAGCGTCAAGTTCGTCGGTAATGGTACTTATTTCAGCTTGTAAATATTCTGGCCATAAAACACCAGTGTAACGTCTACCACTAATTGCATCTAGCAAACTAGTAATTGCGGGGTTTGCACCGCCACCGGTCCAATTGGTTAAGGCTACTGTTACGCCAGCTGCACCACCGCTGGTAGCAATACTGTAATCATTGGCAACAGCACCTATATCACTAGCTGTTATGGTGACCGTACCTAACGCGTTAATCGCTGTAAATGGTGCATTTGAAAGGCCATTCAAAGCGGTAGCAATTGCGTTACCTATCTGAGTGGCTGTATCTAGGTTGGTAATTGCCACACTGACCGAAAATCTACTCCCATCAACTACCTGAATCTGCAACACTCCGTCAGCGGTAGCAGGTCCAGTAATTGTAATGATTGATGTTGCTGCGGCCTCGCCACCTTCTGGGGCAAAAGGTAGGATATCTAAAGGTGAATACCCACCATTACCTCCTCTGAACGATAATATTGAATGATACAAATCACCAGTCCCGAAAGCGGTACGTAGTTCAGCTTCAGTCATCGACTGTGCATCAACCGATAATGCACCAGCTGTGGCATTACCTGCGGAGCCTAACTGACCAACGATTAAATCCCGGCGGTCAGCGAAAGCGGTTATGATTCCAGCTGCTAAAAGCTGAATTCCAAGTTTTGGATTAGCTTGTGGACTACCCATAGTTTATTTACCTTTTTTTGCTTGGGCTTGCTTGTTGCTAGCCGAGTTTAAATTGGTGACACAACCGTCATAGCTTGAGTCTCGTAAACGGTCACGCCAAAAACGTTGTAGCGGTACCCCTTTTTTATCCACCTTCACACTAACTGATTGACCTGGTTCTACACCGTTAAGTTCAACCTGTGAATCATTACGCAATGTAATGGATTTATTCTCTAACTTATTAGAACTAAGCATATTATAACGCCTCATCATCGAGATTGATATTATTAGACATTTGTGACATGTCGTCTCTGTTAATATCCCATGTAGCGGTTATATCTCTAAATGCTACATCAGGTTGTAAATTAAACCCATTATCAAAGGTGATAACACTGGGTGTTTGCCAATTATACACGTGTATGTAATAGCTCGAATTGTAATCACCCGCAGGGCCGTGACCATTTGAAACTGTCACATAGTTTTGTTGAGTCTCAGGATCAGGAAACTGAAAACCAAACATAACGTTGACTAACGCTGTAAAATAATCATTATAGGCTAAGTCTTGAGCCTTGAATCCTGATACATCCGTAATAGTAGGAATAAATGCGGCTACTACGAAATTTTGTAATATAGTTTGCTTCATTGTATTCTGAGATGTGAATGTACCCACACCATCATTCAAGCTATGCCTATCCTTCGATACGTCAGCATCTAACATGATAACAAATAAATAGGGCTTAGTCGCGTTTATGCCGCTTTTTTGGGTGTACAACTCCTCAGCCCTAGCAAGATCAGCAGCACCCGACACCCTAACTGATTTTAAAATTTCAATATCGCCAATTTCCCCAGTAGGGAGTGTGGGGAAATCAGGGGATAAATTGAACGTGAATGAACTTATATCAGTAGTATCCACTTGCTGTAAACCACCTACACCAGCAGACCTACTTTCAATGAGGAACGCATTTGTAATGTCAGGCTCGATAGTTTCACCAATGGGCGTGAGTATTTCGAAGGTTCGTCTATTCGATACACTATCAATGATGTGTGCACCCTCCCAAGGAACCGCAATTCCATCTAGTACTAACGTCCTTTGGTCCTCCGCTAATCTAGGCTCTGTTAGGTCATGGTCAAAAGTTGTAATAAATCTGGTTGAACCATCTGCATTGATAGTTACGTCAGATAATTGGTTTTGAAAATTAGACCCACGGACAATAATATTATTACCGTCTTGTAATGCATGATTACTAGCTTGCACTGTGACCACATTTCCTAACACACTAGCAGAGCCTTGGATTTGCTCACTAAAGTCATTAGTAAATCTAGGTATGAATGTTTGTAGATGAAATACAATATCTTCAGGACTAATCATTATAGTATGCCTAACCTTGGGATGACTCTCTCACTTAATAGCACCACAGCTCTACCAGCTGTGTTATTAGCACCCCGTACAACATGAGGTCTAGCTCGCATCCTACGGGTGCCGTCCTCTAAATACTCACCATAATGTTCTCGGTCGCCTACTTCCATTCTTATAGCACTTTGAACAACATAATCAACTGATTTAGCTAATGCCCCGGTATCGGTCGCGGGGGCTTCTCCAGGTGCCGAGGCTCTATGTCTTCGCCCTCCGGGTCTGGAGTATATTCTACCAGTCTTAGGACCAGTATCAAGCAAGCGCCTAATCTCAGTTTGCGTAATGCGTCCAATATCATAAAGAGCCTCATGTATCCCTTGATCAAACTGGGTGTTATGATTCCTAAGTGCTATTAATACTCGCTTGCTACGAGCATGAACTGATACCCTAACCGTCATGCCTGATTAGCCTCTTGAGTATCCACTCCTCGTTCGGTGGCGGATATATCCACTATATTATTATCTTCGTCTTTGATAGCTGCTCTTAATATTCTAAATAGTCTGGAATTGTAACGAATAAAATAATTACTAGCCTCAATCAAAGAAAAATTCGGGTCTCGTCGAATAGTGAATGTGTGAGTAGGTCTATCTTCAATGTTGGTACCGTCAAACCTAGCGGTGCCACTAAACATGCCGCTAAGTGTCTTAATACCAGCATAGCAACGTTTAATTATTTGATACTGCATAGACCCCACACCTGTATTTAGACCAGGCTGAGGTTCTACATGAGTACGCTGTTCTATGGTGATACGATGACGTAAATCACCAGCACATACTTTTTCTCGTGGGAATCGACGAGTTTTACAAGTGGCCATTATCCAAAAACTCTAACTATTCGACATTGTCCGATAAGGTCCCATAATGCAGGCGGTAAATCTTCCTCGCTACAATCGCCTCGATTATTCCAAAGCCATACAGCATACTGCATAACAGCAAGCTTTAATTTTGCTGTTATTTGACCGTCAGGATATCCAGCATCAAAAGTGATACGGATAGGATAAGGAACATCGACAGGGAATGTATAATTTCTGAAAAATTGATAAGGATATAACTGGACTCTCCAGTAACCCGCTTTTTGTTCCACTAGGTAATTGTCAACATCGATAGTCTCGAAGTCTGTACCATTGTGGAATTCAACCAACGTAACCGACTGACAGGGATTGCGTTCTAACTCTACAAAAGGATATCTCTCGAATTCTGTTAGATCCTCAAATGCTGCGTGACAAACTACGCTAGCAGGTCTTAATAATCGATTGGTTAAATCTTCAATACGTTCAATTGCCGTATCGCGATAAATTTCTAGCAATGCGTCATCATCATTATAATCAATGCGACCTTGACATTTTATTAAATCTAAAGAGACCACCACTGGCACCGGGTCCGTAAAGGTGGTCTCGTAGTAGTTGGGTTTGATTTTATTACCCACGACTAGCCCTCTAATGCTTCCGTCATTGCTTTCTCTGCATTTTTAACCTGTTCTGTCGCTTCCTCGATAGCTTTGGCTAACTTACTTTTGTCTTTGGCTTCAGATTTATCGTGCTTTTCAGTAGCCTCAACTAACGCAGCTTGTGCAACTTCAAGATCTTTTGCAAGCTTATCAAAATCAACATCATTGATGTCACGTTCTTCGGCGTATCCGCAACCCAAAAGAATGGCCGCTTGATTTTCATCTTTTACAATTTGGTCTTTATCGAAATGAATTATGTTAACGCAATCAAACGCATAACTACAATCTTCAATAATTACAATTCCTGTTTTTTTAACTTCGTCGTTCATATTAGGTACCCCATGTTAAGGAGAAAAGTAAATCCACCCTTAGGGGTGGATTGTTAACTACTGTGCAGCTAAGGGTCCATCAGCGACAGGCGCATGATGTGGTGTACCCAATACAGAGATCGCAGCTACTGCAATGCTGTTTACTGTGGTTGACACAATTCTAGCTACTACGTAACGACTCTTTCCGATGTACCCAATTCTCCCTACAAGGTTATCATTGGTGTCAGCAATAGTTGTGTTACCTAATGTTTCCTCAGTACTGACGAGTGTCTCAGCTGAAGGCGTAAAACCATCAGTATCGGAATGATGTAGCTCAATTGTAGCCACACCACCGGCTGCGATTACCCCGAACAAAAATAAAAATTGTAAGGATTCAAACCCTGCGGTATCAACTTGAGTACAATCAGTATTAGTAGCCGTGGTAATGGCTACTTGTGCCAACGCTTGCCGTGGCGCAATATCATGATGCATATCAAATACTTTCATAATTTTTTAACTCCTAAATTAGTTAATCAAAAACAAGCGCTATTAAACGCCCATTTGTAATAGGTGGAATGCTTCAGGTAGTACAACCTGTCCATAGTTCCATCGATTGAAAGTAATTTCAATGATTGCTTCACGCTTACGCGTTAGCTCATCACGAACCATTGACATACCTGTGCGGTCGATTACACAATATCCGCGCATAAAGTCAGCGTAAACTACAGGTACCGAATTAGCCGCAATATCTGGCATATCCTCAAATAATATATAAGGTTGACCTGCGATAGTATTAGGTACTGCACCGGCTAGGCTGGCCTCACCGACAGTAGGAATACCTTGCTGAAATATATAAGCGCCCGATGTATCCTTGACAGTTCTTAAAGTGGCCAAAGTACGACGATTGAAAGAATAGTAAGGGTTGTAACCTACTTTTAAATCACCTGTTAAGCGAATGATTGCGTCTGCATCTGCAGTACTAAAGGTACCAGCTGCACCAGACCCACCATTACGGATACGATTTGCGTCACCGATTAAGCCTGCGGCAGCGGATAAGAATCCCTCAGGTTGCTTTGAACCTGTACCAAGTACCATTGCTCGACCTTCACCTTGTGCAAAAGCTTCGCTAACATCTTGATTAATCTCAGATTCTAGGCTGAAATTAGAGTCCATTAACTGGTCCATAGTATACGGAACCGTAACCGTCTGACGGTACGCGGTTAATGTTTCGTTACCATATGTTGAAGTGTCACGACGACTTGTCGCCGCTTCACCTTCATAGGTGGCGGTAGGAATACCCGTCCTTACTGGGATCTCAAGGGTTTTCTTACCTACAGACTTAACACGTGCCACTGTACGAACTGGCGAAATTTCAGTGATTGAGCGGATAATCATATTATCCATTTCTGACATAGTTAAGTAACCGCCCTGCGTTGCATCATCAGTTCTTAACAATTGCTTCATTTCAGGCTCAATACCATCAAGACCCTTAGATACAAAAGTCTCAAGAGCTTTATACTCGGGAGTCTCTTTATAGTCAGGATTGTTATCGGCCTTAGTAGCTAGGTCATGCTCTAAATCCTTAATGCGGTCTTTCAGTTCTTCAGCAGCTTTAATTCCATCAGCATGATTTTTAACCATCAGCTCGTTATGTTTCTCGGACTTTTCGAAAACTTCGTCCATCTTGTCGAGACGCGATTTAACATCTATAGACTCTTGCCCATATTTGTCGACACTTTCACGCAACTCAGTAAGCGCTTTTTTCGCTTCAATGGCTGCGTCTTGTGCTGCTTTTAATTCAGTACTCATAGTTGAATTACCCTTGTTTGATTGATTGGTTAAAACTTTTCAAATCTGCCACTAGATCTGTGAATCCGGCGTCTCGCTCGGTCCCTTTGTTGGCGTCTCGCTCAACACGTAAGGCGGCTACAATTCTTTTAGCAGATTTTCGACTCATAGCAGCGCCATGATTCAAAAGTTGTTCTAAGTCCTTTTCAGAGAGTGTGTCTATATCATCGATACGGAACGCATTTTTACCCTCAAAAGGACTTTCGAGGTCTAGTTTATCATAGTAGCACTCTAAATGACTAATAGTTGCACTGTCTGTGCTCTTTGAATTCCACAACTCAGCAGCTTTAGCAAATAGAGCCTGAGGTACTACGTGCAGCTTGCCGTCAATGACATCTTCTATCCCTAAAGACTCGTATTCATCACCCTTGAGCTCTGCGATTCGGGCTGATGATTCGGTAGAATTATATTCATGATTGCGGTTAGCTAATGGTAAATTTTTGAACTTGAAGGCTTTCATACCTGTCACATTGGCCATTTCATTCATTGGAATTGTAACTAAGCTGGTTTCGACTAGGTCGACTTGTATTAGCTTGCGGTTGCCTTCCTCGTCGAATTCTCTTTCACGGGTGATGTATCCAATGGATAGATCAGCGAGACTACCGACTTTCATTTGCGGAATGATTCTACCACTGACGAAAGTGTCAGCCTTTGGTAATATTGCTTCCATTTCTAAACCGCGCTCAGATTCGTCTACCACAATAAATGAACCAATAGGTTGATTTGGATCATGCTGGTAAAGCATTGGTATAATTTTGTTGTACATCTGCTTGCCAGGAATGGCACGAGCTTGCTGCTTGAGCATGGTGAGTGATTGCTTGAAAGCACCACGAATTACAATGTCACCGCCTCGGTCTACGTTACCAAATGTAGATCCTAAGCCTTTGACTCGGAAAAACTCGTCCTCTTCTTCAACCTGCTTAATTTCAAAAGGTACGGTTAAATACTTAGTTGTCATGTTGGAAATCCTATTTGATAATCTGCAAAACATCTACAGTTGATAATTTCAGAGATTGAAGCTCCTAAGCTTGTATCACTGGGAAACCTTAACCGGCTACCGCCTACTATAAATATACCACTTTCTGTGATACTTGTCCCGTTAATAAGGCGATGTGAGGGACGCACTACGCTATCATTCATGTCACGCCAAGTTTTTATCACTTCTGTAGTTTGTACAGCGGGTTGTATACCTTGGATAGCCACAGCACTAAACGGTACAGCGCCAGCGGTAGCAGATGCAACTATTTGGTTTGTGGCTTCCGCTGATTCTTCAGTTTCAGTGACAGCAATCCTATCAACTCGAGTATTGAATGCGCGACTTAATATACTAGATGATGCGACGGCGAGTGTTCGATTATCAATAGGCATACCAGCGTCAATTAGTTCTCTTCGTGCCGCTTCAATAGCTCTTAGCATTTGCTCGTCATTGGTGGCGGTTATAAAGCTTAATGCCCTAGCTCTCTTCTCTACAGCCCATGCAGCCAGTGAGATTATAATTAGCTCGTCCAGTCTTTGGCGTTCTTCTGATGTTTGCTTACAAGAGAACGCGATTAAATTTTTACCACCATTACGATTGAGAATATTATCTTTGAATCGCCTTTGTACACGCTCGTAATGTCTGGTGAGAATTACTTCTAATTCGCTTTTATAAGCATCCATATTAATAGGTCGACCGGATGCAGCATAAATTTTACGAAAATCTCTGATGATGCGTCGAAAATAGCCACGCAATGCTGGCTTAACCATTTCCTCTAGTTCCATCTTAGCCCGCAGCTGTCTCTCAGCATCTGGGCTAATCTGCTTGAAATCTATTTGATGTATTATACACATTAGTTAAACGTCAACGGGAATGCTTGCCGCAGAGTCTGAGGACCGATACGGTCAAATGATATTATCGTGGCTCCGTGAACGTCCTTAATTACAATGTGATACAGCGGGGTATCTTCGCCAGGTTCTACCTCGTCGAATTCCTCACACACACCGTAATATTCGTAGGTGTCCCTATCCGTCCCAGGGTAAATGGCATAAGGATGAAACTTACTGAATATTGAGGTGCGCTGATCAACTGTGGACTCACGCAGAAACTCGCCAGTAAATATTATACGACCTACTTTATTACTCATTATTCCCCCGTTGTGCGCGTCGTTGTTCCTCGGCGCTGCTATAATTATCATCTGTAAATAAATCTTGCCCTACTGGGGTTAAAGTGGCTGGCTGATACACCACGTCACCCTCCTCACCAATTGGTTCTCTGTTTGGTAGCAATGTTCGTAATTCGTTAATAGTCTCAATACCAACTTCTTTACGCTTGGCCAGTTCATCCAATCGACGAGCTTTTAGCGGTTCAATGGTCTCAGGATTGAATGTTAACTCAGCGTTACGCACATCAATATTGAAACGAGGCAAAAGTACTCGACTAAGACCGTTCATTACCGATTTATAGTTGGGAATGATAGCGCGATCATAAAGGTGGAACACAGCCTCAGAGAAATTATTAAATGTACTCGCGTCGTTAGTAACCAAAGGTAGGGGTACTTTATACCGTAGCATTGTGGTATTGAACACCACACTATCTAGGTTTGCGTAATCCATGTCCTTATTCGTTGTGCCAAACTCCATCAATTCCATATCATCAGCACTAATTGTGGCTATCTTGCCTGCATTATGGGCTCCTCCTAATTGCTCGTTGAGACCTTCTCGACGTTCTTGAATTTCGTCGTTGTCGAGCCGGTCTTTGAAAATCGCAACGAGACTCAAGCGGCCACCATTGTCTAACAACTTAAGGTTGTGATATCGGCCTTGAATGTGCTGGCGAGCCTCAAGTAATATCGCATTGATGGGGCTGTCACCACTAGTGAACGTTCGACGGCTAGAATAGCCTCTACAGTGGGCTAATTCCTTAAGGTTGCCCTCTTTATATCTTGCACGTTCTCGACCTCGCTGGTCGCGATTAAAAGTACCTGTGAATAGCCCACGATAAACGATGTAATAATTAGGGTACAGGTTCTCACCCTCACGTACAGTAATGTATTGTGGAGGTACTGAGTAAAGGCTTATCGGTTCACTTCTAATGTTGCCAGTCATGCCAAAGTAAAAATCATGGTTTAACAACCAATCCCTAGCTAATTGCCCTAAAAATGTATCGTTGTACTCATCTGGGTTAGGCTGCGCTAGTAAATCGAGTACAGGATGATTATCAATAAAGTCATCACCAATTTTAAGAACTGGCTTAATCTGCTCAATCTCTTCAGCGATGGTATCCACAGCTATAGCGATAGCTGAAGATTGCCTATACAGTTGGGCTGCTGTGTGTGGGGTAACGTTGTAATTACCCCCGCCCACTATTAGCTCGTTTAGTGAATTACCTGAAACATCACCTAGACCTTGGAAGTAGCCTGAGGCTTTCGTCTCTGTACTTTTCTTGAAATGCTTGGTTATAGATTCAAACAAGGTGGTACCCTCTTATACTGCAAAGTGTGACTTAAGTCGCACTTGCTCTAATGCGTAGCGAACCGCATCTATTGTGTGATTCTTCTTATCCTCTAAGATGGGGATCACCTCATCAGTTAGCGGATCTGTTTTGTAGCTATAATGTTGAAATTCTTCAGCCACGTGTCTACACCGAGGATGAATGACAACCTCATAGTTTTGTATAAACGTTACTCCTTCAACGACACTACCGGGACCCTTTGTCGCTGCAACAACTCTGAAACCTTTTTTAACCATGTGGCTAATTGTTTCAGGTCTTGCGCTGTCCGCTCTGATTCTATATTTGCGTGACAATGGTACATTATCGAATAGTTCGGGCGTGTCGTCAATTTCACAACCTACTGCCCACGCTTCATAATCAATGAATAATTGGCGCAGAGGTAGCCCCGTATCTGGGTTTATGCTGTGTTTGATAAACATTCTAACTAATACTGACGGGTCGATACTAAAGCCCCAATCAGCGCCAAAGTAGAATATTGCATCGGTTGGCGTGTCGAATGGCTCGACCTTCCAGTTTTTGAATACTCTAGATTCGCCGTTAAGTAGGTAGCCGCCTTCCCACACATGTAAGTACTTATCCATGTCTCGGGATTTACACCATTCCATCTCGGTATTGAGTACTTGAGGGAACCACGGATTACCATCATGATTGACCTGCTTAATGATAGCGCCGGGCATGTCAAGGTTGTTACCTTTATCATCTCGAAACATGGCGTCTACTGGGTCACTACTGTGTCTTGGATTCCAGCAAAACCAGAGCTCTGAGTTATCCTCACGAATAGTAGGTATGAGCTGGTCAAGGTTGTACTGACTAATTGTGTTAGATTCTTCTACTAGTACTAGGTCGATACCTTCCATTGATTTAATTGATTCAATATTGGAGCGCAGACCAGCAAAGATAAATACAGTACCATTGCGGCCAAAAATATTGTCGCGAGTAGACCGATAGAAATTTTGCAGACCCATGCGTTCAATGTCATCATCTAGTACGCGCTTGACTGAGTCCTTGATTGACTTTTGGATCTCACGGCAACAGAGGATGCGCGTAGGCTTTTGAGTGCCTTTAATGAGTGCTGCGCGACAAAACGAGCGTGACTTACCACTACCCCGACCACCATAGAAACCCTTGTACCTAGATGGCGTGAACAGGTCTCGAAAATCCTCAGGTAGCTCAATCAGATTTGGCACTGACAAAGCTCACTTGTAGATTCATATCGGTACTGTTGGGCGCGGCTAATTCTAGTACCCCTTTGGGCGTAGCCACACTCGGTGCAACTAATGCCGCGGTTTTAAGAAGTATATCAGCCGCCACCTTGACTCGATTAGTGTACTGATTCGTGAGGTGCTTGTCAGCGTCGAGCAGGTCATTAGCGACTTGCTGCAGCTTGTCAAAATATAAAAGGGTACGGGTCGCTATAGCAGCGTCATATCTTTGTAAAAATTTCTTATCGTCTTTGCGCCACTTATACACAACGCTAGCCGACGGCATTCCACCAACCGCTGATATTTGTCCCTGAGTCATTCCTGATTCAATTAACTCTACGACAGCGTCCTTATGTTCCTTGCCGTACATCACCTCGTAAGCCATAAGCGTTACTCGTCGCCTAGGGGAGTACCCGAACTACCCCCTTCTATGGGTGCGTCGACAATTCGTTGCGCTAGGTCTACGATTGCTTTTGAATTGGCCAAGCCTGTGATTGTGGCCTTATCCATAATATTAATTAAATTTGTTTTGTCTTGCTCTGTCATTCTGAGCACGAAATAATCCATCGTATCCCCCGGTGATTTGCCTTAAAGTGCAATTATAACACTAACTGAAATTGACTGTAACAGTTACCGTGCGAGAAGCTACTGTATCATTCCTGATTACGAAGAACGCACTTGTCAGCCCTAGTGATGCAGGACTAAATGCCACGGTGGGTAATGCTTGAGCGCTGCTCTGCACATGTCTAGCTAATCCAGTTCCATCATCTCCCCAAATTTCGACTAGATATCTATCTGTGAATAGGTCGTTACTAGATGTAACTATATTTCCTTGTAGCCCGTTCTCGGATGTGATTGTAGTGTCCATTGTCCAAGCAGACCATTCACCAGCGGCCATAGTATTTGCAGCGGAAGTTACCCCCACTGACATATCGGTGACATTTGGTGCGGCAATAGCTGCTAATTGCCCTATAAAGTCCTCACCAGCCCATGCTATCGCGCCAAGTGGGATCAGGTTGGCAAACTCACCCTCACGCTGATTTAATCGCACAGACCAGAGCGTAGCCCCAATTTGCGGCAATACTATATGTGGTCTCAATGACCCATAAAGGTTTGCCGGTAGTGCGCCCGATACAGTGGCTTGCAATACACCATCGTTGTATACGCTCACATCGCGACTAACAAAATCTATTTCTAAACCGAGAACATCGCCGCTTACTGAATAGGATGTTTTGAACCCATTTGAGAATTGTTGTTCGTTGAGGAATGAGCGTACCCATTCCCCATCTGCACCAATAGTACTCAGGCTTTCCATTTTGAAACCCGCAATCCTCGTTCCATCAACATCACCAGGACTGTTCAGAGTAGGTGTTCTACCCTCTTCAATCAGGCTTACATTAAGAGGAGTAGTCACAACGGCTACTTGACCGGTGACTAGTTCGAATTCAATATATCGACGTTCAGTGTCCCTAGCGAGTCCTCCAGCTAAGGAGACTGAGCTAGTTGTATTGAATGCGGCCATTGTTGCTAGTCGGTTACTTTCGGTATAGGTTACAGATTGGTCATTGGAACTATTGCCTAACTCTAATGTAGGGTCCCAATTTTCCTGAATAACTACAGGCCCAGACTCTACTTGATTCATGGTTGCAAAGTGACAAATACTCATTAACTTAAACCCGCGCCCCATGCTGAGTAAACCGCTGATGTTGCAGTGCGGGATATTGTGAGGACACCGCCTACCGCCACCGTAATAGTGCCTTGTGAAGCTACAGCAGACCCATTATAAAATTCGTAAGTTACAACGCCAGCTACAGTACATGCAGCTCCACTATTATTTAAAACCACGAACGTCGCACCCTCAGGCATTGACGCATCATCAATGGTTATCGTGACACCACCGGCGCCTGTAATCCGCATTTGGTAACCTGCCTGACTCCTACCCACTGTGACACTACCAGCGACCGCAAGTATCGGCATAACATTGAAACCTACACTTCTAAACGTTCCGTTACCGTCCAGCACTTCAGCACCAGAAACCCTCGTTAAAGTGGTTCTGTCTACGGTTTGAAATGCTGTTCCTCCTGCTGGAGAACTGAGTAGAACCGTACTACTAGCACCTAGTTCTACCTGGTCGCTAGCGTTTAGTTTGAGCACATCAACATCAGCAAGATCAGCTACATTACGCCACTGGATGAATACGTTATTAAGGTTTACAGCCGCTCCGCCAAGCTCACTGGTTAGAGCCACACCAACACCGCCGACAGTTGGTCTAATAGTGAATTCTGTGACACCGGTGACAGTTAAAGCACCATCCACCCTAGCCTCGGTTTCACTGAGGGACAATGCGGATTCGTCACCATTGCCCGACTCAATACGCCTGAGGACTGAATCAAACCCACCGTTACTATTTTCAATGTGGAGTAAATCGAGGTAAGTGTTATTGTGTTGACGGCCTTGTAAGGTAGACATTAGTGTAATTTCTCATTGTGGCTACGATTAATATCAAACTGGTTGTGTAACTGCTCTTTGAGTATTGATTCTCGTCGCTGAATCCATGTACAAATATCAATATTAAGATGGTCAGTACAATCAAGCACCGCTCGCGTGGTAGCTGGTAGTTTAGGTATTGTTAAAATTTCAACATCAGGATGAGGGATCGGTGGCGGAACTGAGGCACAACCACTAAGTATTATAAAACTCATCAAAATTATTATCTTTCGCATTTTGTACAGCCTCCTCTATTTTTCCCTCATCATCTGAAAGGATTTTTTGCACCTCTGCGGAATGAGTTTTGTAATAGTTAACCTGAGTAGTCGCTATGGTTAGATTTTCACGTAGCTCATTATTCTCATTCTTTAGTTTTTTACGAGAAAACCACAACCAAGCGATGAAGCCAGCCGCGCCGCCGAGTAAGTATAGCTCAATCATGCTGCGGACCCCTTACCCTTATCACTAGCTCGCTTTAAGTATCCGCCTGTCGTGACACCCATAAGCGCGAGGTATGGACCCATGCTCTCGAGTGTCACAGCGCTGAACTCATGGCCGAATAATGTGGCACCACTTACTGCTAGTTTGATAAAAATGAGGAAAAATACCGCAGAATTCTGCATTTTTGCGCTACATGGTTTCCCCTCAGAGTCAGTATATAGACGTTTGATAACTTCCATTAGTTTCTCCTAGTTTAGTTGCTAATACCTGCGCCACCACCCTCAACACATAAACCTCCAGCTTCAATACCTTCGCCCGCGGTCTCGTTAATTACTGATTGTATAACTGCCATTAGTTTCTCCTAGTTTAGTTGCTTACCGTAATTTGTAGGCCGCTTAGCGGTAGTGCTGGACTTGCTAGTGTTTGACCGCTCGGGTGTACAGGGTCAAACACTCTCAGCACCGCGTTAGCCTGAGTTACTGGGACCAGATTAGGAGTAGCGCCAAGTCTAAAAACTAGAGCGCCGCCTCCCTCGCTGGTATCGATTGTACTACCTGCACCAAAGCTAGTTTCATCTATGGTAAGCCCTGCAAATTCTAGAGTGATACGAGTAGCATTTTCAAACGGAAAAGGGACATAGCGCCCTTGAACCGAATCAAATGTATTTAGTCGTATCCTGAATAAGTCGGACGTACCAATAAATACTATTTCACGTGCCGCACTATTGGCCCCGCTCACTTTATGCAGCCGCTAATGATACCGTCGAGCTAGTGATAGTGTAAGTACCAGCACCACCAAATACCTCGTCGACCACATCAACATCACCCCGATAAGCCGCTACAGCCCAAAATCCGACAAATGCTACGGTGGTAGCTGCGGGTACATCAAATACGGGTTGGTTGCTTGCCGCTCGTGCTTCAGCCGCAGCCGCCGCATAAGTGATGTTTTGTCTCGCATAAGTACCGCCTGTAACCTCATTTGCTAGACCACCAACACCAGGTGCTGCGGTATGCAATGATACTTGTGTGATATCCAAAGCGCCCAATAGTACGTTGTGCGCATCTGCGTTTAAAGCCATGATTATCTACCCTCTTAGTAGTTGTGTTGACGGTACAGATTCTATTTGTACCGGCATAGTTAATGATTCTAACATAATTAAATCAGGATCTATATCTGGAAGTACTTGAGATCCTGACAGAATGGTGATATTTGACACACTTGATAGGTCTGCGGCACTGGATGCGTTCTTTAAGCCTATCGCTGTGATTGAACTTACTGACGAGTGGTTGGCCGCACCGGTAGAAGATTTACGACCTATGGCTGTTACTGTACTCAAGCTGGAAGTGTTAGCCACTCCCTCATCTGGTAGAACACCCTCACCGGTAGCTTGTAGGTCTGATTGGCTTGCTAAATCTGCGGCACTACTAGCCCCTTTTTGCCCGGTGGCGGTGATGTTTGACAAACTAGAAGTGTCTGAAACACCACTAGAACTACGCGCACCTATGGCCACAACATCAGATTGACTCGAGGCATCAACTGCGCCCGGTACGTCCTTAGTGCCAGCTGCAACGATATCGGAATTACTAAGAGTGTTTGCCGAACCACCGCCGGGAGTAGACGCTACACCTATTACTGTGATTGAGCTTACCGACGAGTGGTCGGCAATGCTGCTCGTATCTTTTTGCCCATCAGCGATGATATCGGACGTGCTTGAATGACCGGCGTCACTATTGGACGCTTTATCTCCTTGAGCATTGATATCAGAATTAGAGGTAGCATCGACTACACCATCATTGGCTCTATCACTAACCACTGTAATATCGGATAGACTCGAATGACCGGCGTCACTGCTCGTATCTTTGGTGCCATCAGCAACGATATCAGAATTACTAAGAGTATCAGCCGCGCCGGTCGTGTCTTTATCAGCAGCTGCATTGATATCGGACGTACTTGAATGACTGACATCACTGCTCGTATCTTTGGTACCAGCCGCAACGATATCAGAATTAGAGGTAGTGTCAGCCGTACCGGTGGCGGCGGTTGATGATGTGCCAATAGCCGTAATTGTTGAATTACTAGTAAGGTTTACAGCACTATTGCCAGCCTTGGTACCAGCCGCAACGATATCGGAATTAGAGGTAGTATCGACGGCACTATTGCCAGCCTTGGTACCAGCCGCAACGATATCGGAATTACTAGTGGTGTTTGCAGCCTCACTGCCAGCCTTAGAGCCTACTGCTGCGATATTTGAGTTACTGGTAGTATTCGCGGCCCCCGATGTGTCTTTTTGAGCACCTACGGCCAATGTGGACGTGCTTGAATGACTCGCGTCACTACTTGTATCCTTTTGACCAGCCGCAACGATATCAGAATTAGAGGTGGTATCAGCTGTACCGGTGCCAGTTTCAGCACCAATGGTGAATGTGGTTTCGGCGCTCCATGTCTGGTCAGTTTGGTCACCTAATCGATAAGTGAAAGTATCCTGACTAACTGGAGCCCCTACATACCCGAAAACCTCATAAGTACCCGATGGTCCTAACACCACCGTACCGCCACCTGGTGTGGTTGTAGAATATTCTATTTGGTCAACGCCAAGCTCGACACCCGCGACACCCGCTAGTATTCCGTCAGGGTGTTGAAAAGCGATGCGAGTATAAGCTACTCCAACCTTAGGAGTTAAAGCTATCTGGAACCCGTTAGCGTTTGAGTCGCCCGTATTATTTGTAACGAATACGAAAATATTATCGTACAGTAGACTTAACGGATCTGGGATAGTCACACTAACTTGTGTTGCTGCCCAGGCTGTGACGGTCGATACCTCCACCCTAAGTACGTCGGTGATATCATCCGTTGGGCTGAACGTGACTATACCCGTCCCTTGTAACGCTTCAAAATTTGTACCATCTATGGGTACTGATACATCACCCGGTGATATGTCTCCCGCACCGCTGGCCACATTAGATACTGATGGGTTTGTATCTCCCGCTTCACTGATTGATAACAGCATTAACGATGATCGATTAGCGGTAGCTGAATATTCAGCTGTAATACTGGCCGCAGCTGGTACGGCTTGCATTGCGGTAGCTGTAGTGAATCCTCCAGCACCGTTAGTACTTAGTTGAGTAAAATCAACCCAAGTAAATGTTGTGCCTCCAGTACCTGAGGCTGCGAATTCGAAAGCAAGGCCGCCATCGAGTACGCTTACTGATGGTAGGTCTACCGGCGCTATTGGTCCGCCTGGATTACTAACAACTTGTGCAGCCCCGTTATGGGGCGCTAACTGGTCTACCTCACCATCAACCTGAAAGGCGTAAACTTTAACGCTAGGAGGAGCCGCAGCCCAGACCGGGACAAATACATCACTAACTCTAGCAGCAATCTGCGCTTCTAGAAAATATGCATAAAAAACTGACAATTGATTGCCGCTGATTGGCTCATTGACCAGCACAGCCGCTGCACTTACCCCTCCCAGTGTAACGTCAGTTAGGTCTCTTTGAGCGTTCGATTCATTAGGATGGATAGAGTATCCGATGTACCGATTACCCACACCATCAACCACCGCGAGAGTGTTGTTAGTAGTTTCAGCGATAGGGGTTAGGATTAGGGCCATTATGGTGTCACGTATGTCAAGAATGCGAATGAATCGGTTTCGCTCGCAATGATACCTTCAAGCCCTATGGTTTGGCAAAAACCCTCAGGCTGATCAAATGTAGCGCCAAGGTTTAGCGTGGAGACTAGAGTGTTTAGTCCGTCAGTAGTTACTTGATTTAGTGCATTCGCTGTGTCCGACAATATCAAGCTGTGACCTGTACCGTGGTGAATGGTTACGTCAGACTGATCACCCGCTAATGTGCTTGAATCAAATGGATTTGTGACCACAAGTTCAGGGTCCGTGAATGTGTAACTAGTGTCTCGGTTCGTAGGGCGTACAGCTCGACGGTACACTTGGGGACTAACACCACCCTCTTGGACACTGTCGATATCTTGCGTCCATTTATTCATCGAGACGCCCTCTGTACCCTCATTGGGACTGGCATTAGCTGCCATAGTTAGGCGCTGTCTCGCAGTGATGGTGACATCAGCAGTGCTAAACATTTCGTCAAATGTCCAAGGCAAATTGTACACGCGATTAGCCCCGCCGTTCTCGTCACACACCCAATTCTCAAAACCGCCTTCGAGGTAGTTATGCACTATGTTGCTGCATCCCTCGGTGTCATCACCGTCAAGCCCTGCTAGTGTGATAGTGCGTAATAGTACTGGAGGCACGGCGATAGTTGCAGCCTTAAGTGCAGCATAGGTAAATTCGTAAATTAAACCGGTGTTGTTCTGGATGAACCCGACGCGATGAGTAAATTTATTGTAGTAAACGCCTGATATGTTAGTGAAAGCACCGAGATTAATAACTGGGCCAATGGTGTAGTTTTCTACTAAAAACGATGCATCGGCTACAATGTCAAGCGAGTCATAGACGTTGTAAATTAAATTAGGGGGCGTCGGCAGGCTGGTTACTACTGGTACCAGTGCCATTAGTTAGAGCTCCGATAGACTAGGTCCTGATAACGTAGTGACAGCATTAGTTATAATCTCAAGATGCGTTACTAATATGAGGAGTGATTGTAACTTATTCATAGCTAAACCGCTAGAGACTGTACGATAACCTTTTTCATCATTCATCGCGCCTAGTCCTGGACCGATGCAACCGACAACATTTTGAACCTTGTTAGCTATGTGGATTAAGCAAGCGTATCGTTCAAATTCTGTATTGCGGTCTTCAGCATATTTGAACACACCTAAATCCTCGTTAATCATACAAGGAACTGTATCACCATTGGTGCGTAAGAACGGCTCTAAGGTATATCGGCCATCAGGGATACATGATTGAAAGGGTGTTCCACCTTTCGACTCCCTATGAGGTATCCAGGGGCGTTCTACGGTGAAAAATATGTGGTCGTCAACTTTGAGAATGCCCGAGTTACAATCTGGTAGGGGTGTTCTGTAGATGTAGGCGAGATTCATATTGCTGCCTGTGCCATTTGCTTGATTACAAACCAAATGCCCGAGCCTATGCTGGTTAGTGCCATAGCTGCTACAGCCATGATGAACCAGTTATATCGCTTTCGAATTTGGGTATTGAGGGTGAGTTCTTTGTCCTGGGTGCGACGCAAATCAATTAATATCTCCTCGATTTTGTCACACCGTTCGTGGATGCGGTTATTTTCTTCTCGTTGTAGGGCGTGTCTTTCTTCAGCGAGCGTCATGTGGGTAATGAACGTATTGACAGATTTAGTGACTGCGGTGACGGCCTTGACCATACCCCTCATGTCTACGCTCAGCTCTTTTATCTCGTCCTTTACGTCTGACAGTTTTACGGCTTCGCTCATGGCCACTAGGCCCCATTCTATGTAAAAGTATTAACGATAATACCACAGAACATACGATCAGTAACAGACCTAATATTATCCATAATTCGTTCATAGGCTGTGATGGCACCCTTACTAATTCCAAATACATAGAGCACTTGAAGAAACATGTTAGCTAGCATGAAAGGTGTGTAGTAAGTATCTACCCAACTGTACAGACTTAGCGCGTATTCAAAAAACATCAACAAGTTATAAATTATTCCTAAGACAATAACCATACCGATTTTATACGGGGCGTTCTCTACGACCAATAATACCATAGCTGCCAACATGATGTAAGCACGAACCACAAAGAACCACTCAGCTGCGAGCAGGTCATAGGCGAATAATATCGGGCTGAGATATCCAAAGGTTATCCCTCCAGCGAATTCTAAATAGATGATTTTACTAGCTGTAGGCGCTAGTGATGTGCGGTGCAGAATTGCCACAATGAGCAGTAGTGTAACGTCAAGTATTAGCATGGTTTCCCCGTTGCCTATTTTGGTGGGCGTGGTGGCTTGTTAGAACCTGGCATAATATCACCTCATGAGATTATGGTTAATTGGAGTGAAGATACTAGCACACTGGTACAGGAAATCAAATCATAGCATATAAATGTCAGTAGGATGTCAGTAGTGTTTTTCTTACAGCCCCTACACGCTACACACCACAGCGCTCTACAGCGACACACTACAGCGAGACACTACAGCCACAGTTACCAGTTACGCAATTACTGCATGCTGTTACGCCAAGCTATTGATTTTAAACGGGAAAACACCCTTTTTTTACCAACAGTTACTTTCCAAAACTTACTACTAGGTGATCGGTACGTAAAGTATTACATTGACAACACCTGTATTATGTTATACTTTATGTATGTATTACTTCTTTATATATATACAAACTAACTGTAGTAACTGTTAATTCTCTACAGCCCTTTAAATTCAACTAATCCAGCAACAGCTACTATAGCTGTAAGTAACTGGGGAGTAACTGGAAATGATACCACTACACACTCTACGGCGCTCTAGCAACACCACACAGGCGCAACTCGTAAAAAGAGCTGGATTTTGTCTCGCTACTATCAGACGCATGGAGAGCAAGCGAGACTACACGCTCTCATCGCTGTACCGCTATCTCGATGCTATAGGATGCACACTGCAGCTGTACGTCACTAACAAAAATGGCATGACTGATGAGTTATTAACCACAATATCACACGCCTGTTACCTCTCACTGGCTGATTTAGTCGTTGTCAATACGAAAACAATGGACAAAGAAATGCCAATTATTACCCATAACGGTAAAATTTATCGGTATAAATCACACCTTCGAGAAGTGACCGCCACCACCATGAATGGCTTACTAATGATATTAAAAATTCGCTGGCAAAATGGAGAAAGTGACGCTCAATTATTTGAATCTGCAATTGTGAGAAGTAATCATTGACAGTGTGCAATCGTTGCACTACAATCGATTTGTCTACTAAATAGGGGAAACTAAATGTATACGACACTAGCTGAAATTTCATCATTTAAACCATGTAAGAGAGGATATCGGATACTCACTGAGTATTTAGGTCCTGACTACGGAATTAATAATCCAATCCACATACTAACCATCATGGAATCTAACGGGATCAACGATGCAGCATGGGCGCTTAGGACATGTGACTACAAGGATTATGCACCTTTACTTTTAGCACTAATTGAATGTGTGCCACTTGACATTATTAATAACGAATTGCCAGAAAGTAAGGAACCCGAGCAGGCCGTACAAGCCCTGCGAGATTATATTAATGGTGATTGTAAATATAGCCAGCTGAGAGAACACTATATACACCTGACATATTTACAAAAGTCAAATTACTGCACAATTCCGGTACAGGCATTTCGTGCAGTAGAGTGTATTAGGAGTTGCTTTACCCCTTGTAGTGCACATTCTGCACATTTGGCATTCTCTCATGCCGCAACTATTCATAAAAACAAACAATTAGAGGACTTATTCAATGAAAAACTTCAGCCAAGAACTAACTAGCATTGTTAGGAATTCATCAATCGGTAAGATGTCACCGCGTGATATTAAAGTAGCTGAGCATGTTTATCAAAATAGTGTAGCTATTAACGCGGCTCAAATTATTAACCAAGTTAAGGCGGCTCGTGATGAACATGACATCCACACTCCGCACTACAACGTTATCAATAATTTGCTTATCGACTTGCAGACTAAGTACACCACATTCTACGCTCTTTGCTTGACCGATAGAATCAAAGTCGATGGGGATAAATAATGATTGAGGTAATACTTATACTACTTATTCTCAGCGTCGTAACGTTAGGCGGATACCTCCACATGCAGATTAAAAATCTAATGGCTATGGAATCTCAATTACAAAGTGATATCAACCACGCTAACACTGTAGCTCGAAAAGCTTTATCACTATCTAAGGCCGCCGAGGAGCATATTAAAAAGGCTACTACTATTGATGTGGACTATTACCAACATCCTCAAGCATCTAATACTATTATCACCATTGGCCGCTATCATGGTAAATCTTATATTCGCAGCCATGATGTGCCTGGGGATGAGTTCAATAAGCTGATAGACATTGTCAGAGATATGAGTAAATTTGCTAACCTTCGTCACTGTGACGTACCCCCTGGTATGGAGTTTAAAATATGAATCCGCACGATACACTTGGTGTTAACCACAACGCTGATGAGGCTGAGATCAAAAGGGCTTACCGCAAGTTGGCTAAGAAACATCATCCCGACTCAGGCGGCGATAGTAATCGATTCATTGCCATCAGACAAGCGTATGAAGCACTACATACGCCCATCGAAAAAGAAGCCGAGCAATTGGTTAGCCGCTTATTTATTAACACTGTGGCGCAGCTTACCTCCTTTAATATTAATAACGTGGTTGAGCATATTGAGGCTGGACTCGACCGAATTGCTAGTGATATCAAACGCGATACAGGTATCAATAAAAATAAGGTTACTCGGCTAAAAAAAGTGCAAGGCAGGGTACATTGCAAAGACGGAAAAGACCTGTTCAACGCCGAGCTAGAGACACAAATCTCAATCGGCCTCGGTGAAATTAAAAAACTAGATAGGCAACAATTAGTCACCAAAGCAGCCTATTTAATTGTTGGCAACTATGAGGACCATTACAATGAACAAATCAACGACTAAACATTTATTAAAACTATCAGACTGTGAACTTCGTAAAATTAACTTACAAGGACTTATTAAGCATCGTGATATCGCGACTGAATGGTCTAACGGCACTTATGACTTAGTAACTTATTGGGTCGCGCAAGGGGATCGTTTTCTAACTTCCAATCCTGAATGGTCTGATAATATGAACTATTCGATAATCATAAGAACCAGACTGATCAACCCACCTGATGAGGGTTTAGAAATGCCTATACCACTTAGCGGTAGTATTAAAATTGGCACGGCTGTCTGGGGTATTGATTTTTCTCAAGATGGCGGGGTTTATAGCTTTGAGTATTCTTATAATTTCACCAATGGAATGAAACTTGATAGGGGTTCATTATTTGCCACGCAGAAAGAAGCTCTAGCGGCTGCAAGTGTCCTAATGGAGATATTAAAATGCTAATAAAGTGCACCTACCACTCAACCAAGAAGACACCCTCTATTTACAAACAGGCTTGGCGCGAACTGATAGACGCTGGTCACCATGCACAGCTAAAAAGCCTGGAAGTTGACTTTGATGAGCACGTCATCATTGCTAAACATGGTGGTAAACATATCGGTTTAATCAGTTTTATGATAGACACTAATTGTGTACATGATGAGGCTGTAGTCACTATAATTTATGTCAAACCCGAGTATCGCATGGTAGGGGTAGCCACTAGTTTACACAATACGCTGGTTAAGTCCTGTAAGCACAATTCGGTTAAAATCATTCGGTATTGCGTGGCTGATGATAACTATCATGCTAAATGGCTTCACGCTGGTAGGGGACTAGTCACTGACATAACCTATAGCTACGAGGTGGATAATGAGTAACGAACCCCCTACAACTGAGTGCATACACATAATCCCTGTAGGTAAACTGTTAGACAAGCTTATGTGGATAGTAATTGGTATTGGTGTGATTGCTGTAGCAATAAACGAATATATTGACGAGCATCAAATACCATTAGCTGGTCAAACATGGGTGGAATGTCCTAAAAACCCTTATATGAGTGACCAATGCAAGTATTATAAAGTACTCAGTACTCAGGACCGCTATGTACAATTTGAGGTCTTCATGCCCGATGGCCGGGTAATTATTGCCAGCAAGGATATACACACTTTTAAAAATCAAGCGAGGCTACAAGATGAGCAATAACATATCAGTATCAATACAAGTCACCGGCATGCGCCGAGAGTTCCAAACGGGCGAGTCAATAAAGCAACATTCAATAGACCGAGGATATCCCGGTGGGCATAGTAATCAAGATTGGGATGTGATAGCCGACTTGTACAATAATGCAATGAGGGGGGATAACCCAGAATATTTGCACAGGCTTGACCAACGTCACGGCTTCTATTCAGCACACCTCGAGCGACAATTGGCACACACTCAAAAGCAGCTTGCAGATGCTCTTAGCACCATTGCAGAATTTGACAACGAAGAGCATTTTTGAAATGGCACATTGGATACTCACTCATCATGGGCATGAGTTCTCATTTAAAAACATTAATTGGGAGGATGTGTATATTGAGGACATCGCCTTTAGTCTTGCTCGCATTCGTCGATTTAATGGCCACGCAAGCGCTAATTGCAGTGTTGCATTACATTCTGTGATGGTTCTAGGGCTCATCCAAATGATGGGCTATGATGAGAATATGCAGCGATGGGCGATACTTCATGATGCTCATGAGGCATATCTCGGTGATATCGCTAGCCCTATCAAGCCATACCTTAGAGACCTTGAGCAAATGACTGTCAATATCGATGGTAAAATTTACAACCGCTTCAAGGTCTCCCGTAAGACGGGTAAGAATTGGATCACTTATGCGGACCTATGCTGTCTAAAGTACGAGCGTGATAACTTCATGCCACCTGGCAGACCGTGGCCAATACTAGATGATATTCCGCCCATTGCTATTGATGATAACTTGCGGGAGTTCTATTTTATTAATGACCCAAACCAGCATGAACAGCTGTTTATTGACAAATGTAAAAGCCTTGGTTTATTATGACACCCGCAGAGATGATGCAAACCCAGAAAAGCCCCTAATTCGCCCCCATGAATTTAGGGCTTTTTTTTACTTGACAGTATGCAACCATTGCACTACAATAGGTACAACTTAAACGCAAAGAGCAAATGAAAATGAAATTAGTAATCAGTAAGGGCTTAGCAAACATCCAAGGAACTACCGCTGAAGCTGATAAGATTGAAAGAGTAGCAGCCAAGATGCAGGCCACTGAGGAACTAATGATATGTGACGGTGGCGACGACACTGGCGAGTACTGGGTTGACCTAACTTACGACGCGAGAGACCACACCATAGAGGCCATCAAGCAAATTTATCGAGAGGCTAAGCAATGCTAGTCGGAAATTACGAAATCACGAGTATGGGCAATTTTGTCTATAGGGTTCGACATTACGAGGACTGTAGTGACAAGCCCATAAGTGAAACGTTAGAGATTGCATCCCAAGCTTGTAGTATAACTGGTATTAGTGTCGACGAACTACCGCGAGAAAAAATACTCATCACTGTCAGTGGTGGTCGTAGTTCTTGCTTCATGGCTGGTTGGGCAAAGCAATACTATGACTCCGCAATCTATGACGTTCGATTCGTATTTGCTAATACTGGGCAAGAGATGGACGAGACTTTAGAATTTATGGACGAGGTGGACCAATACTTCAAACTCAATACAGCATGGGTTGAGGCGTGTGTCTGGGCTGGTCGGATTGCTTCCACATCAGAGCTGGTTGATTACGAGAGCGCTACAAGGAGTAGTAGGTTTGATGGCCCATACCTTGATGTGGTCAAAAAATATGGGGTGCCAAATAAAGCATACCCACACTGCTCGCGAGAGCTTAAAGAGAACCCTATTCACCATTACGTACAGAAGGTCATCGGGTGGGAAAAAGGCACCTACCACACAGCTATCGGTATCCGTGGTGACGAACCCAAGCGGCTCAATCGTAATAAAAATTGGCAAAATAAATTCTATCCTTTGGCAGACCATGTGCCTATGACACAACAAATGATCAGGGATTATTGGAAGTCGATGACGTTCGATTTAGGTATTGAAGATTACCAAGGTAACTGCGCTTGGTGCTTCAAAAAGTGCGAGAAAAAGCTACTTACCATCATGGATAATGACCCAGGTATTTTTGAATTTCCAGACATGCTTGAAAAGGAATACGGACACGTAGGAGGCAATAAAATTAACGGTGAATACTCAAAGCTGCCTCGAACGCTCTATAGAAATTACACGACAGTCGAAAAACTTACAGACAAATATTTAGAACTAGAAGAATTACCAGTATTTAAAAAGTAGTTATTGACAGTATGCAACAGTTGCACTATAATGACTACACCATTTAAGAAGTAGGGGAAACCACAATGCGATTAGTAGAAGATAATATTACTGTACTTGAAAAAATCATAGAAAATTTGAAGCCTGAGCAGCATCGAGAGGCTAAGGTATTTCAAAGCACTATCGACCAATTATACCAGCTTAAAGAAATGCAGATCCTAGCATCCCAAACCGGATGGCTTAAGATGGAATACTGGGTAAAAGGTGTAATGACCATCGGATCGCAAGAATGCTTTGTAATCTACAAGGGTAAAGTCACTCTCGCTAGCTACTTCGTCAAGCGCAACATGTTTTACTGGAATACTAACGGGTCAGGTCCTGCTATGGCTTCTGATTGCATTACATGGGTGAGGGACCTGTGAAAAATAGCATGGATGTTAAGTATCGTCGTATCATATTGGCTGCCATTAAAAAAAATGGCTCCTATCAGGTTCGATACTTTACCCGAACCAGCACCAAGGGTGTGACTAGTATTCACAACAAAATTAAGTTTGACTTGCTACAGCAACTGAGTCGCGAGCGTAGATTACATATCATTGGTCGTCGCTGCTTTGGCACAACTTTTGATGATTCTAGTAGTATCACCGGTATTAACTTAACGGCTGTAGCTTATGAATAGCTCATACAAACAACAACTCGAGCAGATGGTACAAAAGATCGATATCCTGACGAGGCTTAGAATTGTTCAAGCCAGAGACTGGAATGCTCCTTGGTTCGAAGGTAAACACTACTATGCAATGCAAACACCTAAAAACAAAGCCTAAGCTTGTCTCGTGGGCTGACGAATGCAAAGGTAAGCACCGACAAGGCTTTACTAAAAAAATGTGCTGTGCCGATTGTGGCGCGGTTTTAACCAACGATAAGGAATAAATGATGAGAATCAATGTATACAGCCAAGAAATAACGGAAGAGGTTATAAGTTTCAATAAAAAAGTAATACGGGGATTATTTACCCTGCGGTACAAGTGGTATTACATTCGTCTGAAAGGTTGCATCACCCGCCGGAAGACGACGACAGAAGCGCCGTTACTTTTTGGCTACCTAAATCACCTAGCCGTCGAGAGTCCTTAGCTAAAACGTTTGAGAAAATGGCTAAAGCGGTTAGGGATGCGGAGCCAGATACAGGATTAGATTAACCAACCATAAGGAATAGATAGATGGGTTACAAGTTAGCACCAGCATATAAACAACTTGGTTATATCGATAATTGCATAGAGCAAACTCTATTATGGATAAATGGAAAATCAGAGCATAGAAATGATGAATGTACTTTAGATTTTAGCTGTTGCTATCCTGACCTAAAAAGAGATTATGAGTATCGGCTAAAGATGGGTACTGAAAAACTAAATAATTTACATGATAGGCGAGAGGCTTGTCTATCCAGCCATAAGGAATAGATATGAATGATAATTTAAGCTTAAACGGCGGTGGCGAGATAACTAGACGCATGACTGACAAAGAAAGAATCAACGAGCTAGATAAGGATTTGTTCGCGTATAAAGGTTCAGCCACTTTATGGGAGGCCACGTCTAACCAGTTCGAGAAAAGGGTTAGTGAGCTAGAGAAGCAATTAGAGAGTTTAAAGCTCGACTACGGTCTTCTTGAAATTGACTTAGATCATAAACAAGCGTTGCTTAAATCATGCGAAAAGTCTTTAGGAGGAAGGAATGCCAAGCTAGCTGAGTCAATACCTAAGAAGGATATTGAGATACTCCAAAACGTTTACGCAGAGCTAATGAAAGATTGCCTTGACGAGGGGTATAACGCGGTTTTGACAGGTGTTTTATGCGACCTAGAAAAGCTACTATCCAACCATAAGGAATAGATTATGAGTGATTTCAAAAAAGAGGACGTTATCATGATTGCTGGTGCCATGATTCATAATTGTATTATGTGGGACGATGCAATGTACCCGTATGATGGTTACATTTGTAATTGGTGTGACGATGGATTGAAGCCTCGGAGCCAAAAAAAGGAAAATTTCAAACACTCGTTAGATTGCCCTGTGTTAGTTGCTCAGGATATTTTAACCAACCATAAGGAATAGATTATGAACACTATAGATTTTTGTTTTTGGTTACAGGGTTATTTTGAAATAAGTGGTAAAAAAGAATTAACACAGGAGCAAGTTGAGATTGTAAAAAATCATCTTAATCTTGTTTTTGTACATGAAATTGATCCATTGAGGGAAAAGCAAACAACTGCTAAGCCTAACGTTTTAAATCAAACTCACTCACCTAATAACGATGTGAAATTGAGATGCTAGCCAACCATAAAGAATAGATAATGAAAGCAGTACCTGAAATGACAGACCCGTTAGGCGCTTACTGGGACCAACCTAAACTTTCCGAAATCGAAATAGACGATAACCACGCACTAATGAGTATACAGTCTCTTTCTAAATTATATGAATATTCAAACTCTATGCCGTCAGGGGTGTATGTCGGGAAAATGTGGAAATGTAAAACCAAAGACTGTTGGTTATTACGTTGGTACGGCGACTGCAAAGACCCTGGCTATGTTTCCAATCATTAACGACCAATACTTTTAGTTTAACCATAAGGAATAAATAATATGAGTAACAAAGAATTAGAAAACTTAAAAAAAAGAAGCATTTGATTCTATTGATAACGCCTGTTCTAAAGTAATGATTTACGCTAAAAGCTTGCCGCTAGGGGGCGAAAGGAATCATTGGTTTGAGTGTGTTGAAACTATCAGAACGTCGATACACAAACAACTCTAACCAACCATAAGGAATAGGTCATGAAAAACACCATAATACTATATTTGATTGCTAACCTGGTAGCATTGGGTAGCGCCATTACAAGCCCCAATCTTGAGTATCATGAGGTATTAGTTAATATATTGTTGGTGAATATTCTTTACAAACTAGAGGTAGTATCAAGATGTATGAACACGGGCAAGAATGGGCAATCAGGTGCGTCGAGCAGCGACTAAACCTCGTGAATATCATGGGCTACATTCAGTCATGCTATGACGCGAGAATAGCCACAGAGTTCCACCGTGGAGCTCTTGAAACCTTGGAGATAATAACACTATGAAAACTACATGTGCACATTGTGAAAATGAGCAACCCGTCGGCCTAGATGAAAAGATTGAGGGATTCTATACGTGTTGTAAATGTCATGTGTGTAGTGAGTTGGAACCGATAGGAACTAGTGATCTAATAGAAGTCATCGAGGAACTGCACGATAGAATTAAAGAGTTAGAATCTGATGTGAACAGGCTAGAAATTAGTTGTTGACAGTATGCAGCAGTTGCACTATAGTGGATTCAACTTAAACGCAACGAGCAAACAAAAATGACTACAATGGTAACTTATTCAAACAACTCTAACCCTCATGATTTAGTTCTAATCAAAGCTGATGACAGCTTTGTAATTGTAGGTGATAGCATACCAGCTAATGACCAGATATTAAATATGATCAACTGGGAGGAGGTCGAGGGCTGGACCAGTGAGTAACCTTAAGCCAAACTACCTACGCTCTCGTAGACGTGCATCATTCAAAGGTCGTTACGAACTAAAACATTGTGTTAATTGTGAAAATGAATATCACGACCACGAACTGAACAGGAAAGGTCAGTGCACCAACTGTAGGGATTTTAAATTATGAGTGAACATGACACATTTACAGACAACAGTGCCAGAATCAACGAGCTAGAGAAAAAGCTAAGGGCCTCTAAAAAAGACATTTTAGCGCAAATAATATATATCAGCGTACAGATGGAAAGGGAGGAGTATCTCGAGGCTAAGCTAGCTGAGTCGATACCCAAGGAAGATGCGCTTTTACTCTTTCATAAATTCAAAGCAGTTCGGGACGAATATAAAACAGCGACTACTAGTGAGGTGTGCAACTCAATAAGGTTTGAGGCTAAAATACAATTCGAGCTAATGAAACAAGTGGTTAATTCTTTCGAAAAACTACTAACCAACCATAAAGAATAAAAAATGAACAGAGAACAAGCAAGAGTACTAAGCGTACTTGATGGTGATGAAGTGAAAGTAATCTTTCCACGATTCAATCCTGAGTGCATTGAATTTATGAAGGCATTCGGCAGGGGTGAAAAGGTAACTAGTTCGGACAATAGTTTTGAATATTTCACATTTAACGATGCAGCAGAAAACTACTCAATAGAGTCTAAAACATACACTATCAACGGTATTGAGTGTATAGCGCCAATGAGCGAAAAACCTAAAATTGGTGATAAATATTGGATATTTAGCAGCCATGATGTAATGGATATGCCTTTCGATGACGATCCTGTAGACATGAATCATTTCAATCAAGGAAATTTCTTTAAAACGGAAGAGGCAGCACATCAAACACTCTGTGCTATTGCAAAGATTCTACAGAGTACGAGATATTAACAAACAACAACCGGAAGTCGTCACCGGATTCTGACGGCAAATTAGGAGAAAACTATGTTTAGAAAATTAGCCACTTTGATTATTATCGCTTTGTTCATGGTGTTTATCATGCCCGTTCAGGCAAGTGTGAACACTAGCATTAGCGTATCTAGCACCATTCCAGGCGTATTTAATGTTATCAATGAGGGTAGACCAAAAGAACCGAAAGGTAAATTTTGTGATAAAGACGGTAAAAATTGCAAAATTTGTGAGGGCGATCGGGGTTGTCGTCCGTCTGGTGACTTTGCATCACTGACTTTTTACAGGTAAATATTAATAACACTTAAGAAGGCCTCCTAATTAGGGGCCTTTCCTTCAAATAACAAGAATTAATTAAAATGTACCCTATTAAAATTAAAGCATCATCAGACTATCTAGACCATATTGCATTATGCGAGCCACAACTAGACGAGCTCTTGCAGCGGTTTCGCACTCGAATAGTCATTAATAATGATGATGAGCTTAGAACTATCTACCGAACCATTGGTAAAAGTATCGTCGGTGACCATCGGTATCGATGCACTAAGAAATTACTTGATGATATGAGACCTTTTGTCAAAAAAATTGACCCGAGCCTGGCTTACGATTATTTACAACCAGCTGTGTTTTATTAGTTGACACTACGCAACCATTGCACTATAGTCGGGTTAAATCAACGAGAAATGGAAAACTTTAACATGAATAGTATTTTTGGTGAGTCTTTAATGGCTGATATAGACCTAATTAAGGAACTGAGGGAGGCCGCAAAACTTGGTGATACAGCAGCCGCAGCAGAGCTGAAATGGGTAATGAGTCAGAGCGAAGACCGACGCATACAGGAACGTCGAAAGGCAACTAGAGACAAATCTAAGGAACGTCGAAAGCAAGACCGACTAGAAACTATCGCTGAAATTTGTAAGGCTAACGCTAATGAACGCTAATGAAATGCTAGCCAAACTTGCGGCAACAATGGGTAATGCTGGTGATCCACTTAGTGACCTGCAATATGAATTTTTGTGTGGAATGCTACTCACTCAAGAATCACTTGTTACAACTGCACTTAGAACCGCTTGTCACATGCTCACTGAAGAACGTAACGAAATACAAACTAAAATTTTCCTCGATAATGTCACAGTGATCATCGGTGACCTGCACCCAAGGGGCCACTAATGACTAAAATTAAAATCACGATGGCACCTCGGTGCGTGGGTAAGTCTCGAGCAGCAGAGATAAACGCAACTATTGTTAAATTAAGAGAGGCGGGTATCGAAGTTGTGGGGGCTGTGAAACAACTTAGCGTTGCTATCAATGGTCGCGTAAAGTTCGCCAGTATTAATGAGTTAGAGAGCTTAGAAGTAGCGACCGCAACCACTGACGAGAAAAAGCTCAAGCAGAAAAGCTGGGTTAAATTTCAAAACAACTTTAAAGGTAGACAGCGATGAGAGAGACAGTACTAAAATCTATGGTTTTTAATTTGCGAGTTGCACTACAGACTGCAACCATTGGGCTTGAGTGGTGGAATGAAAATTGCCCACATTGCTCTAGTGAGAATGACTTTGAGAATATAGCAGATTTTAAGCAGGCAATAGCGAATAGCGACGAGGTGGACACCTCTGAGCTGGAAGAACTGCGAGCATTAGCCGTTGAATTTTACCAAAATGGTAATAGGGCTAACTATCCGCTAACCACTTTCGGTCAAAAACTTTATAAACTAGGTGAAAAATATGACGATGAAAATAGCGGTATTAGCTGATCACCGGTACACCTTTAGGCAGTGGCAATCAATGTATATCCACCCTGATGACCGAGAACAGTTTGTCTACATTAACAGGCACGAGCACACCAGAGGGGTGGAGTTCTCGCACGTCATCAGACTGGGCAGCTTTGACTATGACCACGAACTATATCAATTAGCATTAACAAGGGTGAGACCATGAGCAAGAGTAACAAAAAAGCAATCGAGCGAGCTGAAAAGCAAGCACTATTAATCTCGGAACGAGCTAAATATGCCGTCAAACCATCAGTACTGGCAGTACGTCAAGCACTAAGGGGGTAGGTATGGCTAACTATTGGATGGTCTCAAGATTTGCGGCCAATGAATAACTCGCAACTCATCAATCAAGATAGCGGTAATGTCGAGTACTATACCGACCCAAAGTTTACTAGTGCTGCTCGTGAATTAATGGGGTCTATTGATCTTGACCCATTCTCGCACCCTGTGGCCAATTTATTTGTAGGGGCCACTAACATATTCACCAAGGAGGATAACGGCTTAAAGCAGCAATGGTACGGCAACGTGTGGATGAATCACCCATTCAGCCGTGGCGAGCTTGCCTGCAAGCCTAAATGTGTAAAAAAGAAGTGCAAAGACCGTGGCCACTGTATCGACACTGACAAACCAAGTAACGAGGAATACATTGATTATGCTATCAATCAATATGCTAATTTCAACGTCAAGCAGCTGATGTGCATCACGTTCGCCAATACCAGTGAGGCATGGGCTCAAAAATTACTAGCATTTCCGACTTGCTTCTGCTCGCCAAGGTCACACTACATCCAAGCTGACGGCATGCCACAGCGTGGAGCACCCAAGGGCTCTATGATCACCTACATGGGCGACCGTGAGCTTGACTTTGAAATAATCTTTGAAAAATTTGGAGTAATTAAGCGTTGACACTGCGCAACTGTTGCACTATGATGACCATAACTTAGCCTAATGGAGCAAACAAAATGATCAAGTGTGATGACGAGGGTATACCATGTCTAGTTCAAACCGTCGACTACATCCCCATATAAATAGTTATATAATTACCACATTTAGCGGCTCTAAATTTCAAATGACTGCTGAGGAATATGAAGTCATAGAGTCTCTTGATGATGAAATAATCAATAATAAATTATTTGTGATGGCAAAGAGTAAACCGCGTAACAAAATGGCCAAATCCAAATTTCGTAAGTATGAAAGCGTTAAGTCAACTACAAAGCCTAAGTATGAATCAATAACTAATACAAGTAATTCATCAGGGTTTAGCAAGCTACCCATTGCAATTACACTCGCTGCGGCGTGGGGTGCTGCATTTACTGGGGGTTCAGATTAAATGAAACTTAACATCTTGTCATTGATAGTCATGGTGATTGCCATCTTTTACCTCAGGTTTAGCAATCCAGAAATGACCGAAACGCAACTAATAGTAAATTTTATAGATATATGGGCGCTAGTTTTCGCGCTTCTCACGTGTAACATTATTAAAATATTAGAGGACCAAAGCGATGAGATGTAAACAATGTAACGAACCAATCGAGCTAATAAACGATTACGCTCGTGGGCCTGATGCTAAAATGTGGACCCACAGTAACGACGGCCCGTTTACATATGACCATATTGCCGTAGCACCAACACCACCAGTGCCACCACAGTATTGTGAGACATGTAATCTAGAAGTAATATTTAATAAGGACTTAGACAAATGGCAGCACGCGCCGAACATCTTAATGATCGATATACCAAGTCACCCAGTGATATTACCAGGACCACCACCCGCACCACCCGGAGTACCATCACCTATACCTACTCCATCACAATTACCATCTCGCAAGCAGCACGTCCATAAACGTTGCATGTCACTACTGGACGAGATCCAAAGCTACATTGATGCTGGTAGACTTATTGAACCGGAATGGCTTAAGGAACTAGAGGACTTAGCCCGTGACCACTCAAAACTGTAAATCCAGAACCGAGAGCGATGGTAGTCACACTTGCAATCGTTGTGGCTTTCAGTGGGGTAAGAATGATAAGAACCCGCCTAAATGTTTGGATAAATGGCAGTACAATGCTATGAGGATTGAATTAATCAGGAAAGACTTAGGTATTGTGTAAGGGGGTAAGTGCTGATACAATGAAGTTGTTAACTTCTTTAGTTTTGGTTTCCCCCATACCCAAAGACAGTGACGTTAGAAGAGCCTCTTTATTGAGGCTTTTTTTTTAGCTAATCTGACACTGTTCGTAGTAACTCGTTATATCCTCTTGAGACATACCATTAGTACGATCCACAATATCAGAATTACAATATAATGATGGTCTTCGTCCCGCATCAGTTGCAGTGATGACCGGCCGGTTAGGGATACCTTTAGTAAGCGCAGGATGATGAACGTATCCAATACGGCTAACAATTTCCGCCCATTTGTTACGAGGTGGAGTATAGCCCCTCATATTATCGATTAGGGTTTTAAGTGCTATTGATGATATCCAACCGTATTTGAAACCGGGTCTACCTTCTTCAATTGCTGCGAATATTTCTTGCTCTATCGGCCCTAAACTCATAGCCACAGCCTCGGTACTACTACTAGTAGTTGGCGCTTCAATCCCTGTGGAGGGATCGTAAATTTCCGGTATTTTAAAATTAAATAGAAAATCATGTACAATCGCAAATCCGTTATCAAATTCAAGCCATTTAAAAAATTGGCTCAAGTACTGATTGGTTAGTCCATCTCTGATCTTGTCGTTCTTACACTGTTGACCAGAGTATAGAATGCAATAGCGGCGAGTATCGACAGTAATAGGAATAGCGTCTTTGTAATTAGAACACATAAAGAAATTGGCGTAGTTATCCATCATTACTTGGTCTACACCTTTTGATTCAACCTCAATACTCTCATTGGTGATCATAGGTTTGAGAGCTTCCAACATGTCTAATCTGCTATGACTTACTTTTATTTCCTCAACACCAATGAACAATTTTTCACTCATCCAAGAGTTAAAGTTTTTATCGAGTTGCTTAGCGTTCGGCATGAATGAATAGCGACGACCGATACATTTATCAAGCATTCTAATCATCATACTTTTACCGTTACCCTCAGTACCCTGGAGCAACACAGCGTATTGAAATTTTGTTCCAATATTCTGTACCATAGAGGCCATATAAGAGACCAATATTTGCTGGTCGGTAGCGTCCGGTAGCATTCGGGCTACAAGGTCTAAAAATGGCCCTATATCGCCTTTAGTTTTCGGTGTATCTATTGGGTAGTAAGAATTGATTAATCGTTCACCACCCTCATCAACGATTGTATTTGGTGCTAGCTTGGGCCTAAAGCAGAGTTTATCAGCTTTTGGTGGTTTGTAGCCTTGATTCAGTGTGAAAGCTTCAAACGCGTTTACCGTTGTTTTCTCACCGTCTGGGTCAATATAAAAAATATGGCCGCCATACTCACCTTTGAAACTATCGGGTTTCAGTAAAATCCCGCGAGGAGTAAGTACTCTGTTTAAAATTGGTAGGTATGTACAGCCTTTGAAAAATTGCATTTGCTGGTCACAATTCACGAATTGATTGGAATAGTCTCTACCCTCATAACCACTAGTCTGGGCTAAAACTTTATTAACAACAGCGTGAATCTTAGCGCCACCGGTATAAAAGTTTTTACACTGGGCCACCGAACCGACAACTGTATTGAATCTGTAATCAGGTCTATTTTCCCATTTATCTCGATACAAAGCGGATTGTCTAAAAATTCGGTCTATTCGGTTACAATCGCCCCCAGTCCAAAATGCCAAAATTGAGCACATAGCTGCGTCGGCTGAGCTATGGTCAAACTCACCTTCTTTTTGGTCGTGTGGATAATTTTCTACTAAGTAGTCATGATCCGCATTGTAAAGTGCATCGAACTTGTTTTTACCCTCAGGATCGAAAGCGTCTTTTGCTGATTTGGAGTTACGAATAAGTGTTATTAATTCCTCGTCACTATCCGGCGCCGTACAATCGGGGTGTTTTTCTGTGGACCACTCAGTTTTACCACTTGTAGACTTGGCGAGAAAATCCACAACCAATTTTTCTAGGGCTGGTTGATGCTGTGTGGCTGCATCCCCGACAGTACCATTATCAGTGAGCGCAATAAATCGACCGCTGGTGTACAGGTCAAAGTGAGCGCTTTTCTTCTTTCTTTCTTCAGATACAGAACCTGTACCAATAATATGGAGACCGCGACCACTTTGACTAACTTCGACAGCTGCACCATTAAACCTGGTCATTAAATCACAAGCCTCAGGCGTCCACTGGCTATCAGGTGTTACACAATTATCAACATCAATGAAAAAGAAAGGGTCATGATGTGTAAAAACAAAACCAACCTCTAGCCCAAATACTTGAGATAATGATAACGCCTCACCATAGTGTAACCATATTGTGGGATCTTGTGCGCTAGCTACTTCACCCCTACCATTAACTGGTAACTTATCGACTTTTCCATTTTGTGCAGGAACTTTCTTCCATAGTATAAATTGTTTATAAGGCTCTAAAGCCTTTAAACTTGCAGACAATGACATATACTTCAACCCATTATTAAGGCTTTCGCCCGTTGTTTTAACTCCTTGCTTGCCGACAGTGCGACAGCATCCCCCATAACTAAACCGTGTGCGATAACTTCAGGAATACCCATATCAACAGAGTATTGCATGACATCGCTTTTGAGACTTTTCATATTTTTGAAATAGTGATTTATCAGAGTAGGTGTGCACTGAGCCCTATTAGCGACGGCCTCACGTTCGATAAATTGCCAACCTGCAATTTTTGCTTCTTCTGTTGCAGCTTCTAAAATAAATTGCCGTCGGTCATCTGGTTTTAATCTCACGTTATGTACTCCTGAATGATCTGTTGGTAGTCATTTACAGAGGTAGCAAAACCCGCGATCCCCCCATTAGACCTGACAATATTGTGAAATTTTAACTGTGCATTCTCCCGGATAGAACCGGTAAATTTCCAACCCGGTTTTTTGCATTCAATTGCTGTAAATACTCCAAAGTGCCGACCATGATAACTGATCTTAGTGCTACCTATCAAATCTGACGACTTAATTTTATCATTGACTTTCTTAGAATCATTACAAATACCATACCGAACCCACACACCGCGCTCATCGGCAAAAGCCCCAACATTATTACGCCAAAGTATGCCGCATTGATGCGGTGCAGCAGCTCTAATCCTTTGCTGTGAACCAGCCTCACTACTGCCCACTACGTCACCCGTGGTCTTTGACGGTTCGAGTAGCATTTGCTCTAACTCATACATTGCTTGGTCACTGACACCATGCCTGATCTGCCATTGTTGGAATGTCATAATATATACTCACAAATAGTTTCTAATATTCGATTTTCGGCCGCATTATGGTAGCTTTTATCAAGCTCAATGCCTGCAAAATTACGCTTATTCTTAATGGCTGCCACACCAGTTGAGCCGCTACCCATGGTGAAATCAAGCACCGTGTCACCTTCATTGCTGTAAGTTTTTATTAAATATTCCATAAGAGCTACGGGCTTCTGAGTGGGGTGTAAGGTACTACGTTGTTTATCCTTATTAAAAATTTGAACACTACGAGGGTATCGGGATGTAGAATCATAATTTACCAATTCTATTGCTTTACCGTAGCATTCTGATGTGACAGTCTTTCTGCTTGCTGTTTTCCTAGAGTGACTACGAGTCATTACCGGATTGAAACTTGGCAGCGATTTGTAAAAAACTAATATATTTTCATGCGCCTTAAGGGGCATTTTTTTAGCATTCAAAAATCCAGTTGCTGCAGTTTTCTCCCAGATCCACTCGTACCGCAGCATTTTTAAATTAGTACAGCCTAAAACTTTATCATACGGCGTCTGTGCCATCAGCAGTGTTGCTGCATTGGGTTTAGTTACTCTAATTAGTTCAGGCCATATAATGTCAAAATCCAACACACTATCCCAAGCGCATTGGGTGGTACCATAGGGCGGATCGGTCAGCACCATGTCAATTGAACTATCAGGTATTGATGCCAGTAATCTGTGACAATCCCCTTGTATTACTTTATACATGGTAAATAACCTCTAACTTTATCTTCTAATTTTTTAGCGTCGCCCTTCTTGAGTGCTTGGGCGCCTAGAATATCGATACCGAATCTAAAATAAAAACGGCGGTAACTTTCACTATCTGGTATACCAGCTGCCCGACTCATGCCGCCATACCATGACAATGCATCTCGTAGATTTTCCTGAGAGGTTTTACGGTCACGGGCTATGGCTGCCTGAGCTTGAGCAACCTGGTCGCTATATCCGCCACCAATCATGTTGTTATATTTCTGTTCACTTCCCATAAAGGACATAGCCGCATCATGACGCATCTTTTTAAGCGCCTCAGCTGATAACTCGGTCAAGTCACCCGCTACATACTCAGGACCGGAACGTGCGGCAGGGGGGCTGTAATGGCCACACCACGGACAAATTTTTTCAGTTTGTGGATATGGTTGGGAACACTCAGCGCACGAGGTGTACGGAATAACGTCGTCAGGCTCATCACGCTTGCCTCGTTTCTCGCGCCTATCCAGTGACCAGAGCCTTGGAATATCAGGCGGTCCGTTGTGCCTTGCAACATTATTGACATGGTCAATGATGATAGCGCGGTCTTTACCTTCCATTTTTCTCAGAGCTCGCCCAAATTGCTGAGCATAAACCGCGAAACTTGCTGTATGTCTCGCCATAGAAACTACCTCCAGTGCTGGCAAATCGAAGCCCTCACCAAACAGATCTACATTGACTAGCTGCTTAATCTCGCCACGCCGAAATCTGGCGATCATGTTGTTACGAATAGAATCTGAAGTTTTAGCGCTTAATGCCTCAGCTGATACACCTTTAGCTCGATACTCTTGGGCCAGCGCTTTGGCAGTTTCCACGTCAGTGGTGAAAGTAACCCCAAGTTTATCTGGCGTTCGCCTAATATACTCGCCTACCACGTCACCGACAATTTGACTACGCTGTTCCGCGTATGCATTGCGTAATCGAGTTTGATTAAAGTCACCGTTAACCCCATAGCCAACCTCGTTCTCATTAATTTCAATCTGGCTACTTGCTGGTACAAAAATTGTATATTCTGTAAGGTAGTTGTTATCAATATGCCACCGCATATCCTCGCCGACGACCATATCATCAAAGAGGCCATCGGCATGGCGACCAAGCCCCGCACCGTCGGCCCTTATTGGCGTGGCTGTCACACCTAGTCCAAAAGCGTTAGGAAATAAATCGGCGGCCTTTCCCCATTTATTTTTCGCCAATACATGGTGTGCCTCGTCTTGAATCCATAGTGTTACTTGTTTGAATTGCTCGAATAAATCATTCTTGCGGATCAGAGTGTCGACACCCGCCACCATTGTGGGTGCGTTTGGATTATAAAATTGTGAATGCCCAATCTCAACACGATGTTGGCGTCTTATTTCTTTGACAGTACTTTTAGCAGCAATGATGCGATGTGTAATTTCTTCTCGTGCAAGAGCTAAAGAAATTTGACCAACTAACTCTTGACGGTGAGCTATGGCACATTTCGCCCCATTCCAATTACGCATAATATGGGCGAGTAATACAGTCTTTCCGCCACCAGTAGGTAATACGGCTAGTGCATTGCGATTGCCCGAGTTCCACGAGTTATAGATACCATCCCTAAGTCTGTTTTGCTGAGGGTATAGCGTTATAGACATTCCACAAGGTCCCTATCATCAGTAGACCCATTGATATTAATTAAACCCTTAATGCTCCACACTTCGACCACTTGCTTACCCCCTTGTAAAATATACCCTTCAACAGGATAGGGAAACGTTGAATTATCAATGATTCTTGATATTATCACCGTCCGCCCGTCGCGAGTTGAATAGTCTTTGTCTATCTGCACTGTTTGCATGAATTAATTTGAATTTATTGTTGACGCGAAATAGAATAACTATTATTGTGTATCGGGTCAACAAGTAATTCATTCAAAACGAGGAAACGTAAAAAATGAAAATTAGTATAGAACTAGACACATTAATAGATGAGTTAGTAGACGTAGAACGTGTACTATCCGCCGTATCTGGTCAGCCAACCTTATCTGATGTCACACCTATTGGTGGGATGGCTGGCGAGACCGCGATTGTACAATCTGTAGAAACTAAGCCAAGCCCTCAAGAAGCATTCAAAGACGTTGCGCCAGTGCTAACCGACCAGCAAAAACAAGCACTAGCGCAAGAAGCATTCCCACCGGTGGGAAACGTTGCGCCAACTGTGGTAGAAACAGCCCCAAGTATCGACGAGTCGACGAATGGTACCTTACCAAATACGGCTGTGGCTGCTGGCGTGGAAACTGACGACCAGAACTATCCTCATCACCTTGAAATTCACACCAAAGGTAAAACTAAAATGGGTACGACCGGTAAGCGTGCGGGATGTTGGAAGTACAAGCCAAAGACTGATAAGGCATTGATTGAACAAATTGAGGCTCAAGATCGCGCCAATGGTTACGGACCTCAAGAAGTTGGTAACGACCCAAGAGCAATGTCACCTACAATTCCTCAGCCAACTGAAGTACAAAGTACAGTTCCTGTGCCCCAAGTGACACCTGCAGCTATTCCCGAGGTGAACACCACACCAACACCTCAAGAAAGCGCAGCAGCTATGACTTACTTACAGTTGTTTAAAACTATTGCAACTGATACCACCTCAGGCACTGTACCAAATGGTGTGTCACAGCATATTTGTGATGATTTAGGAGTCGGTAACCCAATGGAGTTGAACTCTCAGCCGCAATTAGTAGCGCCATTCTATAATCAGTGGGAAAAGGTCAAGGCACTATTGACATTGCAGCCACAGGTTAAAGACACTATTGTTCTCAACTGGGCAACGTTCAGAGCGCAAGGGTTACTATAATGTCTCATGCTATTCTAGCGCCAAGTGCTGCATCAATTTGGGGAAAAGGCGGTTGTACTGCCTACCCAACGTTGTCGGCACTATTCCCTGACAAACAGGGGGAAGCCGCAAAAATTGGGGAAGCGGCGCACGAACTAGCAGAGTATTGGATCAATACAGGGTCCCCATTAGCGTCTGGAACACCTATGACTAATGGTGTGATTGTAACCGAGGAAATGATCACGAAGGTTAGAGTTTACATCGATAGGATAAATCTGCTTAAGGTTAGACATCCAGACGGGATAGAGTTTATTGAGCGAAAGGTTCAAACTCGAATTCATATTGAATGTTGGGGTACTCTAGATTGGGCTCTATACATACCCTCAATGCAGCATGTTTATATTTTCGACTATAAGCATGGGTTTTTGGCTAGAGAAGTTGACGACCAGCTGCACACCTACGGCAACGGGTTAGTGGATGAATTAGTAACAAAACTAGGAAAGCCAGTTAAAAGTGTGACTTTAGGTGTTATACAGCCTAGAGCGTGGCATAGGTTGGGTCCGATACGTGAGGAAACAATGCATGTTAGCGGCCTTTCTGAATCATTTCATAGGTTGCAAGCTCGTGCGAATGAAGTATTTACCAACCCAGTTACAAGAGTTGGTAAACATTGCCGATATTGTCCTGTTATGGTCCGTTGTCCAGCTAATCAGAAGGCAGTTGACCATATACTTGACTTTGTTGAAAGGCCACAATTAACTGACTTAAATGAAACTGACTTGGGTATCTACTTGTCAATCATGGAGCGCAGCAAAAAGCTACTTGATGACAGGCTCGAAGTGCTCAAAGAGGATGCACTTGAGCGAATTGAGAACCAAAAGCATGTACCAGGTTATCACAAAGGCTTTGGCCGTGGCTCTCGTGATTGGACAGATGAAAAGGAGGTGAAAACTTTAGAGTTGTTAACAGGAATTAAATTATCAGAGGAAAAACTAATTACTCCTTATCAGGCCGAATTAGCAGGCATGCCAAAAGATTTAGTAAAACAATACGTCACATCAACACAGGGGAAATCATCACTTAAAACTGGCGATGCCTCAGAACTAGCACAAAAGGTATTTAAATTATGAGCACATTTTTATTAACACCTGTAGGCCGTCTTGTACAAGGTAGCTTTTTCGAACATCAAACCAAAGGCTACCAAAATGTACCACTAGCCGAGCCTGAAATATACACAGGACTAGCAATCCCCAAGGGTCCTGAGTGGGACCAGCTTTATGCGCAAATGTATCAAGTCGCTGCAGCTGGATATCCTAATGGGGAATTCCAGCGCACAGACTTTGCATGGAAATTTATTGATTGCGATGACCCAAAGCACATGGGTAAATTTGCAGCTTACGCAGGCCACATGATCCTTAAGGCTAACACTAAGGCTCGATTCAATCCTACAGTACACAACAATGACCAAACCCGTAGTGTAATCTCAGACCCTAACTTGGCTAAAAAGGGTTACTACTACCAGCTGCAAATTAGTATCAAGTGTGGTACCGATTTGGCCAATCCCAGTATTTATGTGAATTTAAGCATGGGCTTGCTGGTAGGTTACGGTGAGGAAATTCTCAGCGGTCCAGATGCTGCGGAAGTATTCAGCCAGCCTATAGCATTACCACCGGGTGTTAGTGCTACACCATTAGCTACAAGTGCACCATTACCATTACCTACACCAGCTGTGGGACCAGCTGCACCACTACCATTACCTACACCTCAACCGGGTGTAGCACCAGTACCTCAAGTAGCACCTGGCGGCTATCCTCAACCGGGTGTAGCACCAGCACCTCAAGTAGCACCTCAAGTAGCACCTCAAGTAGCACCTCAAGTAGCACCTCAAGTAGCACCGGGTGGCTATCCTCAGCCAGTGCAACCTCAAGTGGCACCAAGCGGCTATCCTCAGCCGGGAGTAGCACCAGCACCAGACTATCTAAACGGTCCACAGTAACCACAACACCGCCTCTCGGGGCGGTTCACAATGCGCGGGTGACTGGACTGTCGCCACGGTAGA
>Ga0209344_10000760_pt1 | contig 50085 bp, 44 predicted proteins | sample Cruoilmetagenom6_FD_187293 | JGI IMG/M metagenome (GOLD analysis project Ga0209344, IMG submission 187293) | Oil polluted marine microbial communities from Coal Oil Point, Santa Barbara, California, USA - Santa Barbara Oil Seep Sample 6 (SPAdes)... | ecosystem: Environmental > Aquatic > Marine... | reverse complement strand
GACGTTGATTATGGTATGGGCTTACCTGTTGAAGTTTTTTTACTCACTCTTGTGGGTTAGCCCTTTACCCAAAGGTGGAGACAGAAAGTCTGAAAAGTTTATAAATCAGTGTCTCTGCCCCCGTTGATTACCATATACGCCAAGCCAAAACAGTGGTGTATTGGCTTGGTGTTTCTGGTGAAGCGTCAGTTGTTTTTAGACTTTCTGGTGTAGCGTCTTATAAACCAAGCCTATAACCGCGCCGAAAATAGCATGTAATACCAGTGTCATCATTGGAGCCATTACGCCCATTTTTATACCAAAAAATCCTGCATCCATCATGGGCATCATCATGACCATCATCACAAGCCAACCAATGACGCCAAGGCTCACGCCTTTAAAAATCATGTTGGTTGTTGGTAGTGCTTGGTTGATCATTGAAAAACCAACACCGTAAACAATGCCAATCATAAAATGCATGACCCAACCAATCATCAGGGATGCCCCCATTTTGCCTGCAAGCATGGCAATGATATCGAGTTCTGGCATGACTCCCATCTTGCCTTTTATTAGCATCATTATTGAGAGGACAATTGTGGCTGTAATACCTGCAACAGCACCATATTTTATTTTATTCATATCATTTCCTTCATCTTTGTATTTTCACTTCATTATATTTTTGTCATTTCGTACACGAAATGGAATTTAAAAAATTCAAACACTGAGATAAAACTACAGTTTGGTTGTGGTCTTATTTTGTTTCAGTGTCGTTGTTTTGATAAGACCATTACCAAAGAATTTACTTTCAATTATTTTAATGACTCCACACCTTTACAAGTCAAGTGTCGGGCTCTTAAGACCGGGAGGCTTTGTGTGTTTTTTTGGTAAGCTGGATTCCCGCTTTCGCGAGAATGACGGAGTTGGGTTGGAATAAGCCATGAACTGTTGGGTTGGTGATAATAACATTGAGCGTCACAATTTCCGTCGTCCCGGACCACGATCCGGGATCCAGTTTTATGCCGTGGTGAGTCGGTTGGGGTTGTAAACTACAAGGCAGTAGATTCTGGTGTCGTATATAGTGTTTACTGTTGATGGACAATCTGTAGTAGACCCTGTGGTAAGCTGGATTCCCGCTTTTGCGAGAATGATGGTGAGGGAATGACTGGAGGGGATTTGTTACAAGGGTGACGGTGGTGGGGGAAGAATGACGGTTTAATGTACTTATGAATTATTGCTGTGCCAATAGTTGACTTTTATCAAAGCGAGTTGGGGTGCAGTGGGTTAGTATATTTGTATTGATTAACTAAACCAACCGAACGAGGATGAAATATGATTGGCGAGAAACATGATTTACACCACGAATTTCCAGAGTACGAAGCTCAAATCAGGCATTTGAAAATGAAGAACAGCCATTTTGCTCGTTTTTTTAATGAGTATGATGAATTGAGTCATGAACTATTGAGGATTCAGCAGGGCATAGAAACACCTGCTGATGATTATGTTGAGGAGCTTAAAAAGAAAAGGTTGTTTTTAAAGGATGAATTGTATTTTATGATTTTGAAATACAACAGAAAACAAAAGAAAAAGCTCATCAAATCAGAAAGAAAGCGGCTTAAAGAGAAGGAAAAAACCAAAAAATAATGAATCGTTTTTTCATTGTAAGGTTTGAACCTGTGAGGGTTCAGGCCTTTTTTTTGGTCTTTTGATGATGGGTTGGCTCAATAGTCACCTTCAGCCGCAAACATCAATGAACCAGATGATATGGATGAAAGGTTGGTTCATGATGTTGTATTGAAGGTAACTATTGAGACAATGAGGAGCCTGAACGCTTAGTTAATGTGTTCAGGACTGTTAATAAAATGGTATTCATGAGTAGCTGAGTGACCTAATTGGTCTGTTGCTTCAATGAATAAGGTGCCTTCGTCAGCTGATAAGTGCAGTGCTTGTCCTGTGTAGCCAGTCCAAGGCGCATCATTCCAACGGTATTTCAGTGAATGCATGCCAGATAAGGCGTCGAAAGCATGGATTTTAAATGTGGTGTTGGGACTGATGGTGAATTGTTGTTCATGGGTTTTCTTTTTACCCAGTAATTCAATGGCAACATGTGGTGCTTTGTTATCAGCCAATGCTTGGGTGAAGGTTACTTTTATTGGTTTTGTGCGGAATCCGACCAGTTGTTGGTCTGACCTTGCGGCCACCCTGAAGTAGAAGTCACCGGCTTGTTCGATGCGTTTGTTTTGCCACTGTAGCTGATTTACTTTCGCTTCATTAAGTACCTGGCTGCATGTGACATCAGCACAAAGTTCTACCACGTAGTCTGTGGCATTTTTCACTGGCTGCCAACTCAATATGGGGTTGGTATAGTCATAGACGGTCTGGCTGATGTTGGTTTGGGGAGCGGCGAGTAGTTTTTGTGGCTCAGGTGGTATTTCGCCTGGTTTAACGGCCACACCCATGCCTTGTTTGACTTGAACTTGGCTGCCAGCTGATTCCACTGCGCTGTTGCCTTGATACACTGAGATGACTGAATTACCTTGTGCGGTCATGCCGGTACGTAGTTCGGTTATTTTTCCTTGTTTTAATGTGGGTTTGGACAAGGTTTGACCAATGATTATGGTGATATCTGAAACCTGGTTGGCCAGCGGTTCCCAGTTAAGCTCTGTGTCACCTTTGATGATTTCAATGGTGGCGCTGTCGGTTCCTGTGAGGCTGGTGTTGCGGCTTTTTAAGAAAATTTGTGAGTATTCCAGCACCTTTAAAGTGGAGTCGTCATTGAATGCCAATAAAGCAGAGGATTTTTCGTAAGTACGCACACCTTCTTGTTGTACCAGTTCGTCTCCTGCATGGGTGCTTTTCCAGTCACTGGTAATGGGTTTTTTTTCTACGCGATTGGTGACATCAAGGATGCGGGCCTTTTCAGCTGGGATGATGCGTTCTTTGATTATGGTTAATTCTTCACCGATGGTGAGCATGTTGGGGTTGCTGATGTGTGGATTTAGTTTCCAGTTTTCTTGCCATAAGATGTCGGTGCCTAAATAATGTCTGGTGATGCTGTGTAGGGTCTCACCTGACTTGACTTGGTGTTGTATTGTGGTGTCTTGAACAGCTTTTTGGTTGATGGCTTGGCCCAAGATGAGCAGCATCAGTAGTTTGATAGTAGCCATTATTTTGAGCTCCTTTTGACTTTAATATTGAGGTATTTTTCAAGTTGGTTTCCTACATGATCTTGGCTGTGAATTTTGATTTTATAGCGTCCTTTGCTGAGGAATCGAAATGACTTGGGCAGTGTTTGCCAACTTCTGCGTTTGCCTTTGTATTTTTGGCTGAGCACGCCCACACCTGCATCAGTGGTCGATAATTTCATCAATTGATTGACCTTGAGGTTGACCACATCACTGTTTTCTACAGCGACTCCGTCAACCATTATGTTGAGCGTGGGTGCTGTGTTGTCTAGTTGCCAGTTCGGGGTTTGTGTTGTGGTGTTACCCAGTGCGTCTGTGGCAGTGATGACATCACCATGAGAAACAAGCCAAGCTTCCTTGTTGTTATGAACCATGACTTGTTGGTTCAGTAACCAGGTGACTTTTGATGTTTCATTGTTGTGTATGATGAGCTGAGCTGTTTGTCCGGCGTGCCATTGTTCATTGATTTTAACGCTTGGTGGTTGTAGCTCCCAAGTGAATTCAGGTGGTGTGAAGTCAGCATTTAATTGTTGGGTCCATGTGGTTTGGTTACCGAATTCATCACTTGCCAACAGTTTGATTTCACTGGCAGCCTGGTTTATTTGTATGGGGCTGTCTTGTAATGGTATGGCTTGTTTGTCAATTTCAATAGCAGTCAAGTCCCCGTTTATAACTTGAAACGACAGGTTACTGTTGGGCCCAAATGTCACTTGTTGTGTTGTTACCATGGCTTGATTCCATTGAACGTTTATCTCGGGTCCTTGGGCATCAATTAACAGGGGTGGTTTTGGTACCGTGGTGTTGGCTTCTATATACAAAGCTTGGCTGCTCAGTTCACCCGAGGCTGATAACAACAACACATCATAAGTCCCGGTGGTTTGTACCATGGGTTTGTGGTCAAATGATTGAAAAACATGGCCATCTAAGGACCATTGATTTCCTTCACCGGTGGGCCAGTTTTTAGGCCAATTTTGTGCCATCGACGTGGTGCCGATAAACAACAAACTAAGTATGTGCAATAAGGGTGTTTTCACTTTCATGGTTGTTCTCGTTTTTATAGACTTTAACGCCTGCTGTTTTGGCATCCCAGTGTATTTGTCCGGGCATATTAGAAACCAACATTTGTGCTGCATCGGCAGCAGAGGCAGGTCTCTTCTTGGGATTTTTGCTCAACATCAAAGAGATGCTTTGAAACAAAGCGGCAGATCCTGTTTGGACCAATTCTTTGGGGAATGTAATTTTTTTATTGATGACGTTGTATTGTGTTTGGGACAGCTTTTTACCTTTAAACGGGTTGTGGCCAAATAAACACTCCACAATCACCACGCCCACCGCATAGATGTCACTTTGTTCGCTGACAAGACCGGTTTGGTGTGTTTCTGGAGCCATGTAGGCTGCGGTGCCAGTGATGCTGTCTTCGGTCAGGCTGTTCATGAGTGCGGTGGTTCCAAAATCGGTGAGTTTAATGTCTCCGTTGACATCTAGCAGGATGTTGGCTGGTTTCACATCACGGTGAACAAAACCCAGTTTATGGGCTGAATGTAATCCACGAAGAACTGCTACAGCTATGGCCAGTGTCAGTGACAAGGTCAATGCGTGTTGTCTTTGGAGCAGGTTAAACAGTGATTCACCCTTGATGTATTCCATGGCAATGAATGCGGTACTGCCTGTGGAAACAACGTCATAAATAGACACCACGTTGCGGTGTGATATTTTGGCTGCTGTAATGGCTTCTTGTACCAGTGTTTCACTCATGTTTTCACGACTACCAAAGCCGGTATTGTTTCCTATGGGTAAGGTTTTGAGTGCCACATGTCTTTTCAATTTGGGATCCCAGCCCAAGAAAACTGAGCCCATGCCACCTTTACCAATGGGGCTGATAACTTGGTAGCGATCAACAAAAATTTTACCCAGTGCGTTGCGGTCATTGATGTGTTTTGTGAGGGCTTCAAAACTGTGTTCAAGGGCAGCCATTTCGCCACCTTCCCACATGGCTGAGTTGGTCTGTTCACCCATCAATATATTTTGAGCTTTGACAATTCTTCTGATTGGCTTGACCCATGACAGGTAGGCCAAAACGATTAACCCAGACATGACCAATAAGACCAAACCAAAAATTTGCCAAGCGGTTTTTTTCATGTCAGAGGCTGATTGTTCAGCAAATTTAACTGGTTGTTCAGAAACAATAAACCAAGGTACTGTATTTAATTTGGCAAAGGCAGCTATCACTTGATCTGCGGCTTGCTGGGCACGATTGGCACCGCCCATAACAGTAGCGGTTTGGAACAAAGTGAGCCATTCTTGTGGAATGCTTGCGACTTTATTACCGGCATGTTCTAACAGTTTGCCTTGTTGGTTATAGAGTGCAATGTTGGCAGTTTGTCCCAATACTGCGGGGTCGAGTAGCTGTTGGATATTGACTTTTACTAACATCACCACATCAACCTGAGGTCTGGCTGATGGTACTGAAATTTGCATCAGTTTACTGTTGGGCCTGGTGATTAACTGGGGTGTTTTTTGTTGAGACAGTGGCAACAAATACCCAGCCAGTTCTGATTTTTGTGCCAATTGGATGACTGTACCTTGTTGTTGGTCATTCACCAGCATCAGAGCAATTAATTGGACGTCATGCTGTGCAATCAGGGTGTTTTTTACTGCTTGACCTGCTGCCAGAGAATCTGGCTCAAGGTAGACCGATGCATTGTTGCCTAAATTTTCGGCCATGTCCTGGTATTTTTCGATGTATGCGCTCATGCGATCGGCTGTCGCACGTGAAATAATCAAATGGTTTTTTTGTGCTTGGTCAATTATCGCTTGTTTGGATTCATTGATTTGGTACCATGACAACAAAAAGGGTGTTGCACCAACCATTAACAACGTCAATACCACCCAAAACATGATGGATTTTTTATTCATGGTTCACCCATATTTTATAACGGGCACCATATTACGTGATACCCAGTGATGAAGAGGTGAACAAATGTGAAATTATGTATGTTATTGGTATTAAATAGGTGTCATCAACAAATTAGGACTGCTGACATCAAGGTGCAGACACCCACAATTTAAAAGAATCATGTTTATTTGAAAGTAAACATGATTCTTTTGATGTGTTATTTGAGTTTGTCTTGTGTTTTGTTTTCAAAATCACTGGCATCATGGCGTTCATGAAGTTGTTGGCTGGGTTCACCCCAGCTTCTATTGACCATACAGCCACGTTGTACAGCTGGTCTGGCATCAATTGCTTCGGCCCATCTGACGACATTTTTATAGTCTTTAACTTGTAAAAATTCAGCGGCATCATACAAGCGGCCAAGCACCAAGGCGCCGTACCAAGGCCAAATCGCCATGTCAGCAATGCTGTATTCATCTGCACACATGTATTGATTGTTGGCCAAGTGTTTGTCAAGTACATCCAGTTGACGTTTAACTTCCATGGCATATCGGTTAATGCTGTATTCTATTTTAATGGGCGCATAGTTGTAAAAGTGACCAAAACCACCACCCAAAAAGGGCGCGCTGCCCATTTGCCAAAACAACCAGTTCATACATTCAGTTCTGGCTTGGGGTGTTTGTGGTATGAATGCTTTGAATTTATCAGCCAAGTACAACAACATGGAACCTGATTCAAAAATTCGAGTCGGTGACGCTGTGCTGTTATCTACCAATGCGGGAATTTTTGAGTTGGGGTTTACTGCAACAAAACCACTGCTGAACTGAACTCCTTCTAAGATGTTGATGAGGTGTGCATCGTATTCAGCGTCTTTGATACCACGTGCCAACAACTCTTCGAACATGATTGTGACTTTTACGCCATTTGGCGTAGCCAGTGAATACAGTTGAAAAGGGTGTTTTCCTGTGGCTAAGGTTTTATCGTGGGTGGAACCAGCTATGGGACGGTTGATGTTGGCGAATTTACCGCTGTTGTTCTCCCATTGCCATATTTTGGGTGGGATGTAGTCTGGAGACTGTTTCATGTGTTTATCCTGGTTAATTGATTTGATTGATATGACCGGAATCTTGATGACATTGCTGCAATTATTTTCGTCTCATTTATCTGTATGTCATTCTTTCTTATAAATGTGTTGCTGTAAATGTCATCATACTGGCTGCTTGTGTCTAAAGTAAACCTTTCAAGTTTGTTCGCCCGTGTTAACATATGCGCTCTATCCATTATATGTCATTGCGTTGGTTGTTTTATCAATTGCTTGGCATGGTTTCAACAGGCATACAGTGATGAAAATTTTGGTTCGTAACCTCGCACGCACGACAACTGAAAAAGAATTGGTTTCTTTTTTCTCAGTATTTGGTGCGGTTCAATCTTGTGATTTGGTGTTAGATAAAGCGACTGGAAAATCCAAAGGTTTTGCTTTTGTTGAAATGCCTAAAGTTGGCGAAGCCAAGGTGGCAATAAAGAAACTGAATAACAAGGAAGTCGCTGGCCAAAAAATTCGGGTCAAGAAAGCCGAGAAGTAGAAGCTGCTGTGAATTTAAACAGCGAACAGTAACTGATTTCAAAGACATAAACTAAAAGGTCTGGACTGTCATTGAGTTCTGATCTGATAACGGCCCTTCTCATTTCAATAACACCAATCATTCGGCATTGATTGGTGCGTTTCATCTGGTTTGTAACAGAACATTGCAGTGTATTGTTTCTCTTGAGCTAAGAACTTATGTGTTAAACAGGTTAAAATAGCCACTTTCAGCTCAAAAACAGCACGCCGCCCATGGAAATCAAAGTCAATTTTCTCGACAACCTCAGAGTTGAGGCCAAATTTGATGATTTTACTGTCATCACAGACCAACCCATTCGTTATAAGGGAGATGGTTCTGCTCCCAGCCCTTTTGATTATTTTTTGGCGTCTTCTGCCTTGTGTGCTGGGTATTTTGTGCGGGTATATTGTTTAGCTCGTGACATACCAACAGAAAACATCCGTTTGTCGCAGAACAACATTGTTGATCCGGAAAATCGTTACAATCAAATATTCCAGATTAAAGTCGAGTTACCTGAAGGGATTGCTGAAAAAGACCGCCAAGGTATTTTGCGTTCAATAGATCGTTGTACGGTTAAAAAAGTGGTTCAAACTGGGCCTGAATTTAAGGTAGAAGCGGTTGATAGTTTAGAGGCTGATTCACAAGCGATGTTGATGGGCCAAGTTGCTGAAGACACAAGTACTTATATATTGGGTAAAGACTTGCCTTTGGAACAAAGTATCAACAACATGACGGCGATTTTAGCTGAGCTTGGTATGAAGATTGAGGTCACTTCATGGCGTAATATTGTACCCAATGTGTGGTCTCTCAATATCCGCGATGCGTCTTCGCCATTGTGTTTCACTAACGGCAAAGGCTCAAGCAAAGAAAGTGCCTTGTGTTCGGCTTTGGGTGAATTCATTGAGCGATTGAACTGTAATTTTTTCTATAATGACCAGTATTTTGGTGAAGAAATAGCCCACAGCGAGTTTGTTCACTATCCCAATGAAAAGTGGTTTAAACCTGGTCCCAATGATGAATTACCTGTGGGTATTTTGGATGATTATTGTTTGGCTATTTATAACCCTGATAATGATTTGCAAGGGGCTCATTTAATCGATACCAACTCTGGTTTGGCAGAACGGGGTATTTGTTGTATTCCCTATGAACGTCAGTCTGATGGTAAAACGGTGTATTTTCCTTCAAACTTGATTGAAAATCTGTTCGTCAGTAACGGTATGAGCTCTGGTAACACCTTACATGAAGCACAAGTTCAATGCTTATCAGAAATATTTGAACGTGCGGTTAAAAAACAAATCATTGTTGAAGAAATGGTGTTGCCTGATGTGCCATTGTCGGTGCTGGAAAAGTACCCAAGCATCTTGGAAGGTGTGAAAGCACTTGAGGCACAAGGTTTTCCAGTGTTGGTAAAAGATGCGTCTTTGGGTGGGCAGTTTCCCGTGATGTGTGTGACTTTGATGAATCCCAGGACAGGTGGTGTTTTTGCCTCTTTTGGGGCACACCCAAGTTTTGAGGTGGCCTTGGAGCGTAGTTTAACGGAGTTGTTACAAGGGCGTAGTTTTGAAGGACTGAATGACGTACCTAAACCCACATTTAATAGTTTAGCCGTAAAAGAGCCTGAGAATTCGGTCGATCATTTCATTGATTCCACGGGTATAGTTTCATGGCGATTTTTTAGTTCTCAAGCTGATTATGAATTCACAGAGTGGGACTTTTCAGGCAGCAATGAAGCAGAGAGTGCTTATTTATTCGGTTTATTGGAAGCCATGGGTAAAGAGGTGTATATGGCCGTGTTTGATGTGTTGGGTACCAACACATGTCGGATTTTGGTGCCTGATTATTCCGAGGTGTACTTGGTGGAAGATTTGATATGGGACAATACCAACAAGGCTTTGGACTTTCGTAAGGATATTTTGAACATTCATTCGTTGGATGATGATGAATTGACGTATTTGGTGGAAAGACTAGAAGAAAGCCAGCTGGATAATTACATGGACATCAAAACTTTAATTGGCATTGAGTTTGATGAAAATACAGTGTGGGGGCAGCTGACCATTTTGGAATTAAAAACAATGATTTATTTGGCTTTGGATGAACTCGAAGAAGCCATGGATTTAGTTGAGGCTTTCTTGCAATACAATGACAATACGGTTGAGCGAGGCTTGTTTTACCAAGCTGTTCACGCTGTGCTTGAAGTGACTTTGGATGATGAACTTGATTTGGCGCATTTTATGCCTAACTTTGAACGGATGTTTGGCACCGATACCATGCATCGAGTGGCGGCAATGGTTTCTGGCGAACAACGTTTTGATGGTTTGACTAAAACCAGCATGAAACTGGAAGGTTTAGATAAGCATTTGCGTTTAATTGAAAGCTATAAAAAATTACATCAAGCAAGACAAAAAACAGCTCACAGGTGAATTTTACATAGCGACAGGAGTGGTTTCCATAGACAGGATAGCCTGCATGTGTCGCTATGCTTTGATTTAATCTATACCCAGCTTTTTAATCTTGTAGCGCAGGGCACGAAAACTGATGCCGAGTAAATCAGCGGCTTTGGTTTTGTTGTTTTTGGTTTTGGCCAAAGCGTTGGTGATTTCACGAATTTCAATTTCTTCGATGTAACGCTCCAAGTTCATTTCCTTGTTCAACTGTGGCTGGAAACCGGTATTTTCCAGTTGGATGTCTTCTTCTCTGATTAATTGGTTTTGGCAATTGACCGCCGCTTTTGACAAAATCAAATCCAACTCTTCCATGTTTCCAGGGAAGTCATAAGATTTTAGTTTTGTTAAGGCGCTCGGGTGAATCTTACAAGGTAATTTGTTCCAGCTTTCTGCCAGTTGTTCCAATCGACATTTACAGATTTCAAGTATGTCATCCTTCATGTCTAATAACAAATCAGTATTGATGCTGCCGACAAACAAGGCACGAATCAATGATTTTTTAATGCCCAATGAGTGCATGAATTCATCTTCATTCCAGTTTGTAGTCACGAGGATGCGACTGTCCTTCGACAGGGTTTTGATGAATTTAACCAATTGGGTTTGTTTATCTGGAGACAGTGATTCGATGTTTTGATAGAGTAATGTGCCCGATACACTGGGGGTTAAATCAACCGCTTCATCCTGACAATCAATCACAGTCAGTGGATTGTCATTTAGTGCACTGTTTTTGTGAATCAATGAAGCAATTTGGTTTTTCCATGTGCCTTTGGTTCCAAAAATAATAACCGGAATTTGGCTGTTGGCATGTTTCAGAATCAATTGATTGATGCGCTTAAAATAAGCCGTATTGATGCAGATGGTTTCTGTTTTACTTGTGGGCTCTACAGTTTCGTGTTTCTGTAGACCCGTGATGACCAATTGTCTGAGCGTTTCTAGACTGATGGGCTTGGTGATAAAGTCATAGGCCCCTTTTTTCAAAGTTTCAACCGCATGATTAATGGTGCCAAAGGCAGTGATGACTGCGATGGGGGTATTGGGGTAGTTTTGATTGACATGCTCGACCAGTTCGCTGCCATTACCATCAGGTAATTTAAAATCTGTTAGGCACAGATGGAAGGTGGTTTTAGACAGTTGGTATTTGGCTGAACCTAAGTTTTCAGCTTTGTATACCTTAAATCCCATTCGGGACAATGAAATTTCTAATAACTGTAAGATATCAGGTTCATCATCAACCACCAGAATCTTCTTTTGTTCAGTTGTCATAGGTTTGCTGCTTCTAATAATTCTCTTCTTAACATAGGCCCAAAATTCATCTCTTCGATGAAATCAATTAAGGCTGATTGGCTCGCTTTAAATTTTATTATATCATCATTCTCAATGGGTGCATCAACTACAATTTTTGACAACAGTTTTGACAGTTTGGCATCTTCATGATGGTCTTTGATTTTCTTTTGACACGATTTTGCACCGCGAAAACTTAAAAATTCAATTTCTCTATAACGGGTTATCAAAGTGTCTAAGTCATTGAAATGATTAAGTAATATTTGTGCTGTTTTGGTACCAATTCCTTTGATTCCGGGGATGTTATCAACCTGGTCTCCGGCCAAAGCAAGAAAATCACAAACCTGGTCCGGGCGGACGCCAAACTTTTCAGTCAGTGCTTGGAATCCCAAGGGTTTTGATTTGCCATAATCCCACCACCAATCGTTGGGCCTGATAAGTTGTGCCAAATCTTTATCAGCACTTACCACACAAATATTGTGGCCTCGATCGGCATAGGTCTGGTGTAAAGTGCCAATCAAATCATCGGCTTCATAGCTGTTGTCCGCGAATACAGAAATACCTAACAAAGAAGCCAGTTTTTGGCATTGTTTGAATTGTAGCTTTAAGTCAGCAGGGGCTGGATCTCGATTGGCTTTGTATAAGGGGTAGATTTCATTCCTGAATGATGTGGTTAATGCTTCATCAAACGCGGTGGCTATGTATTGTGCTTGGGTTTGCTTAAGAAAACGACAAAGGAATCGAGCAAATCCATAAACCGCATGATTGGTATTGCCTTGTCGATCAACCAGGTCGCTTGACATGGAGTAATAGCTGCGAAACACAAAAACCGACGAATCAATCAAAAAGACGGTCGGTTTTTGTGTGTTCTCATTTGTCATCAAGCAATCAGTCCCATGGCTTCTAATTTCAATACAATACGTTGAGTGGCTTGGTCTGGCGTGAAATCCAAAGTGTTGATATTCATTTCTGGGTTTGCTGGCACTTCATATGGATCACTGATACCAGTAAACTCTTTAATAACACCTTTTCTGGCCAAGGCATATAAGCCTTTGCGGTCACGTTTTTCACACTCTTCAAGTGGTGTAGACACATGGATTTCTATGAAACCACCCAAAGGCTCAATCATTTGTCTAACTTGTTCACGCATTTTTTCATACGGTGCAATGGGAGCACAAATAGCCACACCACCATTTTTGGTTATTTCACTGGCAACATAACCAATTCTTTGAACATTGATGTTGCGGTGCTCTTTTGAAAAGCCAAGTTCACTGGATAAGTGTTTGCGAACCACATCACCATCCAATAAAGTCACAGGGCGGTTTATCATTTCCATTAGCTTAATACGTAAGGCGTTGGCAATGGTTGATTTTCCTGAACCTGACAAACCAGTGAAAAATATCGTAAAGCCTTGTTTGTTTCTGGGAGGGTAGCTCTTTCTTAATTCTTCGACCACTTCAGGATAAGAAAACCATTCAGGAATTTCTAAACCCAATTGCAAGCGACGTCGTAATTCAGTGCCTGAAATATTCAAGATGTTTTCTTTCTCGCTGATTTCAGAAACGGGGATGTATTGTGCTTTGTCTTGTGAGTAAACCATCATTTCAAATTCTACCATGGCAATTCCCAGTTCTTTCTCATGCTGCTTGAGTAGTTCTTGAGCTGCATAAGGACCATAAAAAGGTTGGCCATTAGAGTCATCACCAGGACCTGCATGGTCGCGTCCAACAATGATATGAGTACAGCCATAATTTTTACGAATAATGGCATGCCACAAAGCCTCTCTTGGACCGCCCATGCGCATGGCCAATGGTAATAATGACAGTGCTGTGGTGCGTTCAGGGTATCTGTCCATCACTTTTTCATAACACCGTACACGGGTGAAATGATCGATGTCGCCTGGCTTAGTTAAACCAACCACAGGATGAATCAATAAATTGGCTTCAACACGTTGGGCTGCTCTGAATGTCAACTCTTGGTGAGCTCGATGCATGGGATTGCGGGTTTGAAAGGCAACCACGCGTGACCAGCCTAATTTTTGAAATCTATTGCGGATTTCTTCGGGTGTGTGGCGGTGTTGTTTGTAGTCATAATGGGTGGGTAATTGTAAGCCCAGCAGCTCGCCTCCCAAGTTGTACTCGCCGACACGATTCATCAGGTAATTGACAGCAGGGTGTTTTAAATCGGTGCTGCCATAGACGGATTTGGCTTCAGCTTCCTTGTCTATTTTCCAACTGTCCTCAACCTTAAGAACAGCCAAAACCACACCTTCTAAATCTCTTAATGTGAGGTGGCCTGCTTGTTTGGCAGCTGACATGGTTTTTTCATCAACATCTAATGTGATGGGCATTGGCCAGAGGGTGCCATCGGCCAAACGCATGTTTTTTAATACACTGTCATAGTCAGCCTGATTCATGAATCCGGTTAAGGGTGAAAAGGCGCCATTAAGCAACAGTTCTATGTCACAAATTTGTCGATCAGTGAGGTCCCAATCTGGCATTTGATTGGCCAGTTTTTGTCTTTCGACTTTGGTAGCTTGATCCGGAATTAAGTTGATAAGTTGGCCGCCGTGGGCGTCAATGATTTTCATAAATTGCTCGTTTATCCGTTGTTCTGGTTTAAGTTGTATTTGTTAATTTTCTGCGCAATTGTGGTGTGAGATACACCCAATTGTCTGGCCAGCTTTCTGGTTGAAGGAAATTTTTGGTACCAGTGTTGTAAAAAGTGTTTTTCAAATTCATTCACAGCTTCATTCAAGGTCATGCCTTCTAAATCTGCTTCTAAGCTCATGGCGCCTTCTAAGTCCAAATCACTGGACTGGATGGTGTCATCTTTGGCTAGCATCATGGCTTTATAAATGGCATGACGTAATTGGCTGGCATTGCCAGGCCAATAATAGCGCTTCATTTTAGCGACTGCATCCAGTGAAAAACCTGCTTTGAGTCCCAATTGTTGATTGAATTGATGAAGAAAATGTTGCATCAGGGGTTCAATGTCTTCAGGACGGTCTCGCAAGGCGGGTACATCCAGTCGTAACACATCTAACAGTAACACCAGTTTGGCATTGAGTTTACCCGCTTGTTGGTGGTTGGTCAGTTTTTGTGCTGAAGAAGCCATGATGCGCACACAATTATTTTGTGGCTGTTGTTGGAAGTAATGCAGTACTTTCTCTTGAATGTGATGTGCCATGTATTCTATGTGTGAGAAAAACAAAGTACCTGATTGATTCAATTCCAACACCCCGGGTCTGTTGTTGCTGCCAAATAATAAGGTTTCCATGGCATCGCTTTTCATGGATTGACAATCAACCACTGTAAACAATTCATTTTTGCGCTGACTCAAGCTGTGACAAGCATGTGCTAACAGGGTTTTTCCTGTGCCTGTTTCACCGACTATATTCAATGGAGCATCAACATGGGCCAGGGTTTTTGCTTTTTGTAGCACCAAGCCAAAAGCTTCTGATTGAAACACCAAACTTTCTAAACCGTCAATTTCTTCACCTTGCATCACATAACTGCTGGCACGAATTTTGTCATAGTCACGAAACAACAACATGGCACCGTTGACGTTGTTTTCGTTGTCTTTGGTGCTTTGAACTTCTAGCAACATGGTTCCTGCAATGGTTTTGATGTTAACAGGAATGAGTGATGTGGCCGCAGCATTGACTTTTTCTTGCCAGCCTGAAGAAACAAACAAGTCTTTCATTTGTGACGGCATTTTTTGGTTTGGTGTGTTGGGCTTGAATAAAGAAATGGCTTTGTTGTTGGCGTATGAAATCTGGCCCTTGGTGTTGATTCCAATCACCGGATCAGGCATGACTTGCATCAATGAAGACAGCATGCTTTGGGTTTCTACGCCGGGTAAGACATCAATTTGGTTGACCCATTTGACTCCTTGAATTTTCATTAATTGGCTGGCCAGTGTGCCTTGTGTAGATTTGTCTAGTTGCTGAGTTTGTAAATAGATTTTACCGTCTTCAACTTCAACTTTAATTAAATCGGCATGGTGACTTCTGAGTAAGGACAAGACGTCATCAGTGATACCCAATTTGTTTTCTGTAGTGATGGCTAGCTTCATAGATGTAAGTATTTCCGTACAATTGTATATTGTTTTATATTCAATGACTTATGATTGGCTTAAAATGGTTTGTAATGAATTTGTTACGTATTCTAACTTGGTTGTCATCCAGTCACAACCTAAAATAGAGACACTTCAATAACTAGATGATAGATTGGTATGAAAAGCAATGATGACAGGCATTTTGCCACCCAAGCAATCCATGCAGGCTATGATGCCAAACAGCACCAAGGTGCCTTGACTCCCGCAATACACATCAGTTCAACTTATGCTTTTGAGAATGTTGAACAAGGTGGAGCGGCTTTTCAGGGAGAAAATGATCGTTTTATTTATGCCAGGTTGGGTTCTCCATCACAACACATTTTGGAACAGCGTTTGGCACAATTAGAGCAAGCTGAAGCTGCCTTAGCAACTGCTTCTGGCATGGGAGCCATCACAGCCACCATGTGGTCAATGTTGAAACCAGGTGATGAGATTATTGCTGACTTGAGCTTGTATGGGTGTACCTTTAGTTATTTGGAACATGGATTAAAATCCTTTGGCATCAAGGTCACCTATGTGAATTTAGCAGGTGCTGACAATTTAGAAGCTCATATATCTGAGCAAACCAAATTGGTATATTCAGAATCACCAAGTAATCCCAATATGCGATTGGTTGACATCGGCGCTTTGGCAAAAATCACCAAGCAATACAATTGTAAATTGATGATTGATAACACCTACTGCACGCCTTACTTACAAAATCCATTGACGTTAGGCGCTGATTTGGTGGTGCATTCAGCAACTAAATATTTAGGTGGTCATGGTGACTTGATTGCCGGTTTTGTGGCCGGTTCGCTAGAAGACATTAATCACATCAGGATGTTTGGATTGAAAGACATGACTGGTGCAGTCATTTCTGGTTTTGATGTTTCTCTGTTGTTACGTGGAATTAAAACTTTGCATGTGCGCATGGACAGGCATTGTGAAAATGCACAAAAAGTGGCTGAGTATTTGACCCAATCTCCTCATGTGAATCACACATTTTATCCTGGCTTAGATGGCTTTGCACAAAAACAACTGGCCTCAAAACAAATGCGCCAAGCAGGTGGTATGATCGCATTTGAATTGAATGCCAGTAGGGAGCAGTCTGCGCAATTTGTAAACAGTTTAAAAATGATTCTTTGTGCTGTCAGTTTGGGAGATGCTGAAACATTGATTCAACACCCCGCATCGATGACGCATTCAACCTATACAGAAGAAGAGTTGCAGGCTCATTTGATTAGCCCAACCTTGATAAGACTTTCAGTTGGGCTGGAACATGTTGATGACATCATTGCAGATATCAATCAAGCTTTGGAATCCGTGTTTTCTACATCATCAGGTAATTGTGTTTCAGACAATGGATTGGCAATTTCTGCCTGAGCTTTCAATTCAATCACCAATTCTCTGAGGTAGTCTGCGGTTACTTGTTCGGGTGGCACAGGATCTCCAACAATCAATTCAACTTTGGCTAGAAATTTTCTAGGCCTGCGTTTAATCACTTGTGGGGCATAGCGAGAAAACAGGCTGCCCCACAGGTTATTCAATGCCATTGGTACCACGGGTACGGGTGTTTCAGCAATGATGCGTTCAATGCCTTTCTTAAATTGACCAATTTGGCCATCAGGCGTTAAACGGCCTTCTGGAAAAATACACACCACATCGCCATCAGCCAAGGCTTCTCTGACAGAAGCAAAGGCAGCTTCAGTCATTTCAGGGTCTACTTTGGCACTGGCAATCGGTATGGTTTTGGCCGCTTTGAACAGGAGTTTTATGCCGAATTTGTTGTAGATTTTATGGTGCATCACAAATTTTGTTGGTCGCCTAACCCGCCCCATAACGATTGCGGGGTCAACAAAGGCAATGTGATTACAAACCAATACAACAGGGCCTTCTGTTGGGATTTTTTCCAGTCCTTTGTATTTGACTCGGTACACCAAAGACACCAATAACCAAGCGATTAATCGCATGATAAACTCAGGTACAATGGTAAAAATATAAGCACAAACGATGACATGTAAAATCACCGTAATCAGGAACAATTGGGGTATGCTCCAATTCAGAACACCTAATACCAACATGCCTAACAACGCAGCAACAACCATGAAGATGGCGTTGATGATGTTATTCCCGGCAATTACCCTTGATACTATGTTGTTATCAGAGCGCTCTTGTACCAGAGAATACAGCGGCACAATATAAAGACCTCCAAACACGCCAATCATGGCTAAATCAACGCAGACTCGGTAGGCACCAGGTACACTCATTACTGCCATTATTTCGAGGTTTTTTAATTCGGAAACGGGCCATTGCGAACTGATCCAATATAAATCAAAACCAAACCAGGCCAAGCCGATGGCTCCTATGGGCACCAAGCCAATTTCAACCCGTCGTCCTGAAAGCTTTTCACACAACAAAGAACCCATTCCGATACCAACTGAAAACATGGTTAATAACAAGGTCACTACATGTTCATTTCCACTGAGTACAGTGCGACTAAAATTGGGCATTTGGGCCAAAAATATTGAGCCAAAAAACCAAAACCAAGAAATGCCTAACACCGATAAATACACCACCTTTTTTTCAGGCAGAATTTTCAGGTTCTTCATTGTGGCGCGCCACAAATTCCAATCCAATTTAATGGTGGGTTCAGCCGCTTCACATAAGGGAATGTTTCGTGAGGACAGGTAGCCTGAAACAGCAAAAGTCACTACAGCAATTGAAATGGGGATAAAAGAATCCATGGCAATCAAGACGCCACCTAAAATGGTGCCTAACAAAATTGAAATAAAAGTACTCGATTCTATTAAGCCATTTCCTCCCATCAATTCATGACTGTTGAGCTTTTCAGGTAAGTAGCCATATTTAACAGGGCCAAATAAGGTTGACTGTGAACCCATCAGGAACAACACAAAGATTAGCAATGGTATGCTGTTTAAATAAAAGCCAAATGATGCCAATAACATGATGGTGATTTCACCCATCTTTACACGCCGAATTAACACCGATTTTTCAAACTTATCCGCCACTTGACCGCCAAAAGCTGAAAACAGGAAGAAGGGTAGAATGAACAAGCCAAAAGCCAAATTGGTTAATATATCAACCTGATCATCGGCCACTTTATAAGCAATCATAATTACCAGGGCGTTTTTAAACACATTGTCATTGAAAGCGCCAAAAAATTGAGTCAAGAAGAAAGGTAAGAAACGGCGCTCTTTGAGTAATTGAAATTGTGATTGGTCTGACATGGTTTCATTTAAATTGGTGAATGCGTTTTTAGTTTATCATTACAGACTGCGTAAGCCAGAAAGAAAATGACAGCAGTGGGTATTTTATTCAAAAGGCACACAAGCTTCACCTTTGGTATCGGTATCTTCTACTGATCAGGTGAAGCAGAAAAATAAACCAACAACTCGCATCACCGAGGTGTCAATGCCACTTTAAAGACCCTTGATAAAAGTGGTGTGACAATGCCTTCTTCCTCAGGAGCTGCAAACTTCCAGCGTTTCAATGAACGTGCGACTACCCTCATTAAATTTTCAGGTGTATCTTCCAATACCCGGTCAACTGTAACGATGTTACCTCGGTTGTCAATCATCACTTTAATTAGCAAGCTGTTGCGGTTATTGATGGTTGCTGATGATACTTTGATGGGAAATTGACGGGTGATGTTCCATGAGTAAAGGCCACCGTTAGGGGAGTTGTTTGAGGACTCAATTTCATTGCTGTAAGTTTCAACTGTCAAGTTGTTAGGTCTGTCTTCTGTAGCTACTTGGGTCGTTGATTGATTCAGCTGTTCATTTTCTTGGTTTACTGCGTGCTGTGATAACGTGGGTATTTGTTCAACTGGGGTTATTTCCAATGGCAACATAACATCTGTTTTGAATGTGTCCGATTCAATTTTAATTTCAGGTTCACTTTGGGCATGTTCTGAGTCCTCAAGTGACAACATCTGTTTATCAATTGTCGTGGTAAAAGTGGTTGGTAGTCGTTTTTGTTCAGGTAATCCTTGTGACCAACTGGGGCGTTTGGTTTCTGCTGCAAAACCAAAAGATGAAGTAAAAATTAACAACAGCAATACTGTTCGATTCATAACTGGCTCAAGACTAAAAAAACAGAATTGTATTCGATCAATGTGGCAGTTTAATTAAATGAACATCATTGTGCGATTTTTGTGGTGTTAGGTATTAATTGGCGCGCAATCAACCATTAACTACCTTAAAAAATTCTGGAGCGCTTAACATGATTGCATAACTGTTAAGTGTGGCTAAGACAAAACCGCTCATTTTATGGCTATGTTCATAGTACAATTCCAGCATGCGTATTGAACCAATGACATTGGCCCTGGTGGCGGGCATGTATTTTACTTTTTTATTGCTGATTGCTCGGTTGACTGCTGGCAAAGCCTCAAACCGAGAATTTTTTATTGGTAACCGCCAATCTCCTTGGCCGGTGGTGGCTTTTGGTATGATTGGAGCCAGCTTATCTGGAGTGACTTTTATCTCAATTCCGGGCTGGGTGGCCGGTTCGCAATTTTCATATTTTCAAATGGTACTTGGTTACATCGTGGGTTATGCCATTGTGGCACAGGTGCTTTTGCCATTGTATTATCGCAATGGATATACCAGTATTTATACCTACCTCAAAGATCGCTTTGGTTGGCATGCACATAAAACTGGATCGGCATTTTTTATCCTTTCACGTGTTGTGGGTTGTGCGTTTCGCTTGTATTTGGTGGCCTTGGTATTACATACCTTTATTTTGTCATATTTTGGATTACCTTTTTGGCTTACGGCATCGATTTCTGTTGCCATGATTTGGTCTTATACCGTTAAAGGTGGTATCAAAACCATTGTGTGGAGTGACTTGTTACAAACCAGTTTTATGATTGTGGCAGCCATCGGTGCTTTGATTTTTGTGGCAGCCAATCTTGACCATTCTACTTGGGAAGGAATCAAATTAATGGCTGACAGCAGTTACAGTCAAATTTTCTTTTTTGAAGATGGTTGGACTGACAGCAAAAATTTCTACAAACAATTCCTCAGTGGTATTTTAATTGTGATTGTGATGACTGGTTTGGATCAAGACATGATGCAAAAGAATTTGTCCTGTAAAAACCTCAAAGCTTCACAAAAAAACATGTATGTTTTTGTGTTGATATTGGTGGTGGTTAACTTTTTGTTTCTGCTGTTGGGTTCTGGTTTGTATTTATATGCCGAGGCATTCAATGTTGCCTTGCCAGAAAAGTCGGATTTGTTGTTTCCCACTTTGGCATTGAACCAGTTTCCGCTTGAATTGGCCATTGTCTTTGTTTTAGGTTTGTTGGCCAGTGCCTATTCCAGTGCCGATTCAGCATTGACCTCATTGACCACCTCATTTTATTTGGATATTTTGGATAAAGACGAAACCACACAAACTGCAAGCAGGCATTGGATTCATTGTGGATTTTCGCTGCTGGTACTGGTTATGGTTGTGCTGTTCTATTATCACATGCAGACCAATGCCATCGATGCGCTGCTTAAAGCTGCCAGTTTTACTTATGGGCCATTATTGGGGCTGTTTGCATTTGGTATGTTCACACAAAAAAGACCCGCAGGCAGGTGGGTTCCGTTGGTTGCAGTTACCGCACCGATGGTGTCCTATTACTTGGCAAATTACGGTACGGAATGGTTGGGTGGGTATCAGTTTGGCTATGAAATTTTATTGCTGAATGGTGGTTTTATGTTTTTGGGTTTGTGGTTGATTAGCTCAAATAAATACAGTGCTGATTTAAATAAGCAACCATGATTTGAATAGCACTTGTATGCACATTTTTCATATATTAAAATGTGATTCAACATGTTGTGTTGGCAAAGACTTTAAAGTGAAATCATTCAATGAATTAAATTGGAGTTACCATGAAAATTAAACTGCTTAGTTATGCCTTTTTGGGTTTGAGTTATTTTTTTGTACCTGAAGTACTGGCAGAACAAACTACAGCCATAGATACCTCTTTAAATCAACCACTACAAATCATTGAGCGAAAATCACCTGAATATCCCTCTCTGGCATTGTTAAAACAAATAGAAGGCTGGGTTCAAGTTGTTTTTACCGTGTCTTCAAGTAGCCAAATTATCGATGTAAGTATTAAGGATGCCTACCCAGAAGGTGTCTTTGATTCGGCAGCCATGGCAGCTGTCAAACAATTTAAGATATTGCCACCCATTAAAGATGGTGTACTGACTGAACAACAAGTCTCACAGCGGATTGACTTTGTGTTGCCAGATGATTTTCAAGAAAAGGCTCAAAAAATTAAAGACCAAACCAAATTTGAAATCAACAATGGTCAATTTGAATTGGGCATGATGCAAGTCCCAAGTGACTTGCAATGGTTAATGACTGCTATTGATTCCGAGTCTAGCATCAATACCAATACCCAATCTTTGAGATCTTTGGAGTTGGAAGTTGAAACTGATGAAGCGGGAATCCCTGCGTACGTTTCATTGCTTAATAATGAACTGGGTGGACAAATCAGTAATGAAAAAATTGATGAGTTAAGGCAGGAAGTTTTGTTTTCTGCACTTAAGTCATATCATTTTTTTAATGGTTATTATGACCCAACTTACGTTATGGCATATGCCAAAGAGAAACCAGCTACTGTGCATGCTCCGATGCTTGCCAAATCACTGCCAGTGCCTGAGTTGAGATTGGATCAAATTTTACAAGCAGTGTTAAGCATAGATGCTGATGGTAATTTGATTGATATTCAAGAAACCCAAGTCGATGGTGAACCGATTCCTCAAGTAATGGTTCGTGATATTTTTAAACTTTTAAACTACAGTCCTGCGTACAGAAACAACCAAGCAGTGGCGGACCAAATTAAAGTCAATATCACCCTGTCACTGGTTCAAAAAGATCACGTTGAACAAATTAAAACAAAAGTATTTTAGTGTCATTGTAATTGGCTCTGATTTAACAGTTTAACTCGCAGATATCTGGCGCAGCGCAATCATTTAATGTTTGATGTGAAGTCTGTTTCGACCTTTCTTCTTGGCTTGGTACAAGGCTTCATCTGCAGTTTTAATGGTTTCGGATGCATTGGCTTTTTGTATGGAGTCGGTTAACCCAATTGAAATGGTGACTTGTACGGTTTTTGGTTTTTGTTTTTTGCGGCGGTTGACCACAAAGGGCGTGGCGGCAATGACATCAATTAAGGTTTGTAAGTGTGTACTGATTTCATCGGCACTGTGGTTGTTAAAAACCACTGTAAACTCTTCACCTCCATAACGGAAGGCTTTACCACCGCCACCGACTTGGTTGATTTTAGCGGCAATCATGCGCAGTACATCATCGCCCACATCATGGCCATAACTGTCATTGAATTTTTTAAAATGGTCAACATCCAGCATCGCCAGAGCATAAATGCCCAGACTGCGTTGTAACTTCTCTTCGAGCGCGCGTCGACCTGGCAGGGCTGTTAATGCATCAACATAAGCCAAATGCCAAGATTTTTGTAAGGCGCTAAATAACAACACCAACAACCCACCGTTACAAATTAAAGCACTGGCTGTGTCATTTTCTCTAAAGCTTAACAGCAATAAAATGACAATCAGTATGATTAAACCATTCAATGATTGGCGTTTGTTTTGAGTCATGTATGTTGTTGCCAATATGAGCCCAACCAACAACGATAAGCCCCAAGTCAGCTGATTTAACGGTGTCCAATCAAACCATGAAATTGGTAGCACTTGGGTTGCCATGAGGGTGTCGAGAATCAGTGGTGGTTGGGTGGCAAATACATATAATGAGGTGAAAATAACAATCACTATAAGGTGCCTCAGCCAAGCAGCTGACAACAAGCCTTTTTCCGTCAAAAGCCCCAATGCCAATAGACTCAGTATACACGCCACAGCAGTTAAATTAACAGTCGTGGCACTAACTAGCCAACCTTGTGATAATACGAACCAGCTAAAAAAACAAATCAAACCCAAGTAAAACAAACTGCCAATATTAAAATAAATGGCCATTAATAGCACGGCTACAGCGAGTATATAGGGGAGATTGGGAATGGTGTTTTGTAGTGGTGTTGGTAAAGCGGTAAAGTAAACATAGGCCACTGCCATGAGACTGAAAATAAATATCGGTGGCCATATGATTTTGAACTGGTTCAATTGATTTGCACATCAAAACTAAAACAATATGATAAACAGTGACAGATGAAAATGCTATGATTACTCAGGAACAAATAGAGAGAAACCAAGTGGTTGAAATGAAAAACCTAATAGAGAGAACACCATGAAGAAATACAGTTTGTTTATTTTGGCTTTATTGGCTCAATGTTCGGTGCATGCTGAAAACATAAAGGCTTTGGTCGGAGGCACGTTGGTTGATGGTTTTAAAGACGAGCCGATACAAAATTCTGTGGTTATCATTCGTGCTGATAAAATTGCTGCTGTTGGAACAATGGGTCAAATTGAAATTCCTGAAGGTGCTGAAATTATTTCAACTGAAGGCATGACAGTATTGCCTGGTTTATGGGACATGCATGTGCATTTACAAATCAATGGCCATGCAGATTACAAGCATTGGCACAGCACCTATCCACCCAGATTTGAAAAAGAAATCATGCCAGCATCGGCACACCAATTGTTAATGGCGGGTGTCACTTCAGCGCGAGATTTGGGTGCTCCTTTGGAAGCCATTATTAACGTCAGAGATGCCATCAACCGGGGTGATATTCCGGGTCCAACCATGTATGTTTCTGGACCTTTTATTCAGAAAAAGCCGTATCCTGGAACAGCGCTTTATCGCTGGGGTGTGGATGGTGCCAAAGATGCGCGTTCCAAAGTGAAGAAATTGGCCGATGCGGGTGTTGATGTGATTAAATTAATCGACCAGGATGAAATGACAGAGGCTGAATTGATGGCTGTGGTAGATGAAGCGCATAAAAACAAGCTTCCAGTGATTGCTCATGCACATCGTCCGAAAGAAATCTTATTGGGACTAAAAGCAGGGGTAGATAATTTTGAACATACTGGTTTATCAACAGCACCAGAGTATCCACCAGAAGTCATTGCCGGTATTCGTGAACGTGCCGCACAGATGAACAGAGGTCCGCTCTTTTGGACGCCCACAGTAGAAGTTTTGTTCAACTATGATTACGTTAAAAACAATACCGAAATACTTGATAACACCAGTTGGCATTTAGACATGCCCCAAGACATTATCGATGACATCAAACTATCAATCGAACACCCTGAACGGTTGTCATATTTTCAAATCACCAGTAAACGCAAGCCGACTTTGAAACATAAATTCCAACAACTGATTGATTCTGGTGTGGTGATGATGGTTGGGACAGACAGTGGCATTCCTTTGAAATTTCACAGTCAATCAACTTGGAACGAGTTGGATATTTGGGTTCGTGAAATGGGTGTTTTACCCATGGATGCCATACGAGGCGCGACCTATTGGCCTTCTGTTATGATGAAAAAAGACCATGAAGTAGGAACCATAACAGCTGGAAAATATGCTGATATCATTGCAGTGAAAGGTGATGTGTTGCGCTACATAAATCTATTACAAAATGTTGATTTAGTCATCAAGCATGGAAAAAGGGTTAAATAAAACCTTTTGTTAGAAAGGCCAGATGAGTACTGGCCTTATTTGCTAAAGTTGTTGTGTTAACGTTGACACAAAGCGGTGGCTGATTTCCAGTTTTCCTTGGCCTTGATTTTGCTTTTGAAACAAGAAATTGTTCGATTGGCATTATAAGTTCCTTTGCACAATTCTATGGCATTTTTCCATTGCCATTGGGTGCCACCACCCCAGTTAACTTTGCCATGCATAACGGTATCAAAACATTTACCAGGCTGATCTGTTTGGTTGTTACTGCCACACAATGTATCCAGATTGGCTTGTCCCCATTGTTTATTGCCTTTGTAATCCCATGCTATTTTTCCTTGTATGCTGTTATGACAGCGGTTGTGTTGAGGCTTGCTTAAATTCACCCGGGGAAGGGTGGTGTTGACGTTCGTAGCAGTGCGGTAGTTGAGGTTGATTTGTTGGCTGTGTTTTTGTCCTGTAAATCGCACCCAAGGGTTGCCTTTCACTGTTTTCAAAACAATTTCCTTGCCACCTTCTGTAGCCATTATCCTGATTTTGTTAATGTTCCAGTTTTCACCACCCATACCACCTGAAAATTGAGTTTTAAATACAATGTGACTGATTTCTTTGTGTTCAATTGCATCCCTTAAGTTTAATTCAATGGTTTGGCTGTAGTTATCGATCCATCTTCTTGATTTATTGACATTGCTAAATCTTTGCATGGCTTTATCAAAGTAATGGACTTCAATATCGAGGTTATCGTTGCCACCGCGTAAATCGTCACTGCCTGTGGTGATTTCAAGTTTTAGTTGTCTGGTTTTACCGTCATTTAAGTGGTTGATTGGCTTCAAGGATGGCGGTGTTTTTGGGTGATATTTTTTATCAACGAAGTAGGTTAGCCACCTTTTGGGGTGATCGGTATAATAATAAGTTTGGCTGCGTGGATCTGCTTTCAGTGTTTGTGTTTCATTGGGATAGTTTGGATCGTAGATATAGATTTCAAAATCTTCCTTATTATTTTTTAAGTCGCCTTTGTAGCGTCCCATTTTGTACCCTATGGCCAATACTTGGTGATCACCGCCTGTGTATCCATCGGCATGCCATAAACCCAAAGGTACAGGCTGGCCTCGATTCAAGGACGCCTTGAGCTCCTCAATGCGGCCACCATTAAAAGCTTGTAAACCCCAATTAAAAAATTCACCATTTCTGGCACCCAATGGATTGACACCCAATTCGGCCCATTTATCTAGGTTTTCAGTCAGTGAATTGACTTGCCTGCTATAAATATAATCATGTAATGTAGTATGTACTGCAGGTCGATGTTCTTGTTGAGGTATGGTTTGATTGGCTTTGTAATAATCCAATGCAGCGTATACCATGCCTCCACATAAGCCGCCAGTACGTATGTCAAATTCTTTGATCATGTCATTTTTGAAGGTGTTAACAAAATTAAATCCATGTATAGATGGGTCAAAGTTTGTATGACGTTCTTGAGATATGGCAAATTGGTTGAAAAGTAACATTCCCATAGCAATGTATTTATTCATGATTTTTCTCCTGTTTTAATCAAATGTATACATTGGTACGGAAAGGCACAGGTTTTGATGACATCAATAAGACTGAATATTGATGTAAACTGGCAGAACAGGAATCGGTTCACACTTTTGTTGCTAGGTGGTATATTTAAGTTTCAGTTAACGTTAAATTAATTTAATGACCGTCTTTCAGTTTCTTGGTCATGCGTAATATTTCAAGGGTGATTTGGAGTTGTTGGTCCTTGGTGTGTTAAGTCTTCAGTAAACTAATTAAATACAGCTCATCAGCAGGTCGCCAAAACTCATTGGCTTGAGATTTACATTGTACTGCCCATTTAATGGCCAGTTGAGTTTCACCCAAACCCAAATAGACTTTAGATTTAAGCAAGGTATAAGGATAAGCCAAGGGTTGTGATTCGGATTGACCAATGGCATTAATGATGCCCATAGCGGTTTTAAAATCTTGATTGTCAATATGGAATTCTAATAATTCATTATTGATTTCATGAATGGACTCCATGTCATCAGTTAACAGTGCCATGGCTTTGGTTTTATTCAGTAACTCAACTGCTTGTTCAGGCTTGTTGTTGAGAAAGTAGATTCTGGCTTGCTGGGTGTTTAATCGAGGTTGTAAACGTGCTTCACCAGAACTGTCGATGTGTTTTTGTACATTGTGGATGACATTTTGAGCACGCTCGGTTTGTTGTTGATCCAATGCCAAATCCAATTCAAATAATTGGTGTTTAACTAAGCCACGGGTGAAGTTGTTTTCTGTGGCCAGTCTTAAATAATCGGCCAAGCCTGTCTCAGCTTGAATCCATTGCTCACGTGCGCGTGCGATTTCGATTTCAAATTGTTTGGCAGCCATTAACATGGCAAAGTAGTCAATATCCAATGCTATTTGACGCATTTCTAACATGTGGGTCCAAGCTTGACTGAATTGGCCATTAACCATTTGTGTGTATATCAATTCATTCAAAGTAGCACCCACGCCTAATGGGTATTCAGCATGTCTATATATGCCAATAGATTGTTTCAAATAATCGGCGGCTTGTTGGTAGTCAGATTCATGATTGGCAATTCGAGCCAACAAAATAGTGACTTTGGCTGTCCCCATAAAATCAGATAAATCGTTGAAATGTTGATACGCCAGATTGGCGGCTTCTTTGGCCGTTTTTGTTTTTCCAATTTGTAATAAAATACTGCCTTTCTTGTGGTAAGCATCTGCCAGTAAGTCCATGTCAAATTGATCAGAAAGTGCGGTAATCACTTCATTCAAGACAGTCAAAGCCTCATCATAACGATGCAGTGCTGCTAAAGGAAAGCTCATGTTGAACTTAACTGGTAACAATTTAGTGTCAGTGGCCTCAGGGTGGCTCTGAATCAATTGTTGATAAATGTCTATGGCTTGTTGGTAGTCGCCAGTGGTGTCTAATATATCTCCTCGGAGGGTTTGAATGGCAATTTCCAGTTGGGGGTAAATGGCTGTGGTTGTTAAACTGTCTAAAGTGGCTATACTCTGTTCATTGTTACCTTGGGCATACTGGATTTGAGCCAGTTGTAAACGGGCAAAATAAAACCCTGGCTCTTGATCAATGGCCAGTTGTGCATAGTTGAGCGCTTGATCCAACTCACCTTGAGAGAAGGCATGTAAACTGCGTAAATGTAACTCCAGCACATGCGCATTCTTTGGCAGTAGCGTTTGGTTTAAGGTATTTTGGTCAGATAAACTGCTGTTAACCAGTAACCACTGATTGGCATCAGTCATCAGCTTTAACAGGTTTTTGCCTTCAAAGGTGTCATTGACCTCACCTGATTGTGAGGTCACAGTCAGAGTCAATTTATATTCATCATCTTGTTGTTCCAATGAGGTTTTGATGACTTCTAAATCTGGGTTGATACGCCAGTAATTGTTGATGTATTGCTGGTTGCTCAGTTGTTTGGGTTTGTCTTGTGTATCGAGTTGATAATTGGTACCTGAAGTGGCAAACACTTGATTCAATAAATGGTGGCTACTTTGGTTGAGCCAATCATTGTTGTTTTCGTCACTCAACCACATGACGGGTGTTTGGTTGATGCCTGCTCTGGGCTGGTTCAAAAGCAGTGGCATGGTTTGCCAAACGATGATTATCAGTCCCATCAAAAAAGCCATTTTTAACCAACTGTTTTGTTTATTGATTGGTTTTGATTGTGCTGTGTTGTCTTCATCATCTATGCATGTCACACTTGGTGTGAATTCTAAACCTTTGCCGTATACCGTTTTTATAATGACTCGATTATCATACTGTCCCAGTGACTTGCGAATTTTTGATATGGATTGATCAATTGAGTTGTCAGTGACCATTTTTCCTTGCCAGACAGCATCAATGATTTGATCTTTGGTAACTACTTCAGACTGATGCTGAATAAAAAATAACAACACTTGATAATTAATCTTGGTGATGTCAATTTCTGAACTGTGATGAAATACAGTTTGTTTTTTTGTGTCTAAAGTGAAATTATAAAATTTAAACTTCATTGTTATTTTTTGGGTTCAGCGCTTCAGTTTAATTGTTGTCATGTTAGCATGATTCAGGATAGTAGTAAGCGTATGAAATTGATACTGGTAACATTAAATCAACTATAAACTATTGAAATCCATGTTTGAATATGATGTCCCAGTGATAATCAGCGAGGTAATAAATGGCATTCAACAAAACCTGGAAGTTATTTCCAGATGTTGCATTGGGTTGGTATTCACCGGGTTGGTAGACCACCACTTTTGAAGTCCATTCGGGACATTGTTTGGTGTAGCTAAGTAGGTGTTGATTGCCATTGTCTGTATAGTTACTTTGAAACAAAGGTTCAATCTCACACCCGTTGTTACTGCTGTTGAAATCCAGTTGAGGGTATCGCTCATCAGGCGTGTTGTTGAAATACGGGTAATTAGCAGCTGCAATGCCATGTGCTGGGTTGCTGTATGTGGTTGAGCTTGAGTAATTGATTTGATGGTTGCCTATAAAATGATGGTCACCCACAAAAATAATGTCTTGACCATTGACGGTATCCCAAGGCACAGCACCCGATGTTTGTGCACCTAATATGTTTAATATGGCTTGTTTACCTGAGGTGAAATATATTCCGTGGTGAAACGCAATTACGCCACCACCGGTTTGCAAAAAGTTTTCTACAGCTGTAACGAAAGCAGCTTGTCTGGCTGTGTCATTGTTGCCATTGTTTGGAATCCGATGTGCGAAATAAATCAACACTTCAGGACGATCAATGTGGCTTGCTGGCAGGTTCAGAGCTTGGGTAGCCAACTCGATTTCATTGGTATCTATTTCAATGATGATGTGGGTGTTCAATGCTGATGAGTTACCAAGTGCGTGGGACAAATCACCAGGTTGCATTAAATCTGAATCGCTTAAATTATGTGGGTTAACTTCATCAGAAACAATCAATATGTCAATCAAATCATGCGGCGGAAGGTTTTGTGCAACAACAGCTGTGCTGTACACGGTAATTAGGGTAAAAATTTGAATGATTATTTTAAACACAATACACCCATTCTAAACCATGTAAATTAAATAGACAGGAATTGAGTCACAAGATTGGTATAAATGGCTTGGTTTGTTTGAAGCCCATTCAATCATTTAAAAATGACTTCGGCTGAAGCTTGGGCCGAAGTCATTGTATTTATTTTCTGATTTCGGCACTTTTTTGATGGTACACCAAACCTTCGGCAGCTGCCAGTTTTGACGAAATATTGGCCAACACCCCCCGTCCGGTTTCATTGATTTTTTGGGTGGAAAGCACTTTTAAAAACTGGTGCACGCTCAAGCCTCCTGAAAATTTGGCGGCGCCAGCTGTAGGTAAAGTGTGGTTCGGTCCAGCACAATAATCACCAAATGCGACTGCAGAGTTTTCTCCGATAAATAAAGAGCCATAATTGGTAAACAATGCAGTTTTCAATGATTCATCACAAACCATTAAGTGTTCAGGTGCGTAATCATTGATAAAGCCCAAGGCTTGTTTTTGGTCATCGGCTAATAACAAAACGATGTTGTTTCTTTCAAGCAAGGCTTTGCCTTTGTCATGTGCGACTAACAGGTCGTAAAGATTTTCTAACAGTGGTGCTGATTCGCTGACAACAAGACTGATGGCAAGAGCGTCATGCTCGGCCTGTGCCAAGGCATCAAACATCAGCCATTCTGGTTGTTTGATTTGATTGGCATAAATTAACAATTCACTGGGCCCTGCCAAGGTATCTATTTGAGTGCGATGTTGGACTTGAGCTTTGGCCTGATTCACATAGGCATTACCAGGTCCCACTATCATATTAACTGGTTTGGTTTGGCCATACCCATAAGATAATGCGCCAATGGCTTGTGCGCCGCCCAGGTGTAAAAACTGCGTGGCTCCTGCTAAACTGGCAGCAGCCAACAGCGCTGGATGGTCAGATGGTGAGCAAGCCACTCGCACAGGACAACCGGCCACTTGAGCGGGTACCAGTGTCATTAGGGCGGTAGAAATCAGCGGGAACTGACCGCCTGGAATGTAAGCACCTATGCGTTCAATGGGTTGGTAAATAAAACCAAAATCGCCCATTTCATCGCTGTACTGGTCATTCTTTAAATTTTTAATTTGAAATTGCGCAAATTTTTTTATGCGTCTGTATGCGCTTTGAATGGCATCTTTCAATGACTGTTCAATGGTGTAATCATCAAAAGGTAACAATTCTATATATTGTGCATCTTGCTGGTCTATTTTTTGGCTGATGGCCTGAACAGCTTTGTCGCCATGTATTCTGATTTTCTTTAAAATTTTCGATACCGTCTCTTCAATTTGAGCCTGGTTTTTAAAAGTTGGCCGCACATATTGGCTGACTCTTTGGTATTTATCGTTCGTCATTCCGACTCCTTAAGTCATTGACGATTTCATCGAAGCTTACGCCTTTTGATTTGGCCATCACCAAGGTGAAAAACAACAAATCAGCGGCTTCCCAACGCACGTGGTTGTGTTCAGTAGCTTCAATCAATTCATCACATTCTTCTTTTAATTTTTCTGTTTGTAAGGTTTCGCTAGCAAATAGTTTTTGGGTAAATGATGTACCCTCGTTGTCAATGTTTTGCATGCGTTGGTTGAACACTTCGTCCAAATAATTCAGTGAATACTGTTTAGTTTGACTGGCAAAACAAGAATATCGGTCAAAATGGCAAGCATTATTTTGTTGTTCCACCAAGAATAACAAGGTATCACCATCACAATCTGTATCTACTTGTAATAACTTTTGTGTGTTGTTACTGGTTTCACCTTTGGTCCACAGTTGGTTTCTCGAACGTGAAAAATAAGTACCTGTTCGGGTTTTCAACGCTTTTTGTAATGATGCCTGAGATGAGTAGGCCATCATCAAAACTTTGTTGGTCTTGGCATCCTGAACCACTGTTGGAATCAGTGGCATTTTATTAAAATCTACCAGAGACATCAATGCATCGGTGAGTGACATTTTACCAGAATAAATGGCCATACCAATCTGTGAATTGGCACCTTGGGCATTGATCCATTGTAAATCCTCATAGCTGGTGATGCCACCAGCAACAGTGACAGGTATGGGTGATGCTTTGATGACTTCGCTGATACGAGGTTGGTCAATGCCTTGCATCATGCCTTCTTTTTTCACTTGGGTATAAAGAAATTCGCCACAATGCTGTGCCCAATCTTCAATCACATCCAAAACCATTATGTTTTGAGTTTGTTTCCAGCCATGTGTGGTGAGGTAATCGTCTTTGGCATCAATGGCAAAAATTAAAGCCTGCTTGGGGAGTTTTTTAACCCATTCTTGACTGGCAGATGTGCCCAAAATAATCTTGGTGGCACCAGCGGCTAAATAACTTTTGGCTGTTGCTAGATCACGGATGCCGCCACCGACTCGACAGGGTCGTTTACGTAACAATTGTTCAATCAGGGTTTGGTTGGAGCCTTGGCCCATGGCAGCGTCTAAATCAATGATAGCTACTTCACCATACAGTGAAAATGTTTCTAACAATTCGAAAACATCTTCACGTTCAATGACTTTTTTATCACCTTGTTGTAATTGAACGGCTTTACCATTCATTAAATCTATACTGGGTATCAGCATCCTGTGCTCCTTATTTTTATGTTGTTGTTAATTAAAAAGGTTTTGATTTGCCCTACGGTGTATTCACCTCGATGAAACAAACCAGCGGCTAAAACGGCATCCGCACCAGCTTGAATGGCTGACAAAAAGTCCTCAGGCCCTTTGGCTCCGCCTGATGCAATGACCTGAACGGGAAAATCTGCGCCAAATTTTGCCAGTAAATCGGTATCAAAGCCACTACCTGTGCCGTCTTTATGCATGGCTGTGAGGAGAATTTCTCCTGCACCTCTCTCAACCACCTCAGCAATCCACTGGTGATAATCAGCTTCGACTCGACGTGAACCACCGTGGGTATATATGGCCAGTTGGCCATCTTCTTCGTGATTGACATCAACAGCTACCACGATACTTTGTGAGCCATACTGAGTGGCAATTTGATTGATGAGCTCGGGTTTTTCAACGGCCATTGTATTGAGTGTTACTTTATCTGCGCCGGCATGAAAAAACTTGTGTACATCATCTAATGTTTTGATACCACCACCTACTGCAAATGGTATGGACAACTGAGTGGCCACTTGGTACACCATGTCCAGGGCTGATTGTTGACCGTCAACTGAAGCTTTGATGTCAAGAAAAACCAATTCATCTGCGCCTTGTTGTTCATATATTTTTGCCAGTGCCACGGGGTCTCCCATATCAAGCAATTGCTTGAAGTTGGTGCCTTTGACCACGCGACCATAAGCCACATCCAAACAAGGAATGATTCTGGCTGTTAAGTCTGAGTTTGAATTGCTGCTATTGACATACATATTTAATCAGCTCCCTTCCAAAGGTTCCGGATTTTTCCGGGTGAAATTGAAAACCATACAAATTGCCTTTTTGTACTGAGGCGGTAAAGGTTTGACCGTAGTTGACCTTGGCAGTGGTAAAAGGGCACTCTGTTACAGCAAATGAATTGACAAAATAAGCAAACTGGTCTTTTAAAGTGAGTTTATATGAATCTAACTTGGCCCAGCCTACCATGGGGGTTTTTGGGTGAGACAGTTTATGACAACGGCCAGCAAATAAGCCCAAACCGACAGCATCAGGGTCTTCGTCACTGCCCTCAAATAACACCTGCATTCCGACACATATGCCGACCAAACGTTTGCCATTGCGACACCACTCTAACAAAAATTCACGCCAACCATGTTGGTCGATTTGTTCCATCACATAAGCAAAACGCCCCTGTCCGGGCATAATCAATACATCTGTGTTATTGAACAAGTCCACACTGGGGCTTTGTATGGTAATCAATTCGCATCCCGCTGCTTTGATGGCAGTTTCAATACTCAACAAATTACCAGAATTTAAATCAATCACGGCCACTCGAGGTTTTGTCATCACAACATTCCTTTGGTTGAACGTTCACCTGTCACTGGTTGTAGGGCTTCTTTTAATGCATAGGCCAACGCTTTAAACGCGCTTTCAATCAAGTGGTGGTTGTTACGAAAATATTGATTTTTCAAGTGTAAACAGACTTTGCTGTTAATGGCGAATGTATAGAAAAAATGTTCCCACATTTCGGTGTTGATGTCTCCAAGCTGTGCTTGTGAAAAGGGCAAGTCAATCACAGCAAAAGGGCGGCCACATAAGTCAACAGCACAGAGCGTTAATGCTTCATCCATAGGTAGCATGCGCTGTCCATAACGCTGATTGGGCTTGGCATTTTGCCAAGCCTGATAAAAGGCCTCACCCAAGCAAATAGCCACATCTTCAATGCCATGATGATCATCGACTTCCAAGTCAGCTGTGGCTTGCACGTTCAGGTACCATCCAGCATGTGAAGCCAATTGATCTAACATGTGATCAAGGAATGGTAAGCCTGTATTGATCTGTTTGTCCTTGCTGTTACCATTGATGTCCAATGACAGCTCAATTTGTGTTTCTTTGGTGGCTCTGCTGACGGTAATCATAATAAAGTCTCTAATTGGTTGATATTTTCAAGGACCACATCAGCCCCTGCTTGGTATAAATTTGCAGTGGCTTCTGCAGTGGTGGCACCAATGCCGATGCACACACATCCGGCTTGTGTGCCAGCTTGCATGTCATCCACAGTGTCTCCAAAGAACCAGGCTCGCTTGGATTGTGTGTTGGCGAGCACCTGCTGTAAGCCATCTGGGTCAGGCTTCTGTTGTTTGACATCATCAGCACTGATGATGAAGTCAGGTTTGATGTTAAGTTGTGCGACGCCTTGTTCTGCTTCTTTGCGTGGACGACCTGTGACAATGGCTGTGGTGCGTGCTTGAGATGATTGAAATATTTTCGCTCGCAAAGCTGGTTGCATTAAGTTACGTTCGTGCTTGACCAAACCAACAGTTTCGGTGGTGCCAAGATACAATGTTTGGAATGTATCTACGACAGTTTCATACGCCACTGACACGCCTTGTTGTTTTACCAATGCTGCAGCCAGCACCCAGTCATTATTGAAACCACCTTGGGCACGTAAAGTTTCGATGTCATTTTGTGAAACCTGTTTTTGTGTCAAAGTGGCCACGGTTTGGATGATACATTGGTCATAACTGTCAGAAGTGTCAATAAGCACGCCATCCATATCAAATGCCAACACTTCAGGTGCCACTGTCATGGCTAACACCTGTTGAAAAAGTGTCATGTTTTCTGGAATTGTCATTCGAACAGCCTTGGGTAAACCAATCAATTCAGTTTTGATTTGTATGCCGTATTTTTTCATCACCTGTGCCAACAATATTTTTTGCTTATCGGAGGCCTCAAACAGCAAAAAGTTACCACGACTGGGAAATACCTTAAATCCGTTGTTACTTAACATGTTGGCTGTTAAGAGTCGATTGTTTGCTATGCATTGACAATAGGCTTTGATTTCTTCTCGTGCCTGCCAAGCGGCATTCGCCAGTTGTAGATTAACGCGCGAAACATTAAAGGGCATGGCAATTCTACGAAAGCGCTCAATCATTTCTGGTTGACCAAAAATGTATCCAATGCGAGCTCCTGCTAAACCAAAGGCTTTGGAAAAGGTGCGTAAAGTGACCAAATTGGGATAGGCTGCATAATCGATGGGGGTACTGTCATTAGCAAACTCAACATAGGCTTCATCTAAGAACACCCATGCGCCTTTGTTTTGTGCCGTTTCAATTAAATTCACCAACACTTCATTGGCAATGTATTCGCCAGTGGGGTTGTTGGGGCGAGTTAATATCAACCATTGCTCGTTTTGTAGTTGTGCTTTCAGGGCGTCGACATCAATCGATAAGTCATCACAAGCTGGGGTGAAAACAGTATCATTCTGCCAGATTGATTGGTTATGCGTGTATTGACTGAAGCAAGGTTCTGGTACCAACATTGATTGTTTATTGAGGTGACAGTTTTTGTACAGCAACTCAATACTTTCATCACCGCCATTGGTCAGTAAAACAGCACCAGCTGGCAGTTGCATGTCTTCAGCAATGCGGTTTTCTAATCTTGAGCGATCAGGGTATGACCATAAATCATCAACATTCAGTTGGAATGATTTCAACCATTCAGGTTGTGAATCGGCACGCTCATTGAAATCAAGTTTTAAGGCAGGTTTTTTCATTGCTTTAAACCACTTTCCTGATGGGTAATTCAAGAATGTCAGTGGCACCGGCTTGTTTTAATTTTGGGATTAAGTCTTTGGCGGCCATTTTAGGTATGGCAGCACGCACTGAGTAAGCATCGGAATTAAACAATTGACTGACAGTTGGGGAGCGCATGGCAGGTAACAAAGCCACGATTTTTTCGATGTTTTCACTTTGACAATTCATTTCTAATAACACCCGGTTGCGTGCATTCATGACACCATTTATCAATAACAGCATGTCATCAATCACGGCCTTTTTCTGAGGGTCTTGTAAGGCCGACTTGTTGGCAAAAAATTGTGTGGCGCTTTCATAGACCACATCACAAATTTTCAAACGATTGGCTTTGATGGTGCTGCCAGTGCTGGTGTTATCAATGACCATATCAGCGTCTTCTGGAGGAAAGACTTCTGTGGCACCATAGGAGCGAATGAGCGTGGCGTCGAAACCGTTTTTAGCCAGAAACTGTTCGGCCAAATTCATGTATTCTGTGGCGACAATGATTTTACGTTGTTTCAAAGCATCATAATCCCAGTCTTCGGGGATACATGCAACAATTTTCACAGGATTAAAACCCAATGGTTTAATGATTTCTACATCAGCGCCTTGTTCAGCTATCCAATCTAGACCAGAAAACCCAATGTCATGTTGGCCCAGTTCAACCAGTGAAGGGATGTTCTGTCCTTTAAGTAATTTGATTTCAAATCTGTCATCTGAACAATTGGGGCGGTAGTTGCGTTCATCGCCCATGATTTTAATGCCGATATCAGACAGCAGTTTAAATATTTCAATTTGTAATTTCCCTTTAGGGATGGCCATTTTAATTTTCATGTGGTTTCTCAGTAATTGATGAAGTAATTATAGTCATTATCGAACTTGATTGGACGAACCATACAGCAGTTGGTCAAATAGCTTGTTTGATAAAATGTGTTTATTTCTTTCATGTTTGTTTATTTAAAATTTAAGCAAAAAAAACCCCGTATTGTTGACGGGGCTTTGTGAATTAAATGCGAATATCAGCAGCGCCGTCAGAGTATGTCGGTCATGTGATGATGGTGTGTTGTTAATGTTTGGTATGTCATTATTTTTTATTTAAATTTCAGTCAAAAAAAAGCCCCGTTTGATTAAACGGGGCTTTTAAAGTGTTTTTTTAAATTGGCACTAAGCCACCCCGTTGTCGATTAACGTATGGTGATGGATGTGTGCAAATCTTGTAGTCATGTTTCGCATGATAGAGAGCGCTGAAAAATTTGTCAATGATTTAATTTCATTAATTGCTAGAAAGTGCCGGGGAGGATGGGTTCAAGGCAAAGCTGTGTCTTTAAAATATATTTGGCAGTCAAACAAGCATCTGCTAATATCCGCTTTATGATTGCGTTAATACAAAGAGTACAGTCTGCACAAGTTGATGTTGGTGGTTTAACTGTAGGTCAGATAAATCAAGGCATCCTGGCATTGATTGGAGTTGAGCGGGATGACACGGTTGTACAGGCAGAACACTTGTTAAATAAAATATGCCGATACCGTATTTTTAGTGACGAGCAAGGCAAAATGAATTTATCCTTGAATGACACCCATGGTGATTTGTTGTTGGTTTCTCAATTCACGTTGGTTGCTGATACCCGAAAAGGTAACCGTCCTGGATTTTCACGCGGTGCCAGTCCTGCACATGGTGAGGCTATTTTTAATGAATTGGTGGCTTTGGCACAACAAACAAACCACCACATCCAAACAGGACAATTTGGAGCCAACATGCAAGTCAGCTTGGTTAATGATGGTCCCGTAACCTTTTGGTTACAGAGTAAATAAGTGTTTTGTTTTAAAACAGAGCACCCAACCCAATAATGATAAGTGTAACAAGTAAAATCCATTTGATTGCTGTTGTTTTATCTGGAATTTGAACCTGGTTTTTCTTTTCCTCAATAATTAATCGGCTCATCATTGCGTCAATATCGCCTTGTCCCAATTGAGTCACATCCTCTGTTTTGGTTGTTGATTGTGGTTGGTTGGGTGGTTTGACATTGACACTTGGGAGTTGTGTATTGGCATCTGCGGGCGGTTCAGTTTTTTTGATGTATTCAGCTTGTTTTATTTTTTCTAACAAGCCAATCAATTGTTTTCTGTCTTGCCAGGCCAAGTCTTTGATGGCTGCTTCGTCGTTAACAGAAAATGTATGGGTTTTTCCGCCTATGGTGATGCTAACGGGTTGTTCACTCATCAATGGTTATTCATTTAAAAGTATCTATTTTATCACAAGCTTTTGTTGCATTCTGGTGTGATAAATCGGCCGCTGTATGGAAGTTTCGTTACTGTGATTTTTTTCTGATGTAAAGTACTTTGCTGGCACGAGCCACCAATTCATTTGTTTCATTGGTGATATCAACTTTGTATTCAGGTAAATATTTACTGCCATCGGCGGTGTTTTGGTAGATGTCATCAAGCATTTTTTCAGTGATTTTCATGGTGGCCCTCACTGTTCCGGTGCCCGGCTTGATGAATTTTATATGTGCAGCTTGGTCCCAAACTGTATATTCCTTACCCAGTAATTTCATCAACATGAGCATGAAATGAGGATCAATCATGGCGTATAAAGAACCCCCAAAATGTGTGCCCACTGCATTTCGATTATACCATTTCATTGGCATACAAACGCGTATCTCATGCCAATCTTCAGCGATGTATTCAACTTGAATGCCGGCCCCTAAATTAGGGCCATACCAATTCATCAGGCGTTTGATTTTTTTGACTTGGTTGGTGTTTTGAAAACGATTGAAAAACCACCCCATATGTGTTCCTTAGTTTGTGTAACAGTTATCAACAAAATGTGGGTGTTATATTCAATATTCAAGGTTTCTTTTAGTAAGGATACAGTGTGTATTGAGCGTTCTCAAGCCAGTTTAGACTTTCATTATGTCATTCCAGCAGGTGGTGAATGCATTGGATTTTTTATCTGAGCGCATCACCCATTGTTTATTAAAGCCTTCGGTGCCGCTTCTGAGTTTACCTTTGCCATAACGGTCATTGATTTGGTCCATCACTTGCATTAATTGATTGTTTTTAGCAGACACAGGGACAGGGTTGAAAAGATCTTGTTGTACCGAAGCTGTGTCTGATAAGTTAGAAAGCATGATGCCGACTTTTTTGTAGGCGTAACCTGCTTTGAAAATACGTTTTAAAGCTTGGCTGGCGGCCGCCAAGAAGTGACCCGTGAAGTCGCTGGGCTGTGGTAATTGAATGGTGATGGCATTGGAGTATTGTTTGTCGCGCTCAGAAAATGGATTGGTTTTGATACCTACAGTCATGCATTGGGCCACTGACTTTTGGCCGCGCAGGGTGACACAAGCCCTGCTGACATGATAAGCAATGGCTTCTTTGAGTAACTGGTAATCACTGGACTTGTTAGCAAAAGAACGGGTGCAGACGATTTCTTTTTTCTTTTCAGGATCGGCATCAAATTCAATACAAGACACACCACGCAGTTCCATGATGGTTCGTTCCATATTGACCGAAAAACGTTTGCGCATGGTTTTTCGATCGGCATCACGCAGTTGTAACGCGGTTTCAATACCCATCTGATTTAACTGTTGTGACAAACGTCGGCCAATGCCCCAAATTTCACCTACTGGTAAATGTTCTAGGGCTTGTTTGATGTGGTAGTCATTAGACAGTTTGAGTACGTTGCCATCAACTTTAAGATTTTTAGCGTAATGATTGGCGATTTTAGCCAATGTTTTCGAAGGGGCTAAGCCCACGCAAACAGGTAAACCCAACCATTGTTGAATTTGTTTTACCAGTTTTTGACAGTGTTGGGTTAAATTCAAATGTTCAAAACCATCAAAGCGAATGAATGACTCATCGATGCTGTAATTTTCCACTTGGTCACTGTACAAGCCTATGATGTCATCAACCCGATGTGACATGTCTCCATAAAGGATGTAATTAGAGGAGAACACAGCGATGTTGTGTTGTTTGATTAAGTCTTGAATTTGGTGCAAAGGTGCACCCATCTTAATGCCGAGGCTTTTTACTTCATTGGAACGCGCCACTGCACAACCATCGTTGTTGGATAAAACAATCACTGGTCTGTGCTCTAAAGCCGGGTTAAACACCCGTTCACAAGAGACATAGAAATTATTAACGTCGCAGAGGGCTATCATGATGTTGATTGTATGTTTAATATTCTCATAACTTGCGAACAATGCTGGTGACCACGCCCCAAATGCGCATTTCAATTTCACCACAAATCTTAATGGGTAGGTAGGCAGGGTTTTCAGGTCGCAGTTCAATGCCGTCTTTGATGTGCAGCCTTTTGACAGTAAACTCATCATCAATTACCGCCACCACGATGCTGTTATGTACCGGATTGATGGAGCGATCAATGACAATTAAATCACCCTCGAAAATACCTGCGCCAGTCATTGAGTCACCTTCAACTTTAGCAAAAAACGTGGCTGTTTTATTGCGAATCAGGTAATCGTTTAAATCCAGCGTGTCACCAAGGTACTCAGTTGCTGGTGATGGAAATCCAGCCGGCACTTTGGATTCGTAGAAGGGTAACTCTACATGAGATGTTAAGGGTTTAATTAAAGTTACTTTACTCATCTGCAGCTATCTCAATCGGTTCATTTCTGGGGGTTAAGTCACGGGCACCTTGAATGGGTGTGGCCATCAAGTTGAACGGTATTCTTTCACTTAATAAAGGCCTGAAAGCTTCACTGTCAGTCATGCTTGGGTCTAACCAACTATCAACCAAATTGGTGTCATTAATATCAATCATCAATGGAATCGACTGACGATGAATGTTTTCAAGTTTATTGTTGCCTGGGCAGGTAATTATAGAGGTTGTGGTCAATGTTTCGCCAGCGATTTGATATTGTTTGTAAATGCCGGCCAGTAGTAAAGCACCATGTTCAGTGGTTATTTCGTGGTATTGCTTGTCTTGGCCCTCGATAAAACTTGATGCGGGTACCAAACAGCGTGAAGTTTTAAATAATGTTTTTGTCAATGGTGATGAATACAGCTTGTCATGGCGGCTGTTAAAAGTGGCATATCGGTAATTGGGCTTACCATCCGCATCTAACAACAACCACCACTTGGCCTCTTCCAGATAACGGCCGTGCTTGTCTTCAGTGACAATCTGAATCATCGAAGCAGGGGTTCTGATGCCTCTGCTTTCTACAGCAGGAACCGCCAATGCATCAGTGATTGAATGGGTAAATGGGTTGTTGATTACATTATAAGCGCCACACATGTTGAACATTATATACAGCGTGTTAGGGCATGATAACAACAATTTAATGCCTTACGGGCCTTTGTTAGACAGGTTTGTTTGTATAGTGGTTGTTTATGAACTGGTTTTTAAATCTTTGTACCGTCATTTTACAAACAAGTGTCAGCGTTTACTGATGCGCTTTTTGAACGCCTCTAAATTCTCTTTGCGTTCCGAATAACGATCCACCAAATGCGCTTTGATGTCGCGAGTTAACAAAGTGAATTTAACCAACTCTTCCATCACATCGACAATGCGATCATACATAGATGATGGTTTCATGCGATTATTATCATCAAACTCTAACCAGGCTTTGGGCACAGATGATTGATTGGGGATGGTCAATAAGCGCATCCAACGACCCAACACGCGTAATTGGTTCACGGTATTAAATGATTGAGAACCACCACAGACTTGCATCACCGCCAGCGTCTTGCCTTGGGTTGGGCGGACCGCACCGATGGACAAAGGAATCCAATCGATTTGTGACTTCATAATGCCAGTCATGGAACCATGTCTTTCAGGCGAGCACCACACCATACCCTCAGACCAACTCACCAGCTCGTGTAATTCTTGCACCTTGGGGTGTGAACCGTCATTGGTATCTGGTTGAGGTAAACCTGTGGGGTCAAAAGTTTTGGTTTCAGCCCCAAAAAACTGCAAAATTCGCGCCGCTTCCTCAGTGGTCAAACGACTGAAAGAACGTTCGCGTAATGAGCCATACATCAACAAAATCCGTGGCGCATGAGTTGACCGTTGGTTATCGAACAAAGCAGTTCGATCAATCTTTTTGATGCTTTCCGCATCGATGTTAGGTAATTTTTCAATCATTTTAATTCTCTTTTAATACCGTCTTGCCGGCGAATGCCGGTATCCATAGCGCAGCTCGAATAGCTGTTCATAGTATGGGCAAAATTGTTCATGTCTTAGGTTCAAACCAATGCTGCGTCCGATTGGCAAAAGCCACCAAAGACAACATCACCGGTACTTCAACCAATACCCCGACCACGGTCGCTAAAGCCGCGCCTGAATTTAAACCAAACAATGAAATCGCCACTGCAACCGCCAACTCGAAGAAATTGGAAGTGCCAATCATACAAGCGGGTGCTGCGATGTCATAACTCAAGTGCATGCGCCTGGCGATAAAATAAGCTACAAAAAAGATACCGTATGTTTGAATTAATAAAGGAATCGCAATCAACACAATCGCTGTAGGTTGATTGATGATTTTTTCCGCTTGAAATCCGAACAGCAAAACCACCGTCGCCAACAGTCCAACAATTGACCAAGGTTTCAAAGAGACCAACAAACCATCAATCCGATTGCGCATCACCTTACGTGTTATGGCACCAGCCGCCAATGGTAACACCACATACAACAACACCGATAACACCAAGGTCTGCCATGGAATCTCGATGTCATTGATGCCGAGTAAAAACGCCGCAATCGGTGCAAAAGCAAATATCATAATCACATCATTGACCGATACTTGCACCAGTGTGTAATTGGGATTGCCTTTGGTTAATTGTGACCATACAAACACCATCGCCGTACATGGTGCAACACCCAAAAGAATCATCCCAGCGATGTATTCATTAGCCGTTTGTGGATCGACCCAAGGGACAAATAACACCTTAAAAAATAAGTAACCCAAAGCCGCCATCGAAAAAGGCTTAATCAGCCAATTAATTACCAGCGTTAAAATCAAGCCTTTCGGGTTCTTCCCCGAATCCTTAACAGCAGTGAAATCCACCTGTACCATCATCGGGTAAATCATCACCCAAATCAGCACCGCCACCACCAAATTCACATGCGCATATTCCAAAGCTGCAATCTGCTGAAACACCCCTGGAAAGAAGTTACCCAACACCACGCCAGCCAATATACACAAACCAACCCAAACCGATAAATACCTTTCAAATAATCCCATACCATCCTCGTCATTTTTGTTCTTCATTCCTGCGCCCAACAGTGGCACCACCAGGCGAGGCAGGAATCTTGTATCTAAATTCCGTCACCCTCGGGCTGCCTTAAAGACTCTACTTCTGGTGACACGTGGACCTAAAGCGAAGCGAGTTCAAACAAAATTCGAAAACACTTTATAAGCCACCGTCGTACCGGCGAATGCCGGTATCCATAGCGAAGCGAGTTCGAACGAAGTTCGAAAAAACCAGCCCTGTGTCGGAACTTGAAATCATTGCCTCAGCAACCGAACTACCCTGATTCCAACATAACCCAAAACAGCAAGCAGTACCCACAAAGACAACAGCCAGAAGCCAAAAGTCTTCAGCAACATCAGCCCGTCTAATTCAACATCGAGTCTAAATAAGCCAATGAAAGCTTGCCACAAACCCAAATACACAGCAAAAGCAGCCCCTAATAACGCCAACAAAAAACTGCTGCCAAACAACCACCAAAACTGCTTGGGTTTCAACTTAAGCACCACCCAATACCTCGTCAATCCGCATCACAAAATCCCGAATCTCATCCCGCACCTTGCGGTAACAATCTAATTGTTGCTCGCTATCCTCAAACGCCAAAGCCAACTTCGGCGGATCATCAAATCCCACATGAATCACTGTGGTATCACCGGGAAAAAAAGGACAGCTTTCATTGGCATGGCCACACACCGTAATCACATAATCCAATTCCACTTCATCCAGCTCAGATAACAACTTCGACTGATGACCCGAAATATCTACCCCAGCTTCTGCCATCACCTTAACCGCATTAGGATTCAAGCCATGGGTCTCAATCCCTGCCGAAAACACATTGAACTGATTACCTTTCAAATGCCGCAACCAACCCTCAGCCATCTGCGATCGACAAGAGTTCCCTGTACATAAAAACAGTATGTTTTTCTTAATCATAATAAATAGTACTCACTTAAAGCATGCGAATCCTCTAAAAGAACCGTCTTACCGGCGAAGGCCAGTATCCATAGCGCAGCGGGTTCGAACGCAGTTCGAAAAGCTGTTATCCGAGTAACCTTAAATAATTGACTTACCATCAACTTCGACAGGTGACCCAAATTATCTACTTCATCTTCTGCCATCACCTTAATCACATTAGGATTCAAGCCATGGTTTTCAATCCCTGCCGAAAATACATTGAACTGATTACCTTTCAAATGCCGCAACCTACCCTCAGCCATCTGCGATCGACAAGAGTTCCCTGTACATAAAAACAGTATATTTTTCTTAATCATAATAAATGGTATCCACTTAGAGCATGCGAATCCTCTAAAAGAACCGTCTTACCGGCGAAGGCCGGTATCCATAGCGCAGCGGGTTCGAACGCAGTTCGAAAAGCTGTTATCCGAGTAATCTTTAACCTCTTAAACATCAACAACACCCATCGCGCTGATATGCCTTTAACCGTTCCAAATCATTCTGAAAAGGCGCCAGCTCACGCAAATGCTTCATGTTCTGCTTCAACATATCCTGCCACAACGGTGTCAATTCAGGATTGATTCGATAATGCACCCACTGATCCTTGCGTTCATCTAAAACCAAACCTGCATCCCGCAAATACTTAAAATGCCGTGAAATCCGTGACTGTGGCGCTTCTAGAATGGCCATAAAATCACAAACACACAAGCTCTTGCATTGTGACAACAAAAACAAACAGCGCAAACGCGTCGCATCACTTAAGGTCTTAAAAAAGTCAGTGGGATTCATCATGGCGTAATTGTATATACGTTTATGCGGATATGCAATATATCGTTAATATTAAAATGATTTTCCAGATGAGTCCTGTTTCATTGTACCAAGTAGCTGCACCCCTTGCGGGTGCCCATTGGTGATGTTTTATCGAAGGTGTGCTCTGGTCGTATGGATGGTGGCTTTGTATCGAACCCTGATGCGGTGCAAGGCGAGGACAGCAACAGTAGGGCCCCTAGGGCAGTCTCGCAGCTATAAAGGCCTGAACCAACCCGTAGCTGTAGCTGCACCCCTTGCGGGTGCCCATCTAAATATTAAGGTACATTGATGAAATTTTGTAAGAGCTGCGCTTGAACGAAGACTGATTGATAGTATTGAATGGTTTTGGCCAGATTCTGGCCGAGCGATACTGATTCACAAATATCAGCCGGGTTCGCAGAGTCCTCTGTTAAATAATTGAGTGTTTGTTGTGTAAAAAAAGGAACTTGTTAACAGTAATTTGAGGGCATGATGACACGGTCCATTGAGTTGTTATCATGCCTTTATGATCGTGCCACTTTATCCTTATCCTGACTCAAACCAGTTGTGATCTGGCACAAATTCCCTAAATTCAAACTTCTAATGATATTGATCACATGTCGAGCAAGGCGCTAGACGAAAGCCTTGACCTGGCAACAGCACAGAACAGTTACCCGTTGGTCGCCAGTCATGGACAGTTTTTCGAATTACATCCACAGCTTTATGGCGACCCCACAACACCAGGAGTTGCAGGACAAGCTGGCCGTCATGAACGCATGCGGACGCGGGAACAGCTCGACCGCATGCGTGATTTGGTATCGGTTTATACCCAGGGTGATGATGTCGAGTTGTTTTTTGAGGACTGTGGGTAAACGGTCTTTATTTAGGCAACCATGCTGAAGTCGGTGCCCACTTGAATTTAGACCCTGACAAGCCCATATTAAAATATATTCATTAACTAAAAACTTTTCACTGTAAGGTTTAAATATGTCAAATTCTCCCATTCAAATAGTTTGTGCTGGTTGCGGTGCGAAAAATCGGGTTCCTGTTACCAAGCTCAATAACCAACCACTTTGTGGTAAATGTCGGCAGCCTGTTCTGTCAACTCAGCCAATTATTGGCAGTGACCAAAACTTGATGCGTTATATAGAGCACAATGGTTTGCCTGTGGTTGTGGATTTTTGGGCAGAATGGTGTGGCCCTTGTAAACAATTCGCACCAACTTTTGCACAGGTTGCTGGTGAATCATTTACTCAGGCTTGTTTTATCAAGCTGAATACCGAACTGAATCAAAATGCCGCAGGTCGTTTTGATATTCGCTCTATCCCAACCTTGGTCATATTTCATCATGGTCAAGAAGTGGCTCGAATGTCTGGCGCTTTACCTAAGTCGCAATTTAAACAGTGGTTGGCACAAAACCTACCCACTGTTTGATTATCGAATAAGTAAGGATTACTGAGTTAACTGGCTATTCATTAATATTGCTATTGCTATCTGGAGCAAGGTGGCTTGGGCTGAGCTCCGTGCAGCCCAACATCAGTGCTGAGATTCTGTGGGAATATTCTGAGGGACATGTAATAATTTATTGATTGGGGTGCATGTCCTTGATTGGTTTTGATTTCGTCAATTTTTCCAAGGCCTCCAACAAGATGCCAACCACTTTTAATGACTTTTGAAATGGAGTAATCTGGTCTTATCTCGATACTTTTCAGCGTTTCCCTAAAGCAAAGATTTTGTAAAATTCATCAATGGGAATGGGGCCAGCTTTCATAACGGTATCCATGAAAAGCTTTAAATTAAATTGACTGCCAAGACGCTCTTTTTCAGCATGCAATAATTTTGTGAACTGGCTTCCTCCTAAAAAGTAGGATGTTAATTGCATCGGCGAACTCATGATTCTTCCCCAAAGACTTTTGGCAAATTGCGGTGCCAGTAATGAGGTCTCGGTTGAAAATTTCATGACCTGATCTTGACTCCATCCATTGCAATGTACTTGCATTGAGGTATATGCTCGGTTTGCATTTTCAAGACGTTTGCGTAAATGTGCCAAATAGGTCAAGTGATTCTCTTTTTCCCAGCCAGCATCAAGCAGTACTTTTTCTGTGAATGTAGCCCAACCTTCAGTGTAGATGCCATAAGGGAATAACAAGCGTATTGGGTGCGCAGTTTCCCTGCTTATTTTAAGTTGCATGTAATGACCTGGAAATAATTCGTGGATGACGATCATGCGATTGAATGGTTTATTGAAGGATGCCCAGAAATCCAGTTGCTCTTGCTTGGGAAGTGTTTCAGGAATGGAAGGTAAGTTCAATGTGGTGATTGGATTAGGGTCAAAAGGTGGCGCACTGGCTACCCATCCGATTCTGGCCGCAGGGCCTGCACTTTCAGGAGCCGTTATGATGCGTAAGGTGTTGTTTTTGGGTAAGGTTGCTATTTCATTGTTTTTGATGAATTGAACCGCCGCTTCCGCAAGTTGGGTCCAGAACTGAAGATAATCTTCAGCGTTCAAAGGCGCATCCTTTTCCATATCACCCAGTGCTTTTGCAGTCAGCTCATTGTAATTATCTGGAATGGGTTCATCAGGGTAGGTTGCTGTTAAATACGTTTTTGAAACATCACCCATCAACGCCCTGACAATTTCTATTTCTTCCAATGCCATTTGAGCAAGCGCTTCAGGAGTTAAGTCGCTGTCAGTGTACAATTTGAGTCTTCTGGCATACTCATCGTAACCAATGATTTTTTTGGGCTTTAAGGCGTTTTCACTGAGTGTACCTTTTGCATATGAATGTAACGCACCCAAGCTCTTTATTGCATTTTGTAGTTTCAAGTTGAAGTCATCACAACTTGTTGTTGAGAACTCAGCTTTAAGAGATCGACTCAAGTCATTTTTGAAATACGTTAGAGATTTATCCAGATTTTTGATGCCTTTTGATAAATCATCTTCAGCCACCTGTATGAGGTTGTTTTTTGCTGCATGACTTAATTCTGATATCTGATGTAACCGTTGACAAATCAAATCTTGTTTTTCAGGTGCTATTAAATAATCTGCTTTTAATATGGGGTCGATGGCACCAGCAATCAGTCTTGTGTACATCAGCAGAGAACTTTTGTGTAATGACAACTTTTTCCATTGATCTATTTCAGACAGCACTTGAACACGCAATAATCGGGCATCAATTTTATCCATATCAGCGTCTGTTTTTGCAAGTTTTAATAACACTTGTTCATTAAAGCTGAGCCATTTTTCAATGTTGTTTTTGGAAAAATCTTCAAATTGAAATATGGAAGCATGAATGCCTCTTGACAGTGATTTTGATGGATAGAAATTCTTCCATTCAGTGATGTATGTCTCATCAAGGCCATGTGACCACGCTGTGGTGCCTAGAAAAAAGAGCAGTGCAAAGAGTGTTTTTTTTAAGGAATTCATTGTTGACATAATTTCTATTATATTCGAGTGTGGCTTAAGGAGATCAAAACCTCCTTAAGAATATATTTCCAAATCAATCTTACAGCTGCGACTGAGTAAAATCCACACCCATTAATTAAAATGCATTCAAGGGTTTAAATCAGCGGCGCGTTCATAAAAGACAGTGGCATTTAATTTTGCCACCTATCTCCCCGACCATCTGTTGTAACTGAATTGTGAATCAGCAAGGTAGGCTGGGCTACCAACAAAAAGTAGGGCCATTAAGGCGAGTAGGCGCTTTAGGCGAGCTTCGCTTAAAAATAATCAGCAACAGGCATTATGCAATTAAAAAACGCATAGGTTATATGCCCACGTATTGATTTATGGAGTGTTTATGGATAAACAAAACGGTCAGACCCCTTTAGCACTTGGGCAAGACCCATCCAGATTGATTATTTACAGCTTGCAACTTTTCTTAGCTTTTGGTTTGTGTTGACCAATTATCAACGATATCTATAAACAGATTGTATTTTCAAGCATATTATCAACACTACTTTGATGATTTAAACTTTCATCATCGCATGATTCATCGCTGATTGAATGGTGTGAATCTTTAAGTCCAGTAGGTGATTTTATGAACAACAAAATATCTGAGCAAGGCTTTCGAAGCATTAACAAGGGGTACAACACCACTTTTCAGTTGGGTAAGTTGACTGTAGGGCTGGTTGTGCCAATTGAGAACTATGCCAACAGTGCTGTACCAACTATGCAGCACCATTTATCTCGCATTCAAGCCGCAGAAGAACTGGGATTTTCAGCGGTGTGGCTGAGGGATGTGCCCTTCAATGTGCCTTCATTTGGAGATGCCGGTCAGTTGTTCGATCCTTTTGTATACCTCGGATATTTGTCAGCTGCGACCGAAAAAATAGCTTTAGGTGTCGCCAGTATCATATTACCCTTAAGGCACCCCGCCCACTTAGCCAAAGCCGCCAGCAGTATTGACGTTCTGTCTGGTGGCAGGTTAATTTTAGGTGTGGCCTCAGGCGACAGACCACAGGAATACCCAGCCATGAATGCGCTTTATGAAAACAAAGGTAAGCGCTTCAGGGCAGCTTTTGAATACATTAAAAAGGTTCAAGGCGATTACCCTGTTTTCGAAAATATGTACGGTCATTTGGCTGGTGATATAGACATGTTACCCAAAACCAACCATGGTTCGGTTCCAATGTTAATCACAGGTGGCAGCCAACAAAGTCCTGAATGGGCTGCTCAAAATGCCGATGGTTGGATGACTTACCCGCATGCGCCTGATGCACAAAAGAAACTGATACAAGCTTATCAGTCCCGTGTCGCAGCAGCGAACAGAGAACCACAGCCCGTGATGCAACCACTTTATATGGACTTAACTGATTCTCAAAGCA
>Ga0209344_10000757_pt1 | contig 50246 bp, 49 predicted proteins | sample Cruoilmetagenom6_FD_187293 | JGI IMG/M metagenome (GOLD analysis project Ga0209344, IMG submission 187293) | Oil polluted marine microbial communities from Coal Oil Point, Santa Barbara, California, USA - Santa Barbara Oil Seep Sample 6 (SPAdes)... | ecosystem: Environmental > Aquatic > Marine... | reverse complement strand
GGGGGGGGGGGGGGGTGAAATTTTGGTTGATTATTTCACGGAATCGGCGCAGCGTGAAATTAGTTGGAATTTTTTCACGATCCGGTGACCATGCATCAAAGCGATATCAGACAGGCACAAAGCCTTGGCGCCGATCTGCGGGCGCTGCGCAAGGCGCGCGGGCTGACGCTGAGCGACCTCGCCGACAGGCTTGATCGTTCGGTGGGCTGGCTGAGCCAGGTGGAGCGCGATCTGTCCGAGCCTTCGATCAGCGATCTGCGCCAGATTGCAAAGGTGCTTGGCGTGCCGATGTCGCTCTTGTTCAGCCATGCGAGCGCGCCCGCCGAAGAACAGGGATATGTCGTGCGCGCGGGCGCGCGCCGTCCGATGGGGGCCGGCGAAGAGGGGCTGGTCGAGGAATTGTTGTCGCCCGATCTGACCGATGACTTTGAGGTCATCCATTCAACCTTTCGCCCCCGCTCGAAAATGCAGAGTCCGGCGCAGCGCCCGACCCAGGAGGTCGGTTATATCATCTCGGGGCAGCTTGAGCTTGCGATTGCAGATCGCCGCTTTAGCCTCGGCCCTGGCGACAGTTTCCGCTTTCGTGGCGAGCCCTATGCCTGGGCCAACCCTTATGATGAACCGGTTGTGGCGATCTGGGTGATCGCCCCGCCAGTCTATTGAGGGGGGCGTCATGCGTTTTAGCGTAAAAGGCTTCAGTTGGTTTGCCTTTGTTTTCCTGGTGTTTTGGGCCTTTGGAATGACGAATGGCTTGGCGAGTAGTGCTTGTAGAAATGGGTTGAGTACACCTTTGAAAACAGCGCGAGCCTGCGCCATTAGCCTTACGGGGCTAAAACTGATTCGTGTCGTCGAGAACCAGAAGCCATCGGATGGGTTACTCTACCTCTCGGCAGTGATAGCGCGATGGCAAAACGGGAACACGAAAGGTGCGGAAAAATATCTTGTTCTGGCATATGACCGTGGGCGCCTGAGCCGACATGACATAACGCTGGTCTCTGGTCATCGCGTTCCCGAAGGGCTGTTTGACGTGATGGCGCGGATTGAACAACCGGATGTTCCCGCACCGTTGAGTGAGATGTGGTGGAACGTGGTCCAAGAGCGCGATCCGGCGTTCATTCATGAGGTGGGCGGATGAACTGGGAAAGCTGGACGGTTTTCGCGCTGTTCTGGGCGGTGTTTGTCACCACGCCGGGGCCCAATGCGGTGAATTGCATCACCAACGGCATGACCATCGGATTTCGCCGCGCCCTTTGGGGGGTGTTGGCGATCCTGACGCAGGCGGTGCTGTTCCTGTCGCTTTCGGCGGCGGGGATAACCGCGCTTATCGTGGCCTCGCCCGAGGCGTTTCATCTGGCCAAACTGGCAGGCGCAGGCGTGCTGATCTATCTTGGCATTCGCGGCTGGATCAACGCGAGGCGGCCTGTCAGGGCCGATGAGCGCCCCGGCGGATCGGTCTATTGGCGCGCCTTTGCGATTGCCACGATCAACCCCAAATCGGTGGCCGGATATCTTGCCGCCTTCAGCCAGTTCGTGCAGACCGATGTGCCGATCGCAAGCCAGATGTGGGTGATTTTCCCCACTGCGCTTACGCTGACCTGCCTGAGCTATGTCACCTACACCGCGCTTGGCGCCGGAATTGGCCGGGCCGCCCTTGGCGCGGTGTTCAACGTCTGGCTGCGCCGCGCGCTTGCGGGGTGTTTCATCCTCTACGGCGTCCTTCTTGGCAGCGCCGCCACACCGGGGAGAGTGTAGATGCACCAGGGATCATGCCTTTGCGGGGCTGTCCGCTTTGCCGTGAATGCAGCCCCCAAGGGCCCGTCGATCTGCCATTGCGGGCAATGTCGCAAGCAATCGGGGCATCTGTGGGCCTCGGCTTATGTGGCCATGGCGGATTTGAGTATTTCAGGAATGGTGAAATGGTATGCGGCGAGCGCGACGGCCAAGCGCGGTTTTTGCCCCAAATGCGGCGCGTTCCTGTTCTGGAAGGCGCACGCCGAGGACACGATAAGCTTTGCCCTTGGCGCGCTGGACGGGCCAACCGGGATCACACTGGAGAAGCACATCTTTGTCGCCGATAAGGGCGATTATTACGACATCGCGGACGGGCTGCCGCAGAAAGACTGACAGGGAGAGAGACGAATGGCGGATTTTCCAACCACGGCAAGGGTTGTCATCATCGGGGGCGGAGTGGTTGGCACCTCTGCGCTTTATCATCTGGCCAAGGCGGGCTGGAGCGATTGCGTGCTGCTTGAAAAGAACGAGCTGACGGCCGGCAGCACCTGGCATGCGGCGGGCAATGTGCCCACCTTTTCGACCAGCTGGGGCATCATGAACATGCAACGCTATTCGACCGAGCTTTATCGCGGGCTGTCCGAGGCGGTGGATTATCCGATGAATTACCATGTCACCGGATCGCTGCGGCTTGCGCATTCACGCGAGCGTATGCAGGAATTCGAGCGCGCCAAAGGCATGGGCCGCTATCAGGGCATCGACATCGAAATGCTGTCGCCAGAAGAGGCGCAGGAGATGTATCCGTTCTTGGAACTGCATGACCTCAAGGGGGTGCTTTATGATCCGCATGATGGCGATATCGACCCGAGCCAGCTAACGCAGGCGCTGGCCAAGGGTGCGCGCGACATGGGCGCGCGGATCGAGCGGTTCTGCCCGGCGACCGGAATAAGCCGGGACAACGGCGAATGGATCGTCCAGACCGACAAGGGCGATATCCGCTGCGAATTTTTGGTCAATGCGGCGGGGTATTATGCGCAAAAGGTTGGTGAGTGGTTCAAGCCATTTGGCGGGCGGACGGTGCCGATGATGGTGATGAGCCATCAGTATATGCTGACCGATGAAATCCCCGAGATCGAGGCCTGGTGCAAGGACACCGGGAAACACAAGCTGCCGCTGCTGCGCGATGTAGATACCTCGTATTACCTGCGTCAGGAAAAGACCGGCCTGAACCTTGGCCCCTACGAGCGCAACTGCAAGGCCCATTGGATAACCCCGGACGATCCTTTCCCGGAGGATTTCAGCTTTCAGCTTTACCCCGACGATCTTGACCGGTTGGAGTGGTATATCGAGGATGCCATGGCGCGTGTGCCTTTGCTGGGCAAAACCGGCATCAGCAAGGTGATCAATGGCCCGATTCCCTATGCGCCCGATGGTCTTCCGCTGATCGGTCCGATGCCGGGGGTTCCGAATGCCTTCGAGGCCTGTGTCTTTACCTTTGGCATCGCACAGGGCGGCGGGGCCGGCAAGGTGCTGGCCGAGTGGATAACCGAAGGCCAGACCGAGTGGGATATGTGGAGTTGCGATCCACGCCGCTATACCGATTACACCGATACCGATTATTGTATCCAGAAGGGGATGGAAGTGTACGGGCACGAATACGCCATGCATTTCCCCTGGCACGAATGGCCCGCCGGGCGCGACAAAAAACTGTCGCCGGTGCATGACCGCGTCAAGGAGCTTGGCGGCGTGATGGGCGCCTATAATGGCTGGGAGCGGGCGAATTGGTTCGCCAAACCCGGCGATGATATCTCCGAGGACAGCACCCATACCTGGAACCGGATCGGGCCGTGGTCGGCGCGCATTCGCGAAGAATGCGAAGCGGTGCGCGATGCCTGCGGCGTGCTGGACCTGCCGGGTTTTACCCGGCTCTGGGTGAAGGGTGCGGGCGCCGATGACTGGCTGCGCGGTTTCGTGACCGGTGGTCTGGCCAAGATCGGGCGGATCAATCTGGTCTATGTCGCCGACGACCGTGGCCGGATCGTGACCGAGTTTTCCTGTATTCGGCTGGAAGAGGACAGCTTTGTGCTGATCACGGCCGCCGCGGCGCAATGGCACGACGGTGAACTGGTGCGCAATGCCGTGCCCGAGGGCGTGACCGTGACCGAAACCACGACCGAGCGGGATGCGCTCCTGGTGGCTGGGCCAACATCGCGCGAGGTGCTTGCGGGGCTCACCGATGCCGATCTGTCGCAAGGCTGGCTTACCCATCAGCATTGCATCCTGGCCGGGCAAAAGGCGTTTCTGGTGCGGGTCAGCTTTACCGGCGAGCTTGGCTGGGAAGTGCACGCTGAAAATGCCGCGATCCCCGCGATCTATGAGGCGCTCCTGGCCGCAGGTGCAAAACCCTTCGGGATGTATGCGCTTAATTCCCTGCGCATCGAAAAAGGCTATCGCGCATGGAAAGGCGACCTCAGCACCGATTATTCGATGCTTGAGGGCGGGTTGGAGCGGTTCGTGAAATTCGACAAACCGCAGGAGTTCACTGGTAAGGCGGCACTTCTGGCCGAGAAACAGCAGGGCCGCAAAAAGGCCTTTGTTACGCTGATCGTTGACGCAAACGAGGCCGATGCGCCCTATATGTCGACGCTCTGGCATGATGGCGAAATCGTCGGCGAAACCACCAGCGGCGCCTGGGGATATCGGGTCAATGCCTCGGTCGCTCTGGCGATGGTCCGCGCCGATCTTGCGGTGCCGGGCACCGAGATCGAAGTGGAAATCTACGGCGAGCGGTGTCGCGCCGTGGTGCAAGCCGACGCGCCGCTTTGGGACCCTGAGAACGAACGGCTCAGGGCATGAGCATCGACACCTATCTGATCTATCTCGGGGTTTTGGCGGCCTTCTTCGCAACGCCGCCGGACACGAGCCAGCTTCTGATCATCTCCAACAGCCTGCGCCACGGGTTGCGAAAATCCATGATGACGGTGGTGGGCGATCTGAGCGCCAATACGGTCCAGATGACACTGGCGGCTTTTGGGCTGACCGCAGTGGTGGCCGCCAATGCCGATGCGCTGTGGCTGGTGAAATGGGCGGGGGTGGCCTATCTCGCGTGGATCGGGGCGCGGCTGATGCTCTCGAAACCCCAAAACCGCGAGGCTGTTGCTGCTGCCGGTGGCAGGCTTTTCCGGCAGGGTTTTGTCACCTCTTCCGCCAATCCCTATGCGGTTGTGTTCTTTGCCGCGCTCTTTCCGCAATTCATCGACCCCACACGACCGGTGATGCCGCAGCTCTTGATCCTTGGGGTCACATATCTGGTTGTGGACGGGGCGATCCTGATCCTTTGGGGCTGGGCTGCGACGCGCACATTGGGTCGCATAAAGCGCCTGTCCGGGGTCTGGATGACCCGCGTGTCGGGGGCGCTGATGATCGCGGCGGCGGTGCTTCTGGGGCTGAAGGATATTGCGCAGGAGCCCGCGAAATGAGCCTGCCCACCACCATATCCGGCGTCACCCTGACCCGCCACGGCGGGCCAGAGGCGTTGGAATGGCGTGACGACCTGCCGGTGCCGGTGCCGGTGCCGGGGGCGGGCGAGGTTCTGGTCAAGGTTCTGGCGGCAGGGGTCAACAACACCGATATCAACACGCGCATCGGCTGGTACGCGCCCGAGGTGACCGGGGCCACCGCCGAGACCGGCGATGAGGTCGAGGCCGGCGGTTGGTCGGGGGTACTGAAATTTCCGCTGATACAGGGCGGTGATCTCTGCGGACGTGTGGTGGCCGTTGGGCCGGATGTGACCGCATTTGCACCCGGCCAGCGGGTGACCTGCCCGATCAACCAACCGCGGCCCCCCGCCGACAATCCGGTCGGCTTTATCGCGCTCGGCTCGGAATATGACGGGGCCTTTGCCGAGTACTGTCTGGTCTTCGAGCGCGATCTTTACGACATGACGCCCTCGCCCCTGAGCGACGTTGAAATCGCCGCCATCCCCTGCGCCTTTGGCACTGCGGCGGGGCTTTTGCATCGCGCGGGTGTTGCCTATGGCGTGCAGGTTCTGATCACCGGCGCCTCGGGCGGGGTGGGTCTGGCGGCGGTGAAACTTGCCGCTAAAATGGGCGCAGAGGTCACCGGCATCGCCTCGGCCAGCAAGGCCCCGATAGTGCGCGATCAGGGCGCCGCAGCGGTGATAGAGCGCGGCGCACCAATCCCCGAGGGCCGGTTCGATTGCGTGATCGACGTGGTCGCGGGCGCGATCTGGCCCGCGCTGATCGAGGCGCTCAAACCGGGCGGTCACTACGCCGTGGCGGGGGCGATTGGCGGTGCGATGGTTGAGGCCGATCTGCGCCGCATCTATCTGCGCGACATCACCATCCATGGCTGTACCTTTCAGCCGCCTGAGGTCTTTGCCGACCTGATTGCCCGCGTCAATGCCGGACAGCTTCGCCCGCTGGTGTCAAAGACCTATCCAATGACAGAGATCAAAGCGGCGCAGGCCGACTTTCAGAGCAAACGCTATGTCGGCAAGCTGGTCTTGCTGCCCCCGGAGGACTGCTGCGATGGTTCTTAATGATGCCGCCAAAGAGACGATTTCCCGCTTTCCCCTTGGGGTTGTGGCCACGGTCATGCCCAAAGCCACGTTTCCAGTGCGTGACGACGCGACCACCGGATTTGGCAAAATCCGCTCGCGAGGCCCCCGTTCTGGTGATGGGGTAAGCGCGGCCAGGATGATCGCATTTTATAAACTCAAACTCGCGGAGATTTACCCATGACCGCAATCACCCTTCTGGACGGGTCCATCGGGCAGGAACTTGTCAAACGCTCAGGCGATCGGGCGACGCCACTCTGGTCGACACAGGTGATGATGGAGCACCCCGAGCTGGTGCGCGAGGTGCACGACAGCTATTTCGCCGCCGGCGCTAGCGTCGCGACGACCAACACCTATGCGGTGCTGCGTGACCGGCTGGCGCGGGTTGATATGGAGCATCGGACCGCCGAGCTGAGCGATGTGGCGATCACCGCCGCCTGCGCGGCACGCGATGCGCATGGCGGTGGCCGTGTGGCGGGGGCGCTTGGACCGCTGATCGCCTCCTATCGGCCTGATATCTGCCCGCCCGCCGAAAAGGCCGCCGCGCTTTATGCCGAGCCGGTGCGCCTGATGGCCAATCGGGTCGATCTGTTGCTCTTGGAAACCATGTCATCCGTCGATCAGGCCGAAGGTGCGTTGCGCGCGGCCATGGGGCAGGGCGTGCCGGTCTGGCTCGCGGTGACGGTCATGGACGGCGATGGCACACGCCTGCGCTCCGGCGAAGCACTGGCCGATCTTGCCCCGGTGGTGGCGCGCCATGCCCCGGATGCGGTCTTGATCAACTGCACCCGCCCCGAGGCGGTCGCGCCCGCCCTGGATATCATCGCCGCCTTTGGCAAACCCATTGGGGCCTATGCCAATGGTTTTACCCGGATCAGCGATGGCTTTCTGCAAGACGCCCCGACCGTCGACGCCCTGGAACAGCGCGGCGATATGAGCCCTGCGACCTATGCCAATATCGCCATGGGCTGGCTTGATCAGGGCGCCACGATCCTGGGCGGCTGCTGCGAGATCGGCCCTGACCATATCGCCGAACTGGCGCGGCGCCTTACAACGGCGGGCCATACGATTGTCTGACACCCGGTCTTCTTCTTGGCTCAAATACTCAATCGCGAGGGGCAAAGCCCCTCGCCCCGGTCGGACGCGCCAGCGTTCGAAACTTAAATCCTTGAAACGCGAGGTTGATCATGACTGACATTCCGCAAAAGGCCCGTGTGGTCATCATCGGCGGCGGCGTGGTGGGCTGTTCGGTGGCCTATCACCTGACCAAGCTTGGCTGGCAGGATGTCGTTCTGCTGGAACGCAAACAGCTGACTTCGGGCACCACCTGGCATGCAGCCGGCCTGATCGCTCAGCTCCGCGCAACCGCCAATATGACCAGGCTGGCGAAATACAGCCAGGAACTCTACGGTGCCCTCGAAGAGGAAACCGGTGTCGCCACCGGCTTCAAGCGGGTTGGCTCGATCACCGTTGCCCTGACCGACGAACGGCGCGAAGAGATATTCCGCTCCGCCGCCATGGCCCGCGCCTTCGGCGTTGATGTCGAAGAAATCAGCCCCGCCGAGGTCAAGGCCAAATACCCCGATCTCAACACCAACGACGTGATTGCGGGGGTCTACCTCGACAAGGACGGCCAGGGCGACCCGGCCAATATCGCGCTTGCCCTGGCCAAGGGCGCGCGGATGCGCGGTGCGCTGATCAAGGAGCGCGTCAAGGTCATCGGCCTTGCGCGCAAGGATCGTCGCGTGACCGGCGTCGACTGGGCCGCAGAGGACGGCAGTTTGGGCCATATCGAGGCCGAGATGATCGTCAATTGCGCCGGCATGTGGGGTCATGAGGTGGGCCGCATGGCGGGCATCAATGTGCCGCTTCAGGCCTGCGAACATTTCTATATTGTCAGCGAACCGATTGCCGGGCTGACCCAATTGCCGGTGCTGCGGGTGCCCGATGAATGCGCCTATTACAAGGAAGACGCCGGCAAGATGATGCTTGGCGCCTTCGAGCCGAACGCCAAACCCTGGGGTATGGCGGGCATTCCCGACAGCTTTGAATTTGATCAGCTGCCCGAGGATTTCGATCATTTCGAGCCGATCCTGGAATGGGCCGTCAACCGGATGCCGATGCTGGGCGAGGCGGGGATTCACACCTTTTTCAACGGCCCCGAAAGCTTTACCCCCGATGATGCCTATCACCTGGGTCTCGCGCCCGAGATGGATAACGTCTGGGTCGCGGCCGGATTCAACTCGGTCGGTATTCAATCGGCGGGCGGGGCCGGCATGGCGCTTGCGCAATGGATGGAGGATGGCGCAAAGCCGTTTGATCTTGGCGATGTCGACATTTCCCGGATGCAGCCGTTTCAGGGCAACAAACGCTATCTCTTTGAGCGCTCCCGCGAAACGCTGGGGCTGCTTTATGCCGATCACTTCCCCTATCGCCAAAAGGCCACCGCGCGCGGTGTGCGGCGCACGCCGTTTCACGCCCAGCTTCTGGAGCAGGGTGCGGTGATGGGCGAGATTGCCGGATGGGAGCGCGCCAACTGGTTCGCCAATCCCGGTCAGGCGCGCGAATACCAGTATTCGTGGAAACGCCAGAACTGGTTTGACAACGCCGCCGCCGAGCATCACGCGATCCGCAATGGGGTCGGGCTTTATGACATGTCGTCCTTTGGCAAGATCCGGGTGGAGGGCCCGCAGGCCGAGGCGTTCCTGAACCACATCGGAGGCGGCGATTATTCGGTGCCGGTCGGCAAGATCGTCTATACGCAATTTCTGAACGCGCGCGGCGGCATCGAGGCGGATGTGACCGTGACCCGCCTGTCTGAGACTGCTTATCTGGTGGTCACCCCGGCGGCCACACGGCTGGCCGACCAGACATGGATGATGCGCCACAAGGGCAACTTCAACGTGGTGATCACCGATGTCACCGCAGGCGAAGGCGTGTTGGCGGTGATGGGCCCCAAGGCCCGCGAGGTGATGCAGGCGGTCTCGCCGAATGATTTCAGCAATGCTGTCAATCCTTTTGGCACCGCACAGGACATTGAGCTGGGCATGGCCCTCGCGCGGGTGCATCGCGTGACCTATGTGGGCGAGTTGGGGTGGGAAATCTATGTCAGCGCCGATATGGCCGCGCATGCCTTCGAGACGATCCATGCGGCAGGGCAGGCACATGGCCTGAAGCTATGCGGCATGCATATGATGGACAGTTGCCGGGTCGAAAAGGGCTTTCGCCATTTCGGCCATGACATCACCTGCGAGGACCACGTGCTTGAGGCCGGGCTTGGCTTTGCGGTCAAGACCGACAAGCCCGATTTCATTGGCCGCGACGCGGTGCTGCGCAAACGCGAGACCGGGCTTGAGCGTCGCCTTGTGCAGTTCCGCCTGAGCGACCCCGAACCGATGCTCTATCACAACGAGCCGGTTTTGCGCGATGGTAAGATCGTCGGCTTCCTCAGCTCTGGCGCCTATGGCCATCATCTTGGCGGCGCCATGGGGCTTGGCTATGTGCCGTGCAAGGGCGAGAGCGCGGCGGAGGTGCTGGCGTCCAGCTATGAGATCGACGTGGCGGGCACGCGGGTGCGCGCCGAGGCGAGCCTCAGGCCGATGTATGATCCCAAATCGGAGCGGGTAAAGGTCTGAGCCGCAATCCGGCGGGCATCCGGCTGCGGCGGGATGCCTCCGGCGGGAGTATTTTCGGAAAGATGAAAGCCCAGGCATATGTCGCGCATTTGTGAGCGTCTGCATTGATCCTGTCCCGGCTTGCGCATATAGCCGGGGCAACCTGTTTGTGAAAGCTAAGGAATGGATCATGTCGAACGCACAACTCGAAACTGCCATCGAAGCCGCCTGGGAGGCACGTGATACCATCACCCCGAGCACCGGCGGCGAAACCCGTGAGGCGATCGAGGACACGCTGAACGCGCTCGACAGTGGCAAGTTGCGCGTCGCCGAGCGCGTCGCAAACGGTGACTGGCATGTCAATCAATGGGCGAAAAAGGCGGTTCTTCTGGGGTTCCGCATCAAGGATATGGAAATCCATGACAACGGCCCGCAGGGTGGCGGCTGGTGGGACAAGGTTGACAGCAAATTCAAGGGCTGGGGCGACAACCAGTGGAAAACGGCCGGGTTTCGCGCGGTGCCCAACTGTGTGGTGCGCAAATCGGCCTTTATCGCGCCCGGCGTGGTGTTGATGCCGTCGTTCGTGAACCTTGGCGCCTATGTGGACGAGGGCACCATGGTGGATACATGGGCCACGGTCGGTTCCTGCGCGCAGATCGGCAAGAACGTGCATCTGTCGGGCGGCGTCGGCATTGGCGGCGTTCTAGAGCCGATGCAGGCGGGGCCGACGATCATCGAGGACAACTGTTTTATCGGCGCGCGCTCCGAGGTGGTCGAGGGCTGTATCGTCCGCGAAGGCTCGGTGCTTGGCATGGGTGTTTTCATCGGCAAATCCACCAAGATCGTCGATCGTGAAACCGGCAACGTGAGCTATGGCGAAGTGCCTGCCGGGTCGGTGGTCGTGGCCGGTACGATGCCGAGCAAGAACGGTATTCACCTCTATTGTGCCGTCATCGTCAAGCGGGTGGATGCGCAGACCCGCTCGAAAACCTCGATCAACGAGCTGTTGCGCGACTGATATCCGCGCGCCTTTTGCCAATGAAGCGCCCCTTTCGCGAGGGGCGTTTGCGTTTGGGGCGCGGTGTTTGCCCAAACCGAGCGGGTCTGATATATCAGGGCTGGTTGGGGTGCGATGTGATGGCAAGGCACTGGCAGTGGGGTAATACATGCGTGCGCTGACCTTCCAAACCGCCACTTTAATGCTGCTGTCCTGGCCTGTGCATTCCGAAACCCTGTCCTGCGCGGGGTCAAAGGTCACCGTGACCGCCCTACGGGCGCACGACGCGCGGCTGGCCTGTGATGCGGCAGCGCATGCAAAGACGCTTTTTGAAAGCTGCAACATTCCGGCGATCACGCGGCCTTTGCGTATCAGCGTGGTTGAAGACCTCAAGCCCAATTGTTTTGGGCAATATCATTGCGGTGAAGACCGGATCGAGCTGCTTGCGCCCCCGGCGATGCAGGCTCGGCTTTCGCCCGACAGCGCCTACGCCGAGCTGTCAAACGATGCCTTTTTCAAGAGTATCGCCGTGCATGAGCTGACCCATTCGGCACTTGATGATATGCCATGCCCGTTCAAAGCGTGCCTTGTTGCGCATGAATATATTGCCTATGTCATGCAGGCCATGTCGCTGTCGCCCGAGGTGCAGCGTCAGTTCGTCAAAGGCGTTGATCTTGAACGCAAGGTTTCACGCGATGAGTTGAACCCGTTCATATATTTCATGGCGCCCGATCTTTTTGCCCGCAAAGCCTGGCTGCATTTTTCACAGCGCGATGATCCCTGCGGGTTTGTTGGCCAAATTGTCGATGGGGCCGTGCTGCTGGATTATGAACGGTTCGAGTGAGCGCGTGCCGCAGGTTTTAACCGGCGGATTTTTGCGGCTTGTCGCCCACCGGGCCACCGGCCTTTTTCCAGCCGGAAAACCCGTCTTCGACGTGGCTGACGTTTTCAAGCCCCATATCCTGAGCGGTGCGCGCCGAGAGCGCCGAGCGCCAGCCAGAGGCGCAGTAGAACACAAACCGGTTGCCGGACTGGAACTGGGGCTTGGCATAGGGGCTTTCGGGGTCGATCCAGAATTCAAGCATGCCGCGCGGACAGTGAAAGGCGCCGGGGATCATGCCGTCGCGCTCCAACTCGCGCGGATCGCGCAGATCGACGAATGTGACGCCGTTTTGGCCATGCAAATCCAACATCTCGGTTGCCGGGGCGTGATCCACCACTGTATTGGCCTCGGCCACCATATCCTTGATGTGTTTCATCGGGGTAGTCCTTTGTGCGATCAGGGTCTGCGCAGACTAGAAGCCAAAGCGCGAATTGAAAAGCCCGGACCGCGGGGGCCACGGGTTTGGCTATACACTGAACGATTTGGCGCACGGCCTGCCTGCTATGGCTTGTCAAAAGACGTGGGGCGGGGTACGGCGGGCGGATGAGCAAAGAGCAAAAACCCTCGCGCCAGCAGGTCTATACCCTGCTTGTGGAAATCGGCCGCAAAGACGGCGACGGCTTGCCCGAAAAGGCAACCGGCGCGGCGCTCATGATCTATGCCAGTGGCGTGGATGAGGCTGAGGCGGTGCGCGAAACCGTGGCGATCCTGAAGCAGGCCGATACCGCGCCGCTTGATGTGTCGGGCTATGGCACGCTCAGCGAACGCGAGGCCGAAGGCCATGACATCACCGACGAAGAGCGCCATCTGATGCAGCGCGCCCGCGACGAGAATGCCGTGATCGTCGCACAGGTCACGCCGTTCTTCGACTGAGGCCCTGTTTGCAAGGCCTGCGCCGCCTTGACGCGCACAAGGTTTGAGGTCAAAGCCCACGTCGATCCCAAACCCAGAATTTGGCCCTGAGGGCGGTGAGTGCTTGTTGGCTGCGATCTGGCCCTACGACAGCTATGCGGACAATGCGAATATTAGCCACGTCAGGACAACGTCAGCCCCTGGGATGGTGAGCCGACGAAGATTGCAGAGCGCTTTATGCTGGCAAAATACATTCCCAGAACAATTGTTGCGCCTGCATCAGCCAAATCGCCAGCCCAAGGGAGGGGCTGACGATGGCCGGGCCGCTACGCGGCTGTTAACCGGCTTGGTGCAACAAGCGAATGTCAGAGTCGGGCTCGAAGCGGGCCTTTGCCGCGTCAATCGCCATGGTCGGCAGGACCGACACTGCGTAAAAGCCCTATGCCGCGCGGTTGAGCGCTAGGGTGATCGCCTCAAAGGGTTTGAGAACCGGCCAGACCGGCTTGGGGTGTTCGGGCAAGCGGGCGCGATCACATCCCGACAGGATGCCCGCGTCAAAAAGATCAGGATTGCGCCGCAACCGGCCGATATAAAGGCTCTCGGTCGCGGTGCCGGCGGCGATGATCGCCTCATGTCCCGGCAGCAACAGATGATGATAGGTCACCACATCCGGGGCCTCTGCGTAAAGCGCCGAGAACCCGTTCACAAGGTGGCGCGCCGGGACAAGGACCGCCTCTGAGCCAAACAGATATTCCACCTCGGAGCCCCGGATCACCAACCGCTGTTGCGGGGCGACGGTGATATCACGGCGCAGGCCGAAATAGGGCGCCCGAAGGCGCACCGGGCGAAAACTGCCGAATGCGGGCACGCTGCGGCTTACGGTTTGCAGGACCGGCACGATCTGCCCATCATCGGTATCCACGCAATCGCCGCGCCGAAGCGCGCCTGCGGGCACAAACCCGGTCGGCGTGCAAACCGGCACATTGGCGCTTAGCCCTGCCATCGGGCCGATTGGCTCGATCTGAGTCGAGAGGGCGATAAAGATGACGTCGGGGTCAAGCTGTCGCTGGCGCGGATCGGTGATGATGGTGCGCATATCCGCAAGCGGCATCGGGTGCGGCGGCGGCAGGGAAATCGCATGCACGCGGTCGCTTTCGGGCCGTTCCAGCGACAGCCGCCCCCATTTGGCAGGCGCATCCCAGCTATAGGTCAAACGCAGCGTATCGGTGCGATCATTGGGGCGATATGGCAGGGTGGCGTGACGCACATCCCCGGCCTGAGTCTCGACAAGAACGATGCCGCCACCCGGCAGCGCCTGAAGCGAAAAGCCACCGCTCCAGGGGTGGCTGCGGCTAAAGGCCAACAGGGTTTGCGGTCGCCCATCGGACGACAGGCGCGTTTCGATCATCAAGGTGCCACGTGGCATCAGCGCGCAATCATCCGGCATCGCGGCGTCAGCGGCGCAGGGATCACCCTGACGAAGACCGCCAAGGGCAAAGCGCCCTTCGCTCTGATCAGAGATGCCGATCCATCCCATCCTAGGCGGCGCGCCCCTGTGCCAGCAAAAGGCGCGCTTCATAGCGTTTCAGGGTCCGCCGTGCCGCCGGGCTATAGCCCGCGCCGGTTTCCGGGTCGATTTCGGGGAAGAGAGTACAGATTTCCTGAACGATATCGGCCTCAAAGCTGTTGCTGATCTGCGGCCCCGGCAAAAAGCTTTCGGTCGCAAGGCCTTCGGAGAACACCACCTGATGGCGATCAAACAGGATGTGGATATACTCCACCGTGCCACCCTCGATCCGGCGTACCGAGAGGTCATTGACCAGATCGCGTGCCGCCACCAGAACCTCGCCCTCGCCAAACAAAAGCTCTGCAAGGCTGTCGCGGATCAAAACCCGATGCAGCGGCGACAACAGCAATTCGCGATGGCTGCCAAAGGTGTCGGGCGCAATACGGATCGGGGCAAAATTACCCTGCGCCGCGACCCGGCGCTGACCGATCCAGCGCAACGGCTGGGCCCCGTCATCCTGGGTCATGACCAGATCACCGGGGGCAAGCGTCTCGACCGCGACTTCGCCGGTCGGCGTTCGAATAAGGGTGCCTGCCACGAAACAGGGCACGGAATCGACGGTGACAATGCCGACGTCGGTCTCGCCGGTGCTACTTTGCACGTCATAGGTAAAGTTGAATACCTCGGTGTCGCCATCGCCGACGACCTCGATCGTGCCATCGGCGTTCAACTGAAGCTGCTGGCCCGAATTGAGCGTCACGATATCACCCGCCACCACCGCCTGTCCGTTGAGGTGGGTGATCGTCAGCGTGCCCGCAGTGCCGTTCAGGTCGTTGCCCAGCACATCAAGCGTGCGGGTGCCATCGGGGAACAGCGTGGTGGTGTCATCCATCGCTACTAGCGTGGTCTGCACGCTGTTGCCGGCAATCAGAACGGTTGAATCGTAATTGCTGTCAGTGACATCCGCGATGCCGATACGGATTGAGTTCAACTCACCCGCATTCACCGGAATGGTCAGGGTCAGGGTGGCGGTAAAGCCGTCCATTTCTGTGTTGAACTGATCCTGGGTGTTGTCGATGAACAGGTTGCTGGCCGAGCCGGCGTTGAGGTTGTTGGGGTCGATATCGCCATCGCCCACGCCAAGCGGCACAAGGTTGCCGTTGACCCAGACGCCGACGAAATCCTGAAAGGAGCCGACGGCGTATTCGGGGTATTCCTCTGACGCAAAGACGAATTGCATCGTCATCACATTGCCCGTCGGGATAAAGTCAACATCCATATAAGACGCATCATAGGTCTGCGCCCCGGCGGCGGCGTTAAAGGTCGGGTCGCCGTTCGGCCCGCTTGAGTTTGTCGTGGTTGACGAGCTCTGGTTGGACTGGAAAAAGTTGTTGTTGGTAAAGCCGCGCAAATCCCCGGTCGAGAACATCACCCCGGTGTCGGAGGGCGTGACGCCGGGTGAGATCGTATCGCCGTTGGTATAGATGCCGGATGAATCCCGATCACCGGTATAGGATGCGCTGATGATCTGCACGCCATCGCCAAAGATGGTCTGGGCCATCTCGGTCGCGGATGCGAAGCGATCAATCGGAATTTCTACGCCTGAAACCATCTTTGCCTCGACCTTGGGTCAGAGGCAGCGCAACGTATAAACCAACCACGGGGTTTCCCCACGTTGGTCGTGACCTGCAAAGGCGCTTTATGATGTGCCTGATGGCGCCTTGCTGCTCGTGTCGGGGCCGGTGTTGTCCTTTGCGGATCTGCTGGCCTTGGTTCGTTTTGCCCTGCCTCGGGTGTCTTTTTATTACACATTCGATAGCAAAATATTTTGCTCTTGTTAAGGTTTAATATGCTTTGCCCCAGGGTATCTTGGGGTGTGTGGCTTTGTGCGATGTTTGCGCTTGGGCGCGATCCGCGCTAGGGCGCTTGAAAACGCGCTGAAACCAAGTGAGAAACCGATGCCCCATAGCCCTGTTGACCCCGTAGACCTGACCGCAAAACTGGTGCGCTGTGCCTCTGTGACGCCCGAGGAGGGCGGCGCTCTGAGCCTGTTGGAGGGGGTGCTGAGCGCGGCGGGCTTTGCCACAACCCGGATTGATCGTGGCGGTGTCCGCAATCTCTTTGCCCGCTGGGGTGACAAGGGGGCCGACCGCACCTTTGGCTTTAACGGGCATACCGATGTGGTGCCCGTGGGCGATGCCGAGGCCTGGAGCGTGCCGCCCTTTGGCGCGGTGCAAAAGGACGGCTGGCTATGGGGGCGGGGCGCCACCGATATGAAATCGGGGGTTGCGGCCTTTGTCGCGGCGGCGGTGGATTTCGTGCGCACGACCCCGCCCGAAGGCGCCGTCATCGTCACAATCACCGGCGACGAAGAAGGCGACGCGGTTGATGGCACGGTGGCGATCCTTGACTGGATGGAGGCAGAGGGCGAGGCGATGCGCGTCTGCCTTGTCGGCGAGCCGACCTGCCCCGAAGCCCTTGGCGACATGATCAAGATCGGGCGGCGTGGATCGCTTTCGGCGTGGTTCACCATCACCGGCGTGCAGGGCCACGCGGCCTATCCGCACCGCGCGAAAAATCCCTTGCCTGCGATGGCGCGGCTGATGGATCGGCTGGCCAGTCACGAGCTTGACCAGGGCACCGAGCATTTTGATGCCTCGACCCTTGCGGTGGTGACTATCGACACCGGCAATCCGGCAACGAATGTGATCCCGGCCGCCTGTCGCGCCACCGTGAACATCCGCTTTAACGATGCCCATGACAGCACCTCCCTGATCGCCTGGTTGCAAGGCGAGCTTGACCGCGTTGCCGGTGAATTCGGCGTGACCGGAGAGATGACGGTCAAGGTTTCGGGCGAAAGCTTTATTACCCCGCCGGGCGCGCTCTCCGATCTTGTGGCCGCCGCGGTCGAGGCCGAAACCGGCCGTGTGCCAGAGCTTTCGACGACCGGCGGCACATCGGATGCGCGCTTTGTTAAAAGCCATTGCCCGGTCGTGGAATTCGGCCTTGTCGGGCAGACCATGCACCAGGTCGATGAACGCGCCGAGGTGGCACAGATTCATGCGCTCAAGGCGATTTATGGCCGTATCCTGCGCGACTATTTCGTCTAGATCATGCAACGTCAGCTTATCGTCATGCTCAAAGAGCCACGCCCCGGGCGGGTGAAAACCCGGCTTGGGCGCGATATCGGCATGACCGGCGCGGCCTGGTGGTTTCGCCATCAGGTGACGCGGCTTTTGCGCCAGATCGACGATCCCCGCTGGCAGGTGACACTGGCCGTCAGCCCCGATGCCGAAGGGCTGCAAAGCCGAGTCTGGCCTGCGCGCTTTGCCCGTATGGCGCAGGGGCAGGGCGATCTCGGCGACCGTATGGGGCGGATCATGCGATCGCGCTCGCCGGGGCCGATCTGTATCATCGGGGCCGATATTCCAGGGGTCAGGGCGGCGCATATCGCGCGCGCCTTCAGTGCGCTTGGGCGCAATGACGCGGTCTTTGGCCCGGCGCCCGATGGCGGGTTCTGGCTTGTGGGAATGACGCGCATGAACGTGCCCGCAACGCTGTTTCAGGGCGTGCGCTGGTCAAGCGAGCATGCCCTGGCCGACACGATTCAGAGCCTTGGCAGCGCAAGGGTGGCGCTTGTGGACCAACTTCGCGATGTCGATACCATTGCGGATCTGCGGGCGGCTCGTCGCGCCCTTGCGTGCGCGCCTCGCGAGATCGGCCGAGAGGCCGGATGAGCGGTTTTCCCGGATGACGGCGGGTTTGCTTCGTGATAGGGCAAACCCATGAGCCATTTGCCAGATAAAACCGAAATCCTGCAATGGATTTCGGCTAACCCGACCCTCACCTCGAAGCGCGACATTGCCAAGGCTTTTGGCATCAAGGGCGCGGCGCGGATCGACCTTAAACGCATCCTTAAAGAGCTTGCGGAAGAGGGCCATCTTGAAAAGCGCCGCAAAACCTATAGCGACCCTGACCGCCTCCCGCCTGTAAGTGTGTTGCAGGTTCAGGGCCAGACCGCCGATGGCGAGCTTTTGGCCAAGCCGCTGGAATGGCAGGGCAAAGGCGTCGAGCCGGTGGTTTTGCTCATCCCGCGCGCAAGTGATCCGGCTTTGGGCGAGGGTGACCGCATTCTGGCGCGCCTGCAAGAGGTCAAAGGCGAGGCGCATCATTATGAGGCCCGCCTGATCCGCCGGATCGGCACCAACCCGCATAAGGTCTTGGGGATTTTTCGCCAGGGTTCGGACGGCGGGCGGATCGTGCCGATCGACAAGGGCGACGGCAAGGAGTGGCTGGTGCCAAACGATGCCACCGGCGGCGCCAGGGATGGTGAGTTGGTCGAGGCAGAACAGGCCGGACCGGCCGGGCGCATGGGCCTGCCGCGTGCGCGGGTCGTGGCACGCCTTGGCGATCCTTCGGCGCCCAAGGCGGTGTCGCTGATTGCCATTCACCAGCACGGCATTCCCGACGATTTCCCCGACGAGGTGATCGCCGAGGCCGACGCGATGACGCCTGCCGATCTTGGCGCGCGCAAGGACATGCGCGACATGCCCCTGATCACCATTGATCCGGCCGATGCGCGCGATCATGACGATGCTTGCTGGGCGCACGGCGATGACGACCCCAAGAACGAGGGCGGGCATGTGATCTGGGTCGCAATTGCCGATGTGGCGCATTATGTGCGCCCCGGCACCGCGCTTGACGCCGAGGCCCGCAAGCGTGGCAATTCCAGCTATTTCCCCGACCGCGTTGTGCCGATGCTGCCGGATCGCCTATCGGGCGACCTCTGTAGCCTGCATGAGGGCGTGCCGCGCGCCTGCATTGCCGTGCGCATGCAGATCAACGCCCAGGGCGACAAGATCGGTCATCGGTTCGAGCGGGGATTGATGCGCTCGGTCGCCTCGCTGACCTATCAACAGGTACAGGCCGCGATGGATGGCACGCCAGACGCGCAATGCGCCCCACTGATGGACGAGGTGATCAAGCCGCTTTACGCCGCGCATGACGCGCTCAGGAAAGCCCGCCACCGGCGCCAGCCGCTTGATCTTGAACTGCCCGAGCGCAAAGTGGTGCTGAGCGACGAAGGCAAGGTTCTGTCGGTCAATTTCACCGAGCGGCTTGAGGCGCATAAGCTGATCGAGGAATTCATGGTGCTGGCCAATGTGGCCGCCGCCGAGGCGCTGATTTCGCGTAAATCGCCGCTGCTGTTCCGGGTTCATGAAGAACCCGCACCCGAAAAGCTTGAAACCCTGCGTGACGTGGCCGAGGCGGCGGGGCTTGTGCTTGCCAAGGGGCAGGTCCTCAAGACCGCGCATCTCAACGCGCTTTTGCATGCCGCGCGCGACACCGATCATGCCGAGGTGATCAATATGTCGACCCTGCGCTCGATGACGCAGGCCTATTACGGGCCGCAGAATTTCGGGCATTTCGGCCTTGCCCTTCAGGCCTATGCGCATTTCACCTCGCCGATCCGGCGTTATGCCGACCTTGTGGTGCACCGCGCGCTGATTTCGGCGCATGGCTGGGGCGATGACGGGCTAAGCCACGAGGAGGAGGCCCGCCTTGAGGCCACAGGCCAGCATATTTCGGAAACCGAGCGCCGCTCGATGGTGGCCGAACGCGACACCAATGACCGCTATCTTGCGGCCTTTTTGTCCGAACGGCTTGGCGAGGAATTCACCGGCCGGATCAGCGGCGTGGCCAAGTTCGGCGTCTTCGTGCGACTTGATGAAACCGGCGCCGATGGTCTTGTTCCGGTGCGCAGTCTAGGGCGTGAATTTTTCCATTTTGACCGCGAGGCGGGCACTCTGATGGGCTCTGACACCGGTCTTACGATCGGGCTTGGGCAGCAGGTGACGGTCAAATTGTCCGAGGCCGCGCCGGTCACCGGCGGGATCGCGCTTGAACTGATCAGCCTTGAGGGCAAGACCATGCCGCGCGGGCCACGTGGGGCACGCGGCAAGACAGGGCATCGCAAATTGGGCAGCGCCAAACGCAAGGCAGCAAAGGTGAAACGCAAAACCACGCGCGGCAAGCGATAGATTGCCCAAATAATGGCAACGGTTTGCCCGGTCTCGGCAAGATTGCTTTTGATTCGTCGACAATCACGCTATGATCCAGCAAGGCCAATCTCAAAAAGGGCTAGGGCATGCAGGCGTCGATCTTCGGGTTTTCAGGTGTTTTTCTAATGGTCAGCACCGCTTTGGCGGGTGCTGTCGAGGTGTCTTTAAGGCCGCAGATGCGCCCCGGATCGGGGGTTGTCACGGCGGCGGCGGTGGTTTCGGTCGATGTGCCGATCAGGTCTCTGCGCCCCCAGATGCGGCCCAGGGACCTTGCCGAGGGCGAGGCGCGGATCATTCCGGCAAGCGCCAATAAGGCGTTTGATCGCTGGATTTCAGGGTTTCGGGGCCGTGCGGCGCAACAAGGCATTCGCACAGCGGTTTTCGACCGCGCCTTTCGCGGTGTGCAATATAACACCTCGGTCATTCAGAAAGACCGCAACCAGTCGGAATTCAAAAGCCAAATCTGGGATTACCTAGATAGCGCTGCCTCGCCGGTGCGCATCAAGAACGGGCAGGCGGCCCTGCGCAAGCATCGTCGCACCCTGACGCGGATCGAACAGACATATGGGGTTGAAAAAGAAGTCGTCGCGGCCGTCTGGGGGCTTGAAAGCACCTATGGCGAACGGCGCGGGGACATCCCGCTTATCGAGGCGCTTGCAACGCTGTCGTTTGACGGGCGGCGAGGCAAGTTCTTTGAAAGCCAGCTGATTGCCGCCCTCAAGATCTTGCAGGCGGGGGATGTAGACCCGGGCGACATGAAGGGATCTTGGGCGGGCGCAATGGGCCACACCCAGTTCATCCCGACCTCTTATCTGGCCTATGCGGTTGATTTCACCGGCGATGGCAAGCGTGATATCTGGTCGGATGATCCAAGCGATGCCCTCGCCTCGACCGCCGCCTATCTCAAGCGGTTCGGCTGGACCAAGGGCCAGCCCTGGGGGGTTGAGGTGCGTCTGCCGCGCGGGTTCAACCATGCCACGGCGAGCCGCAAGAACAAGAAGTCACCGGCGCAATGGGCGGCGCAGGGGGTTGTCGGCCTCAATGGCAAGCCGGTGCCGAATTATGGCAAAGCCTCGATCCTCTTGCCTGCGGGTGCGCAGGGGGCGGCCTTCATGATCTTCAACAATTTCGCGGTGATCGAGCGCTATAACAAGGCCGATGCCTATGTGATCGGGGTCGGGCACCTGTCGGATCGCCTGAAAGGCGGGCCGGAGATTCAGGCCAGCTGGCCGCGCGGGTACAAGCCGCTGTCATTCGATCAGAGAATGGAAATGCAGCGGCGTCTTAAACGAAAAGGCTTTGGCGTCGAAAAGATCGACGGGATCATCGGCCCCAATACGGTCGAGGCGATCCGCAGCTTTCAGAACTCGGTCGGCGCGACGCCGGACGGCTTTCCCTCGCAGGATCTTTTGGCGTTGTTGAAACGGTCCTGAGGCAGGCAAGATCGAGCCGCCGCCGCAGCCTGGGTTTGCGGTCAGGGCGGAGGTGAGTATTTTTGGAAAGATGAAAGTGGTTAGTCGGTGAAGCCCAAGACCTGTGCGAGGGCCGCAAGGGCGTCGGGCAGAAGGGTTTCGGAATCCTGCTGCGTGATCGGCACGCCCTGTGCGGCGAGGGCTTTGGCATAGCCCGAGGCGGTCCCGTCAGGGGCGATGAGGGCAACGTTCTGACCCAGCCAATAGGGCCGCGCGGCGGCAATTTCGACCCCCAGGAGATGCCCGCTCAGGGCGGCGGGAATGCCGGTGACCTGCGCGCGACGCAGATCGGCGGCCAGACGTTCGGGGCGGCTCAGGCTGTCGGCAATCGCGGCGCTGTCGGGGGGCGTGGTGCCGCCAAGGGATGAGATCAGCGTCGGGGTCAGAAAGCTTTGACAACTGACGGCCTCATCCGCGCTGAGATGTACCCAATGGCTCAGGGTGTCGGAGAGAACGCAAGCGACCCCATCCCAATTTGGATGACGCGCGACAAAGCCAAGCAGGATCAGCCGCGTCCAGCCGTCGATCACATCCGCAGGGTTGTCCTGGGTCAAGCCGGCAAGCCCACGACCGGGGCCGGGCAATAGCGCGCAGGGCAGGGTGTCAGGCAGGCCCTCGCCAATCCGGTAGAGTTGTGGCGTCGGGCCAAGCCCGGCAAGCGCCGCCGCCTCATCCGCACCAGAGCCTTGATGCGTCAAAGTGGCGCCGGACAGGGCAAAGGCACGGTGGCACTGCCCGTCATGGCCGATGACGGCCCAATCGCTCATCGGGTCTGTTGCATCTGGCGCATGAGGCCGGACATGTCATACCCCGCCGCCGAGGTTGCCCTGACAATCTCATCCGCGTCCAGATCGCCGAAGTTTGTCATGCTCCAAAGCATGGTGCAGCGCGTGCCGCTTCGGCAATAGGCGAGGATCGGTTTGGGCATCTCGTCAAGCGCGGCGCGAAACGCCGCAAGATCGGCCTCTGAGAGCATGCCCGACACGATCGGCACCGAGCGCACGGCAAGCCCGGCCGTCTCTGCCGCCTTGGCCACCGCGTCATAGGCGCATTGGCCGAACTCTTCGCCGTCGGGCCGGTTGCACAGGATCGAGCGAAACCCGGCCTCGGCGATGTCGGCGACATCTTCACATTCGATTTGCGGGGAGACAGAGAAGTCATCGGTAATTTTGCGCAGGTCCATCGGGCCCTCCTTGCCACGGTTTGCCCAGCATATGCGCGCAAATGCGGCCAGTTTCAATGGGGCCGGACCGCACAGTGAGGGCCGTAGAACTGGCAAACCTGCGCCGGTCCTGATCTGTTGGCTGCGAAGATTTGTGCTCTATTTGTCGAAATAGGTCAAAATTTGGCGCGAATGCGCTGGCAAATTCGAAAATCCGGGACAAACGAAAAAGAAACCTCTGGTAGAGTAATTTATCGGGCCCCGCCAAGAAGGCTCGCAATATCAAGAGAGAGGGAAAACCATTATGTCTGGAAAATTCGTCGTCGGTTACGACGGCAGCGCGTCATCGCAGCGCGCGCTTGAGTTTGCGGTCGACCGCTCCAACGCGCAGGGGGGGACAATTGTTCTGGCCCACGTGCTGGAATGGTCGCCCTATTCGTTTCTGACACCGAACGAGCTTGAAGAGCGCCACAAGCGCCGCGAAGAAGAGCTTCACCGTGCCGAAACCGCGATCATGACGACCGTGGTCAAGGATCTCAAGGACAAGGGCGTGACGGTCGAGACCGTGATCAAATACGGCAATATCCCGGACCTTCTGGCGAAAATCGCCAAAGACTTTGGCGCGATCCAGATCATCATCGGGCGCAGTGGCCATTCCAGCCTTGGCGCGCGTGTGTTCGGCTCGGTTGCCGGGGCACTTGTTCAGGCGGCGCCAGTGCCGTGTACCATCGTTCCATAAATGAATATTCTGACAGGGATAAAACATATGCATCGAAAGAATTTCCATGCGGCAATCGCCGCAGCCGGGCTGCTGATGGTCAGCGCGCCGGCCTATGCGCAATCGATTGACGAAAAGGTCAATCAGATGTTCGCCAGCTCGACAGGCTGGTTCGTAAACCTTATCTTTTCCAACTTTCCGGGCACGTCCTTTCCGTGGATCGTGGCCTGGCTGGTGATCGGCGCCACGGTGTTCACGCTGTATTTCGGCTTTGTCCAGTTTCGCTCGGTCGGGCACGCAATCGCGCTGGTGAAAGGGGATTATTCCGATCCCAATGACGCCGGTGAGGTCAGCCACTTTCAGGCCCTCGCGACCGCGCTTTCGGGCACGGTGGGTCTTGGCAACATCGCCGGTGTGGCGGTTGCCGTCAGTATCGGCGGGCCGGGCGCGACGTTCTGGATGATCCTGGCGGGCCTGATGGGCATGGCGTCAAAATTCACCGAATGTACGCTTGGTGTGAAATACCGCAATGAATATCCCGATGGCCGGGTGTCGGGTGGCCCGATGTATTACCTGACCAAGGGCTTTGCCGAGCGCGGTCTTCCGGGTGGCAAGATCCTGGCTGTGATGTTCTCGATCTTCTGTATTCTGGGCGCACTTGGCGGGGGCAACATGTTCCAGGCCAACCAGGCGCATCAGCAGATTTCGGGCATCGTGGGTGCGTACCCGGGTTGGATCACCGGCGTGATCTTTGCCGGTGTGGTCTTTGCCGTGATCGTCGGTGGCCTTAAATCCATCGCGCGGGTGACCGAAAAGGTCGTGCCGTTCATGGGCATCCTTTATGTTGGCACCGCGCTGATCATCATCTTGATGAATGCCGGGCAAATCGGCTGGGCTTTTGGACAGATCTTTGATGGGGCCTTTACCGGTCTTGGCGTTGCCGGCGGTATGGTTGGCGCTCTGATCCAGGGGTTCAAGAGAGCGGCGTTTTCGAACGAGGCGGGCGTTGGTTCGGCGGCGATCGCGCACTCTGCGGTTCGCACCAAAGAGCCGATCACCGAAGGCTATGTCTCGCTGCTTGAGCCGTTCATCGACACCGTCGTGATCTGTACCATGACCGCGCTTGTGATCATCATCACAGGTCAGCTGGTGGCCGGGCCCGATGGCAATTACCTACTCAATGAGGCAGGCACGGCCATTCAGACCGTCGGCGGCACCTCGGGTGTGGGCCTCACATCCGCGGCCTTTGGCAGCGCGATCAGCTGGTTCCCCTTCGTGCTGGCGATTGCGGTGGTTCTGTTTGCCTTCTCGACCATGATCAGCTGGTCCTATTATGGCCTCAAGGCCTGGACCTATCTGTTCGGCGAGGGCGAGACCAAGGAATTGGTGTTCAAGGTGATCTTCTGCATCTTCGTGGTGATCGGGGCAGCGGCCAACCTTGGGCCGGTGATCGACTTCTCGGATGCGGCGATCTTTGCGATGGCGGTGGTCAATATCATCGGGCTCTATTTCCTGATGCCGATCGTCAAGCGCGAACTCAACAGCTATGTCAGCCGTCTGAAATCGGGTGAGATCAAGAAGTTCGAATAACGGGGTTTCCGACCCTGGTCTTTGGGCTACTGGAAAGGGCCGGTGCATCACGCACCGGCCCTTTTTGCATTTGAATGTGGCGCGGGAAAGCTGGACCTGATCAATCACCATTGCCCGTAGGGTGGGTGAAACCCACGCGCCGCCGTATCAATTGATGGTGCTCTCAAGCCCTTGCGGCTTGCCCACTACGACAAATGTAAGCTTGGACGGATCCAGAAGATCGCGCGCCACGCGGTTTACATCCTCAAGCGTGACGGCATTCACTTTGTCGTTGCGGGTGGTGATGTAATCGGTCGGCAGGCCTTCCATCTGCATCCCCACGGCGATATCGGCAATCGGGCCGTTGCCCTCGAACCGAAGCGGATAGGCCCCGGTCAGATAGGTCTTGGCATCCTGCAATTCGGCCTCGGTGACGCCGGTTTCGCGGATTTTGGCCCATTCATCGCGAATGACCGACATCGCCTCGGCAATACGATCATTGGCCGAGGCCACAGACCCCATCCAGAGCGCGGCCCCGTCCTTGTCCATCAGGTAGGAATAAACCCCATAGGTCAGCCCGCGCTTTTCGCGCACCTCGTTCATCAACCGGCTTTCGAACGACCCGCCGCCAAGGATGTGATTGAGCAGATAGGCGGCAAAGAAATCGGGATGATCGCGGTCAATGCCCGGCTGGGCAAAGGCGGCGATGGATTGCGGCGTGTCGAACTCGACAACCTTGACCCCGCCGGGCAGGTTGAGCGTCGCCTCGCCCGCAAGCGGTGCGCCGGTGGCGGGCAGATCACCCAGCAGGCCGTCAAGCAGCGCCGACAATTCATCGCCGGTGATATCGCCCACTGCGCTGATATAAAGCCGGTCGCGCGTCAGGGCCGCGCGCTGTGCGGCGATGATATCCTCGCGGGTCAGGGCGGCGACGCTCTCAAGCGTACCGTTGAGCGAGGTGGCATAGGGATGATCGCCGTAAACCAACTCGTCAAACGCCATGCCCACAAGATCGCGCGGGTCTTTCTGGCTTGACTGGATGATCGAGATGATCTGCGCGCGCACCCGCTCGATCGCATCGGGATCAAAGCGCGGGTCAAGCAGGCTTGCGCGCAACAGCGCCGCCGCCTGATCGCGGTTCTCGGTCAGAAAGCGGGCCGAGACGCTGATCGCGTCATCGTTGACGCCATAGCTGAAATTGGCGGCAAGCGATTCGGTCGCGCGGGCAAAGCCCTGTGCATCCATCTCTCCGGCGCCCTCTTCAAGCAGCCCGACCATAAGATTCGTCGCGCCGCGTTTGCCCGGCGCATCCAGCGACCCACCGCCGCGAAAGCGAAGCTCAAGCGCCACAAAGGGGATCGAATGATCCTCGACCAGCCAGGCGTTCAGCCCGCCGGGCGTGGTCAGTTCCTGCACCTCGACACCGGCCCGTGCGGGCAGGGCGGCAAACAGCATCACAAAGGCAAGCACAAAGCGGATCATTGGGTCACCTCCGGCGCCACAAGCCAGCCGGTGACGGATGTGTTGCGATCAAAAACTTTGCGTGCCGCAGCCATGATATCGTCCTCTGTGGTGTTTTGCAGAATCTCGGGCCAGGCCTGCACATCGGCCACGTTCAACCCCTGGGTCAGAGCCCGACCATAGCGGTTGGCAAGCCCGCCGGCATCGTCGCGCGCATAGATTTCCGCAGCGCGCATCTGCATCTTGATCCGCGCAAGCTGATCGGCATCAATGCCGGTTTCAAGAAAGCCGGTCAAAACGTCGTCCATCGCCGCCTCGGCCTGTTCAAGGGTCACGCCCGCTGCGGGCACGACCACCAGGCTGAATGTGGTGTCATCCAGCGACAGGCCCGAATAATAAACCCCGGTCTGCACCGCGATACGGCTGTCAAACTGAAGCTTCTCGGTCAAGACCGAGGTGCTTCCACCGCCAAGGATTTCGGCCAGAAGGGTAAGCGCCGCCGCCTCTTCCTGCGCGCCGCTGTCGCGCTCCGGCGCCATGTAGGAGCGGCTCAGATAGGGCTGCGCGACGCGCGCGTCGCGAAAGGTCATGCGCCGTTCGGCCATCTGGCGCGGCTCTTGCGCGCGCGCCCGTTCGGGCAGGTCTGGGTTGGCCGGGAGCGGGCCATAATAGGTCTCGGCCAGCTTGCGCACATCCTCGGGGGTGACATCGCCCGCAATCACAAGAATGGCGTTATTGGGCGCGTAATAGGTGCGGTAATAGGCAAGCGCATCCTCCAGCCCCAGATCATACATCTCATGCTGCCAGCCAATGATCGGCACACCATAGTGATGGTTGAGATACTGCGCCGCATTCTTTTGTTCCCGGAACAGCGCCGCAGGGTTGTTTTCCACCCGTTGGTTGCGTTCCTCGATGATCACGTCGCGTTCGGTGGCGATATCGCCTTCGCCCAGTTGCAGATTGACCATGCGGTCGCTTTCCATCCGCATCATCAATTCAAGGCGGTCGGCTGCGATGCGCTGAAAGTAAGCGGTGTAATCATAGCTGGTAAAGGCGTTGTCAGAGCCGCCATTGCGCGACACGGTGGCCGAGAATTCCCCCGGCTCAAGGGTCTTTGTGCCCTTGAACAACAGATGTTCCAGAAAATGCGCCACGCCCGAGGCACCCGGCGGTTCATCCGCCGATCCGGCGCGATACCAGACCATCTGCGTGACAACCGGTGCGCGGTGATCTTCGATCACCACCACCTCCAGGCCGTTCTCAAGGGTGAAACTCGTCACCTGATCCTCGGCCATGGCAGGCGCAAGCGGGGTGATGGCAAGCAGAAAGCTGACAAAAAGGCTACGCATCTGGTGTCTCCGGTCCATGCTTGGCGTCTGACCAGTAGATACGCTTTCGCTTTGATGTTTCAAGCGCTCTGACGGGATCGTCAGCGGCCAAAGGGGCTATTTGGGCGGTGGCGGGCTTGACGGGGTGATCGTGCCATTACGGCGCAGGCGGCGCTCTTCGCTGTAAGGATCAAGCCACTGGCGCTTGTAGGAGTTGGTATAATCGTCAGTCGGCCCGAGGCGTAGGATGTTCACGCGGCCATGGCGGCGGCGTATTTCCTTGTCCTCTGCGGCCAGGGTCTGGCGGATATTCTCTGGTGTGCCATAGCGATTGGCGTGGTTGACCAGCGCACCATCACGCGCATTTGGCGCGCCAATGTTCAATGCAGCGGGATTGCCGCCAAGGGCCGCCACACCATCGGCCAGCGGGTTTTGATCGGTAAGATTGGCGCCGCCGGGGGTCGGGCTTGGCAGGCTGGCATAATCCTCCGGGGCTTGCAGGGGTTTGCCCGGCATGATCGAAAACTCGTCCGGGCCGTTCCCGGTATGGCGAATGCGGGTCAATGTCACGTCATCACGACCGCCGCAGCCCGCAAGAACGGTTGCCACAAGACACGCCAAAACTGTTTTATGCGGCATCGCCATCGCCACTCTCCTGCAACTTTCGATCAGCCTTATCGCATAGCCGCGCCAAGGTCACGAGGGGTTTTTGCCCGAAGGCAACAGTACCATGCCAAAAGCGCCGATGAAAACCGCGATATCGGCGATATTAAAGGCAAACGGGTTGTTGATGCCACAGCACGACAGATTGATGAAATCCGCCACCGCGCCATAGATCAGCCGGTCAACCACATTGCCAAGCGCGCCGCCCACCAAGAGCCCGGCTGCGATCTTCTGCCAGCGGCCCGCCGGATCGCTATGCACCCACCACAGAACCGCGCCGGAAATTACGATGGCCACCGCGATCAAAACCCACCGCGTGAGCGGATTATCCCCCGCCATCAGGCCAAAATTGATCCCGTAATTCCAGGCCATGCGCAGGTTGAAAAACGGCGGCCAGACGTCAATCGCGCCAAGCTGGCGCAGGTTCAGGGTATGGACCACAAGGTACTTGGTGAGCTGATCCAGCAGGAAAACCCAGAACCCTGTCCAAAAGACGATGCGCATGGCCGGGCCCCTAGTGACGGAAATGGCGCATGCCGGTCAACACCATGGCAAGGCCCGCCGCATCCGCCGCTGCAATCACCTCGTCATCGCGCATCGACCCACCGGGATGGATCACGGCGGTTGCCCCGGCCTCGGCGGCGGTCAAAAGACCATCAGCGAAGGGAAAGAACGCATCCGAGGCCACAACACTGCCCTTGGTCAGCGGCGCGGCCAAGCCAAGCGCCTCGGCCATGTCCTCGGCCTTGCGCGCGGCAATCCGACAGCTGTCAACGCGGCTCATCTGGCCGGCCCCCACGCCCACGGTGGCGCCGTCCCTGACATAGACGATGGCGTTGGATTTTACGTGCTTGGCCACTTTCCAGGCAAAGAGCATATCGGCAAGCTCCCGGTCGCTCGGCGCGCGCTTGGTCACCACCTTGAGGTCATCGGCGGTGATATGACCGTTGTCCTTGTCCTGCACGAGATAGCCCCCCGAGACCTGGCGAAGCGTGCGCGCCGCCTGTCGCGGATCGGCCAGGCCTTCGGTCACCAAAAGCCGCAGGTTCTTCTTCTTGGCAAAAATACTCATAGCCTCGGCATCGGCCCCCGGCGCGATCACCACCTCTGTAAAAATCTGGCTGATTTCTTCGGCGGTGGCCCCATCAAGCGGCTGATTGAGCGCGATAATCCCGCCAAAGGCCGAGGTGCGATCACAATCAAACGCGCGGCCATAGGCCTGCGTCAGGGTCTCGCCCCGCGCCACGCCGCAGGGATTGGCGTGTTTGATGATCGCACAGGCCGGGCCGTTCTCGGGGGCAAATTCACTGACAAGCTCAAAGGCCGCATCGGTGTCGTTGATGTTGTTATAGCTCAGTTCCTTGCCTTGGATCTGGGTCGCGGTGGCGACACCGGGGCGTTGGCTGCCATCGGTGTAGAACGCCGCCGCCTGATGCGGGTTCTCGCCATAGCGCAGGGTCTGCGCCAGCGTGCCGGCCACGGCGCGGCGGCGCGGCGCGGCCTCAGCCAAGGCATCGGCCATCCAGGTCGACACGGCGGCATCATAGGCCCCGGTGCGCGCATAGGCGGTGAGCGCAAGACGCTGGCGAAAGGCGTAAGTGGTCTGCCCGTTATTGGCCTCAAGCTCGTCTAGAAGCGGCTGATAATCCTCGACATCGACCACGACGTTTACAAAGCCGTGATTCTTGGCCGCTGCACGGATCATCGCGGGGCCGCCAATGTCGATATTCTCGATGCAGGTCTCGTAATCGGCGCCTTTGGCGACGGTTTCCTCGAAGGGATAGAGGTTCACCACCAGCAAATCTATCGCGCCGATGCCGTGTTGCTGCATCGCGGCGGTGTGATCGGCATTGTCGCGCAGCGCCAACAGGCCGCCATGCACCATCGGGTGCAGGGTCTTGACCCGACCATCCATCATCTCGGGAAAGCCGGTAACCTCGGCCACATCGCGCACCGCCAGGCCCGCCTCGCGCAGGGTCTTGGCGCTTCCGCCGGTGGACAGCAATTCGATCCCGCGCGCCGCGAGGGCACGTCCAAGATCGACCAGTCCGGTCTTGTCGGATACAGAAAGAAGGGCGCGGGTGACGGGCGCGAGATCGGTCATGATAGGGCAGTCCTGCGTTTGGCTTTTGCCAGGTTAGTCGTCAGTCGCGGGCTCAAGCGCATCTTCTGTCAGATCGCGGATGCCAATCGGGGTATCCTGCGCCTTGGCCAGTGACCATCTAATAGGGGTCGCATACTCCATCGCGCGGCCAGAGAGAACGATCTGTTTGGTCGCACGTGGTTTAAGGCGCGTTTTTTCAAGATACACACTGGGTTGCAAGGATAAAGCGGCCCGTCCGTCATTGCGGAAGATCCAGATTTCACCGCTGCGCAGCGCAAGCGAGACCGCCGCGCCGCCCAAGTCGACCGAGGCATCGACATCCGGGTGCAAATGAAACCGGATATCAAAACTGATGCCATGCAGGCGGACCTGATCCATCGCCTGATCAAAGCGGCGCCTGTCGCTCGTCTCGACCGCCAGGAGCATGTCCTCACCGGCAAGGCCGCGCCCGTCGGTGGTCAGCTCGAGTCGGCGAACATGGGTCAGGCCGTGACCGCGCAAATAACCGTCATGTGCGCCCTCGAACCGCAGGCCATCCGGTGCCTTCGAGAGTTCGATCGGCACGCGGCGCGGCGCCTCGACAAGCCAGTCACTGTGCCGTGGATCATTGCTCAGACGGGCACTTGACCCGGTCGCAAGCACAAGCGTGGAATGCGAGGGCGTGGCCCGCCCCGCGCGCCGCCATTCGGGGCCAAAGCTCTGCCCCGAGCCGCAGTTCACAATCAACGGTCTGCGCCCCGAGGTCAGCTCGAACGCCAGTGTCGAGGCGTGCGCCCCGACCGATGCCGCGCCCGTGGGCGGCGGGCTTGCGTCGATGATCACGCTGGTGCGTCCGGCGCTGAGTCGGGCAAAGCCCATGGCAAGCCCATCCGCATGCCGCCCCTTGACGCCGCTGGTGGCCAGGGCGTTGTCAAGCCGTCCCTCAAGACCGCGCCCGCCACCATGAAACCGCGCCAACCCGCCATCGGCATGGCGCAGGGTGCGCAGGGTGGGGGCAATGCGCTCGATGGCCCGCCAATGGGCCTCGCCGGCACTCTGGCCTGATTCGCTGAGCGCGACGGCGGCCCATGTCAGCAGGGTGAAGACCTCAAGCAGGTCCTCGGGGTTGCGCGTGGGCAATCCGCCCATCGCGTCAATCTGGCTGTCGCATTCGCGCGCCAGCGCGGTCATCGCCGGGCCGACATGCGCCTGCATTCCCTCCAGTGAAAGCCCCGCATAAATCAACCCGGTCAAGGCCTCGAACCGGGGCAGGCCGGGGCTTGCGCTTGGCCAGCGGCGTGCCAGAAAGGTGGTTTGCTGCGCCAGTGAGCGCAAAAACGGCACCGAGGCATCATGGGGCGATCCGCTTAGCATGAACAGCGCGTGGTTGATCCAGCGAATCAGCCGCCGCCCGGTCAGGTCCGGCGTCCAGCCGGGCCCACGCCCGTTGCCATAGCGCGCGATCCAGTCCCAAAGCCAGTCCTGCGCCCGCGCCCGCGCGGCGGCGTCGCCGACGGCGGCCAGATCGTCAAGCCAGCCAAAGCCGTGCTGTTCCTCGGCAAAGGCCGGACCGCTGACCTCGATCTCCCAGATCGATGTCTCCGGGGCGGGCACAAGCCGACCGGCAAAGACGAAATTTCCGGCGCAAAGCTGGCGGCCTCGGGCAAAGCTGCCGATGGTGCGCGGTTCGGGTTGCGACAGAAAGGCCGTCGCCGGGCGGCTCAGCGCCGCGCGCCGTGCCGCGATACGGTTCAAAAGGCGCGTCCAGCGCGCCGACAGGTTTTCGGGTTTCGACATATGCCGTGCCTCTGGACGCTCTTTGCGGCGTTGATGCGGGCAATATAGACCGGGCGCGCCGTCAAGTCACCGCCTGATTGGCGTGCCCGGCCGTTGCGGCGTTTATCGGCGCAGACAAGCGATATAGAACCCGTCCATGCCGCCCAGATCGGACCAGTAATCAGGCCGCAGGCGCAAGCCGCCCTCAGGGGTGATCCAGGCCGGGTCGATGCCGGGGCGCTCAAGAGCGTCGCGGTCGGTCACAAGGCCGGGATGGCGCGCAAGCGCCTCGTCGATCTGGCATTCGCCTTCGTCGGGCAACAGCGAACAGGTGCAAAACACCAGCCGCCCGCCGGGTTTCAATAGCGTCAGCGCATGGTCGATCATCGCCGCCTGCAAGTCGATCAGCGCGCCAAATTCCGAGCCATCCTTGGCATGGGGCAGGTCCGGGTGACGCCGGATCGTGCCGGTGGCCGAACAGGGCGCATCGAGCAGGATGGCATCAAAGGGTCCGCCCGTATGGTCCAGCGCATCGCCAACCACGCAATTGGCAACTAGGCCGGTACGGGTCAGATTTTCATGCACCCGCGTCATGCGTTTTTCCGACAGATCAAGCGCCGTGACCTCGGCCCCCGCAGCCGCCAGTTGCAGGGTCTTGCCGCCCGGCGCGGCGCACAGGTCAAGCACGGCCTCGCCCGGGCGTGGCGCAAGCACCTTGGCCGGCAGGGCGGCGGCGGCGTCCTGTATCCACCAGGCGCCGACGTCAAAGCCGGGCAGGGCCGAGACCTGACCCTGATGCCCGAGGCGCAACGTGCCGGTGGGCAAGAGCGTGCCGTTCAGCTCTTTGGCCCAATGCTCTGCGTCGGATTTGAGCGTCAGGTCAAGCGCGGCCCCGGCGAAATGCGCCTTTTCCATCTGCCCGACAGCCGCGCCGCCCCAGGCCTGCACCAGCGGATCGCGCAGCCAGCGCGGCAGACGCGGCAGGCGCAGATCGTTCCACGAGCGCGGCGCCTCTTCGGCGGTCTTGCGCAGCACCGCGTTGACCAGACCCTTGTGGCGGCCATAGCGCGGGTGGTTGGAGATGATGGCGACGGCCTCGTTCACCACGCCGTGCGGCTCGCCGCCCTGAGCCAGCTCGACCGTGGCAAGGCGCAGGATATTGTGAACCGCCAGCGGCGGCGCCTTGCGCAGATGACGCCCCAAAAGACGATCGGCGCGGTCAAGCCCGCGCAGGGTGTCGCTGGCCAGACGCTGCGCGCGGGCGCGATCGGGCGGCGCGAGGCGATCCAGAACGCCGCCCGCGATAAGATCGGACATCAGGCGGCCCTCGCCCAGAACCTGATCAAGCAGATAAACCGCGCTCCGGCGGGCAGACGAGGGAGGATTTTTCATGGCATGTCCTTGGCGGCGGGCTCGGGGCGGCGTATATCAAGGGCAACACGACAAAGGAAGCCCGAGCATGAGCCAAGAAACGCCAGACCTGCCGCCCGCCGCACAACGCGCCCTCGCCGAGGCCGAAGAGCGCCGCCAAAAGGCCGAGGCCATGGACCTGCCGAAAGAGCTTGGCGGGCGCAAGGGGCCCGAACCGGTGCGCTATGGCGATTGGGAGAAAAAGGGGATCGCGGTCGATTTCTGATCGCAAACGGCTGTCGCGCGGGCGCGCTCATCCGCCCTTGCAGGCGGCCTCGCGAGGCGGGCCATCAGGCCTGACGAGCCTTTGGCGCGGCGGATCAGCTCAGATAAAGATCGGCAAACTGCCCGCTGCCCTGGTCCAAGATGAAGCGCACCGTGCTGCCCTGTACCTTGACGGCCTGACAGTTCGGCCCGAGATCGCGCGATCCCCAATAGAGATCGCGGCAGAAATAGCCCTCGCTCCAGCGCCAGGCGCCTGACACGTCCCTGCCAAAGGCGCGGCCGGTGATCTGGCCGTCGGACCGAACAGTCAGGGTGATGCCAAAGCGGGTCAGGTCGCGGCCCTGAATGAGGGACACAAAGCTGTCACGCTCTGTGATCTGATCAAACCCTTCGGCCAGCGCCGGACTGCTCAGGGCCACACTTAGGATAAGGGCAAGGGTAGTACGCATCGGGATCACCTTTTTCGGGTTTAAATATACTCCGAAATACGCGCCCGCCGACCGTTTGGATCAGTTTTCGCTCAGCCCCAGTACATCCAGCATGTCATATTCGCCGGGCCTGCGGCCTTGCCCCCAGAGCGCGGCCTTGAGGGCGCCACGGGCAAACACCGCTCGGTCGGTTGCAATATGGCGCAGGATGATCCGCTCGCCGGTGGCGGCAAAGATCACATCATGTTCGCCCACGATATCGCCGCCGCGAATGGCCGAAAATCCGATATGGCCACGCTCGCGCTTGCCGGTGATGCCATCGCGCCCCCGGTCAGACACGTTATCGAGCGCCACGCCGCGCCCTTCGGCTGCGGCGTCGCCAAGCATGAGAGCGGTGCCTGAGGGGGCATCGACCTTTTGATTGTGATGCGCCTCGACGATCTCGATATCGAAATCCTCGTCGAGGGCCGCAGCCACCCGTTTGGTGAGCTGTGTCAAAAGGTTGACCCCAAGGCTCATGTTGCCCGCCCGGACCACCACCGCATGGCGCGCGGCGGCGCTGAGATGTTTGAGGTCGGCCTCGCTCAGCCCGGTGGTGCCGATCACATGCACACAGCGGGCCTGGGCGCAGAGCGTGGCGAAGTCCATGGTGGCGGCGGGGGCTGTGAAATCAATCACCGCTTGGGCGCGGGCGATCAGTTCCAGCGGGTCGTCGGTGACGTTTATGCCGACCTCGGCGCCGCCCATGACCGCCCCGAGATCGCGACCGATCCAAGTATGGCCGGGGCGTTCAAGCGCGCCGACAAGCCGGGCACTGTTGCTGTTCAGCACGGTGTTGACAAGCATCTGGCCCATCCGGCCCGAGGCCCCGGTGATCACGATACCCGGCAGATCGGTCATGTCAGTACTCCTTTTCGCGTGGGGCCGTTCTTAGCGTGGGGTGCAGGGCACAGCAAGTGGCCGGGCTCTTTGACCCTGCCCGCGATGTTGATTGGGGGCCAGCCCCCAAACCCCCGGAGTATTTGGCGGAAAGATGAAAGCATGCAGGGTTGGATTTCTATGCTTGGAAAACGGCGCCCGAGCGATTAAGTGCGAGGCATGGCAAAGAACAAGTTTCATGACGGGCCCGGCCCGTCGCAACGGCAGCTGCGTGTGGGCGAGCTTATTCGGCGGACCCTGTCGGAAGTGCTGTCGCGCGCAGAAATTCATGATCCTGACCTGAACCGGATTTCGGTGACCGTGGGAGAGGTGCGCACCTCGTCAGATCTCAAGATCGCGACCGCTTATGTCATGCCCCTGGGGGGCGAGGGAAGAAACGATGTGATAGCGCTTTTGGCTCGCAACAAGGGCGAGCTGCGGCGGTTGATCGGCAAGCGGCTTGAGCTGAAGTATGCGCCGGACCTGCGGTTTCGGCTGGACGAGACCTTTGATCAGATGGACGAGACCCGCCGCCTGTTTGCGCAAGAAAAAGTACGCCGGGATGTCGAGGATTAAGGGCCGTCTGGTCGGCCTGGTTTTGTTGGCCTTTGGCTCGCCCGCTATGGCCGCAACATGCGGCTCCGAGACATACGCCGGGCAAAGCTATACCCTGTGTGCGGTTGATCTCGATCGGGATGATCTTCGGCTGTTCCTGAATGATGCCAAAACCGGCGAGCCGCTTGGCAGTTTTGCAAATATCGACAGACAGTTGGCGCCCGAGGGGCGCGCGCTTGTGTTTGGCATGAATGCGGGCATGTATCATGCGGATCGCCGCCCTGTCGGGCTTTATGTCGAAGATGGCCAGGTGGGGGCCTCTTTGGTGACGCGCGCGGGGCCGGGGAATTTCGGCTTGCTGCCCAATGGTGTGTTTTGCATCCGCGAGGGGCGCGCCGATGTGATCGAGACCCTGCGGTTCGAGCGAGAGGCACCGGCATGCCGCTATGCCAGCCAGTCGGGGCCGATGCTGGTGATCGACGGCGCGCTTCACCCGCGATTTTTGCAAGACAGCGACAGCCGCTATATTCGCAACGGCGTGGGCACCTCGGCGGATGGGCGCAAGGCGTGGTTCGTGATATCCGACAGCCCGGTCAACTTTTACACGTTCGGCTCGTTCTTTCGCGACCACCTCAAGCTGTCGCAGGCGCTTTATTTCGATGGCAAGGTGTCGCGGCTTTATGCGCCGGGGCTTGAGCGGTTCGATCTTGGTTTTCCGCTGGGGCCGATGGTGGGGGTTGTGGCCCCGCGTGCGGCGCAGTGATTGACGCGGGCGCGCGGGTCTACTAGGGGCTGTCGCCTCAGAGGCATGAAAAGGGCCGGGCATGGCACGCAAACGCAAGGGACGCGACATTTCGGGCTGGTTGGTGGTGGACAAGCCTGCGGGCATGACCTCGACCAGTGTTGTCAACAAGGTGAAATGGGCGCTTCAGGCCAGGAAGGCGGGGCATGCCGGCACGCTTGACCCGGAGGCGACCGGCGTTTTGGCCGTGGCCCTGGGCGAGGCGACCAAGACCGTGCCCTATATCACCGACGCGCTGAAGGCTTATGAGTTTTGCGTGCGTCTCGGGCAGGCCACGAATACCGATGATACCGAAGGCGAGGTGATCGCGCAGAGCGAGACGCGCCCGGATGATGCGGCGATCAAGGCGGCGCTTGGGGCCTTTGTCGGCGACATCATGCAGGTGCCGCCGAAGTATTCCGCCGTCAAGATCGACGGTCAGCGCGCCTATAAACTGGCGCGCGATGGCGAGGATTTCGAGGTCGAGGCGCGCCCCTTGTGGGTGGACGAGCTTGTCATGACCGGGCGCCCCGACGCCGATCATGTGCTGCTTGAAATGATCTGTGGCAAGGGCGGCTATGTGCGCAGCATTGCCCGCGATCTTGGGAAGACATTGGGTTGTTACGGGCATGTGGCCTGGCTGCGCCGGCTTTGGTCGGGGCCATTTGAGGCCAAGGATGGGGTGAGCATCGAGCAGATCAACGAGATGGCCCATAGCCCGGAGCTTGATATCTATATCCGCCCGCTGGAGGAAGGTTTGGCCGATCTGCCGATGGTGAGCGCCACAGCAGAAGGCGCGGCGCGGCTGCGCAACGGCAACCCCGGCATGGTGATCGCACAGGGCGTCGAATATGGCGATGAATGCTGGGCCGCCTTTGACGGGCATGCGGTGGCCGTGGGCCGCTTCAAGGCCGGTGAATTGCACCCCAGCCGGGTCTTTAACCAATGAGCGGCGGAGCGGCCCCTGACCACCTGCATGATCCGGGGGGCAAGGTGCGCCTTCGCCTGCCCGACGGGGTGATTGGCGGCGCGACCTATTCGGACTGCGGGCGCTACCGGCAAATGCTGTCGCGCGACTGGACACCCGAGGGCGCCGCGCCGCGCACGGTGCTGTTCGTGGGCATGAACCCCTCGGTGGCAAGCGCCGAGGTGTCCGACCCGACCTGTCATCGCGAGTTGAGCTTTGCCAGGGATTGGGGCTTTACGCGCTATCTCAAGGGCAATGTGCTGGATTGGCGGGCGACCTCGCCCAGGGATATCCCGCGTGATCCTGGCGAGGCCTGTAGCGCGCTCAATATTCCGACGCTGGTGGATATGGCGCAAGAGGCCGAGTTTGTCGTGCTCGCCTATGGCAAGCTTCATGCGCGCTATCAGCCGGTGGTAAGCGCGGCGTTGCGCGCGATTGCCGAGACGGGACGACCGTTGAAATGCCTGGGGCTGAACAAGGACGGATCGGCCAAACACCCGCTTTACCTGCGCAAGGATACACCGTTGAGGGACTATCCCGGACTGTGAGGCAAGGGCAGAAAATTAGAAGAATTTTCTGAACCATTTTTTTCGCAGAAAAAAAATGCCCCCGCGACGTAAAAGGGCGCTCAACTTGAGCGCCCTTTAATTCTGAACAAGGGTTCAAGGCCTATTTATTCTCTTCCAGCGGAAGTGCCACAAACCGCGGCTCGCCGGCGCGACGTACAAGCAGCAGAAGCGATTTGCGCCCTGCATCCTTTGCCTCTGCGATGCGCTCGTCAAGATCGCTGATCGAGGTCAGCTTTTGCTGGCCGGCCTCGGTGATCAGATCACCGGCGCGCATGCCTTTTTCATAGGCGTCCGACATCTCATCGACGTCGGTCACCACAAGACCGGTGGCATTGCTGTCAAGTTCCAGCGTGCCACGCAACTCGTCGGTCAGCGGGCTGAAGGTGAGGCCAAGCATGGATTTCTCGACCGGCGCGTCGCTTCCATCCGGGCCCGGCTGGACAACAGGAATCGCGCCTTCGGCCTCTTCGCGGCGGCCAAGGGTGATCTTGAGGGTCTGGGTCTTGCCATCACGGTAAACCAGAACGCGGACGGTCTTGCCGACCTGCGTGTTGCCGACCTGACGAACAAGCCCGCGCGTATCGGCGACCTCTTTGCCGTCAAACGACATGATCACGTCCCCCGACAGCATGCCACCTTCTGCGGCGGGGCCTTCGGGAACATCGGTCACAAGCGCACCGGCGGCTTTTTCAAGCCCGATGGCCTCGGCCACATCCGGGGTCACATCCTGAATGCGCACGCCAAGCCAGCCACGACGGGTTTCGCCGAATTCCTGCAACTGATCGACCACGCGCTTGACGACATTCGACGCCATCGAAAAGCCGATCCCGATCGAGCCGCCTGTGGGGCTCAGGATTGCGGTGTTGACGCCGACAACCTCGCCGTCGAGGTTGAAGAGCGGCCCGCCAGAGTTGCCGCGGTTGATGGCGGCATCGGTTTGGATATAGTCGTCATAGGTGCCCGAGAGGGCGCGGTTGCGGGCCGAAACGATACCGGCCGAAAGCGAAAAACCCTGGCCAAGCGGGTTGCCCATGGCCAGAACCCATTCGCCGACGCGCGCGGTGTCGCTATCGCCGAAGCTGACGAAGGGCAGCGATTTGTCGGTCTGCACTTTCAGCAGGGCAATATCGGTCTTGGGGTCGGTGCCGATCACCTTCGCCGGAAGCTCTTCGCCGGTGAAAAACTCGATGATGATCTCATCGGCGCTTTCAATGACGTGGTTGTTGGTCACGACATAGCCATCCTCGGAAATCACAAACCCCGAGCCAAGCGCCGAAGACCGGCGCGGGCGCTGTTCGCCCTCGCCCTGACGCTCGCGGAACTGGCGAAAGAAATCCTCAAAGGGCGAGCCTTCGGGCACGATCGGGCCGGGGCCAGTGCCCTGGGCCACCACGGTCGAGGTGGTGATGTTCACGACGGCGGGGCTGATCTTTTCGGCAAGATCTGCAAAACTGTCCGGGCGCGCCTGCGCGGCGATGGCCTGTGCCAAGAGCATGGCCACCATCAGCGCGATAAGCCAGAGGCTGCGCAATGGTCCGGCCTGTTGTCGTGTTGCGGAAATGGTCTGGGCGTTCACACCGAAATCTCCTTTGGTTGGTCTGACCTGGTCAAAGCGCCTTTGGCGCTTGCCTTGCCTATAGATGTAGGGGCGCTCGGGCGGATCGCCAAGGGCGCAACATGATGTCACGCCCATGTGAACCGTTTTGCACCGGATAATTCAAGCGCCAAGGGTCTTGGCGGCCCAAACAAACAGCAGGCCGATCACGATGGCAATCAGCCCCAAAACCCGCCGGGCATCGACGGGCAGGGCGCTGAGCGCGATCAACAGCTGGTCAATAAGCGAAGGGGCCAGTGCGTACACCAGCCCCTCGACAATCAGCACCAGCCCAAGAGCCAGAAGCGCTGTTTCGATCATTCCGGGGCTGTTCCCGAGCGAAGGTAGTCGAAAAATTCGCTGTCCGGGGTCATGACCATCGAGGAATTGCTGCCTTTCAGCGATTTCTCATAGGCTTCAAGCGACCGGTAGAAGGCAAAGAACTCGGGGTCGGCGCCAAAGGCCTCGGCAAAGATCGCGTTGCGTTCGGCATCGGCCTCGCCTCGGATTACCTGCGCCTGACGTTCCGCATCCGAGAGGGTCTCGGTTACGGTCCTGTCGGCGAGGGCGCGCACGCGCTGTGCGGCCTCGTTACCGCGCGCGATCTCGTCAGCGGCTTCCCGCTCACGTTCGGCGCGCATCCGGGCAAACGTGGCCTCAAGGTTCTGCTCGGGCAGGTTGGTCTGTTTTAGGCGCACGTCAATCACGTCAAGCCCAAGACCTGCGGCGCTGCGCTGTGCGGCGGCCTGAATGCGACGCATCAGCTCGCGGCGGTCCTCGGAGAGGATCGTGTCGGAGGTGACCTGATCGGCACCCAGAACCTCGCGGATTTGCGCGTTGAGGATCGACGACAGCCGGTCCTCGGCAACCCGCAGGCCGCCAACACCAACCGCCTGGCGGAACTGCACCACATCGGCGATGCGGAACCGCGCGAAGGCGTCGACCACAAGGCGGCGATCATCCGACGGCGTAACCTCGATCGTGTCGGTGTCAAGCGACAGGATGCGGTCGTCATAGCGCACGACCTCCTGGATGAACGGGATCTTGAAGGACATGCCCGGCTCTTCTTTCACCGATCTGATCTGACCGAATTGAAGCACAAGCGCCTTTTCACGCTCGTCCACCACAAAGATCGACGACAGGCCAAGAAAGCCTGCAATGGCGAGGATCGGAATAAGGAATTTCGTTTTACCCATGGTCTTAGTTCCCCTGTCCGGAGGTCGAGGTGTCACGACGCAGTTCATTCAATGGCAGATAGGGCACGACATTGTTGCCGCCGTCACTGCCGACGATGGAACTGTCGAGGATGGTCTTGTCGATTTCGCCCAGAACACGTTCCATGGTTTCAAGATAAAGCCGCTTGCGGGTCACCTCTGGGGCCTTGGCATATTCGGTCAGAACCGAAGTAAAGCGGCTGGCGTCACCGGCAGCCTCGTTCACGACGCGGGCGCGGTAGCCTTCGGATTGCTCAAGGTTTTGCGCCGCTTCACCGCGGGCCTCGGCGAGAACGCGGTTGGCATAGGCATCGGCCTGACGTTGCAGGCGATCACGTTCCTGTTCGGCGGCCTGCACTTCGCGGAAGCTGTCGATGACTTCGCGCGGCGGATCGGCCTTGTCGAGGTTGACCCGGACAATGCGAATGCCGCTGTCATATTCGTCAAGCGTGGCCTGAATGTTTTCCATCGCGGTATCGGCAATGATCCCACGGTCACGGTTGAGGATCGGTGCCAGGTTCGAGGCGGCGATAATTTCACGCATCACCGATTCCGACACCGCCTGAACGGTCTGTTGCGGGTCGCGGATGTTGAACAGCAATTTCGACGGGTCGGAAATGTTCCAGACCACCTGAAAGTCAATATCCACGATATTGGCATCCGTGGTCAGCATAAGGCCGTCGTTGCGCGCGCCCTGACGGCGACCGATTTCCTCGGTGCGTTCCGAGGTGACATTGATCACTTCGGCGCTCACGAGCGGCCAAGGGGCAAAGTTCAGGCCGGGATTGCCGGTCTGGTAATACTTCCCGAGGAAAAGCTCGACCGATTGTTCTTCGGGTTTGACGGTGTAAACGCTGGCAAATACCCAGAGCGCCGCAGCACCAAGCACCGCAAGGCCAATCGTGCCCTTGCCAATGCCCGGGCCGCCATCGCCGCCACCTGAGCCGCCGCGATTGGCTCCGTCGCCACCGCGACCGCCCATCAGAACGCGAAGCTGGTCCTGGCCTTTGCGGACAAGTTCGTCAATCTCGGGCAGTTGCGGTCCACCTTCCGGCGGGCGTCGCCCACCACCGTTGCTGCGGTTGCGGTCGTCATCACCGCCACCCCCGCCCGAGTTTCCGCCGCCGCCCCATGGGCCGCCAGAATTTCCAGCCATGCATCTCTTCCCTTTTTGTCCCGTCTCACACGACGTTGTTATCTACCTGTGCAGTACAGGCAAAAAATCAACCCGCCCGGACCGGTGTTTTCAGTGTAACAAGCTCTTCCGACATGGTCGGATGCACCGCGACGGTGCGATCGAAATCTTCCTTGGTGGCGCCCATCTTGACCGCGATACCGGCCAGCTGAATCATTTCGCCCGCCCCCGGCGCGACAATATGACAACCCAGAACCTTGCGCGTTGCCTTGCTGACGATCAGTTTCATCAACACCCGGTCGGGGCGATCGGCAAAGGCGGACTGCATTGGGCGGAACGAGGTCGAATAGACCTCGACCGGCTCTTGCTCGCGCGCCGCCTCCTCGGAAAGGCCCACGGTGCCCATCTCGGGCTGGGTGAAAATCGCGGTCGGGATAAGGTCGTGATCGACCGGCGTCGGATTGCCGTTGAATACGGTTTCGACAAAGGCCATGCCCTCGCGGATCGCCACCGGCGTCAGGTTGACCCGGTCGGTCACATCGCCAATCGCATAGACCGAGGGCACGCCGGTCTGGCTATATTCGTCAACCAGGATTTCGCCACCGCGCCCGGTTTTTACACCCGCCGCCTCAAGGCCAAGATCCTCGGTGTTGGGGGCGCGCCCCGTCGCGAACATGACCTTTTCGAACACCTCTTCCGAGCCATTGGTCGAGGTCACGCGATAGCCGCCCTCATCTTCGACCATATTCTCGATATTGGTGCCAAGGTGCAGGTTGATGCCCGATTGGATCATCTCCTCGGAGACCAGCCCGCGCGCCTCTTCATCAAATCCCCGCAGGATTTGCGCGCCGCGATAAAATTGCGTGACCCTGACGCCCAGCCCATTGAGAATGCAGGCGAATTCACAGGCGATATAGCCGCCGCCGATGATCAGCATGGATTTCGGCAGCGTCTCCAGATGGAAAATATCGTTGCTGGTGATGGCATGCTCGGCCCCCGGAAGATCGGGTTTCACGGGGCGCCCGCCGGTGGCGATCAGGATGTGCCTGGCGGTTTTGCGGCTGCCATCCGAGAGCTCGACAGTATGCGGATCAACCAGTTTTGCGCGGGCATCAAAGCTCTCAACCCCGTTGGTCTTGAGAATGCCGCGATAGACATTTTCAAGCCGGTCCAGCTCTGCATGAAGCTTGTCGCGAAACGCCAACCAGTCAAAACCACCGGCATGCACGGTCCAGCCATAGGCCTGCGCATCGGCAATCGCACCGGGGTACTCGCTGGCAAACACCATCAGCTTTTTGGGCACACAGCCCCGGATCACGCAGGTGCCACCATAGCGGTCCTCTTCGGCCAGAGCCACGCGGGCACCGCCCTGCGCCGCCACCCGTGCGGCGCGCACCCCGCCCGAGCCGCCGCCGATCACGAAAAGATCATAGTCGAATGTCATGTTGCCCTCGATGTTCAGTCGTTCATGTCGGTGAAAAGGTTGTCGGTTTCGACAAAATCAAGACGATCCTCTTCGACGGTGCCCTCATTGATGTCACGCGTTTCCACCCGGCCATCGCCAAAGCCGAGGATCACCACATCGCAGATATCCAGAAACAGCCCGTTTTCAACCACCCCCGGCATTTGATTCATCGCCATCGACAATTGATGCGGATTGCCGATCCGGCCCAGATGCAGGTCAATGATGTAATTGCCCTCATCGGTGATGAACGGGCGCTCGCCATTCATTCGAAGCGTGGTGTCGCGCCCCAGCACATCCATCGAAATCAGCAATTCCTCAACCAGCGATTTGGTGGTCTGCCAGCCAAACGGGATCACCTCGACCGGCAGCGGGAAAGACCCAAGGCTTTCCACCTCTTTGCCGACATCGGCGATCACGATCATCTGGTCGCTGGCGGTGGCCACGATCTTTTCCTGCAAAAGCGCGCCGCCGCCGCCCTTGATCAGGTTCAGATTGCCGTCAAACTCATCGGCCCCGTCAATCGTCACATCAAGCCATTTGGCCTCGTCGAGACTGATCACCTCGATGCCGACCTCGCGAGCAAGCTCGGCGGTGCGTGTCGAGGTCGGCACACCCTTGATCCTGAGCCCGTCATTGCGCACCATTTCCCCCAGACAGCGCACCATCCAGGCCGCCGTCGAACCGGTCCCAAGGCCGACGCGCATTCCGTCTTCGACATAATCGACAGACCGCTTGGCAGCGACGAATTTTGCCTTGTCGATGGGCGACAATTCTCCGGTCATGAGGCGACTCCTATGCATGTTTGCCCGGGTTATATGAGACTTGACGATAAGGTGCGAGGGCGAATTGCCCGGCTTTTTGCACCTGTGGCTTCTTCTTGGAAAAAATACTCCGGGGGACTCCCAGAAAATTCGGCGAATTTTCCGGGATGGGGGCAGCGCCCCCTTTTTTGACCGGACCTGTCCGCCTGCGTGACGGATAATTGCCTGAACCCGCGCATTCAGGCTCTGTTGGTAAAAAATCAAGCCGCGCGTTTGCAGGATTTCGAACAATGCCAGGGGGCTTGCCTAACCGAGATGGCTAACCTTGGGGATGCCATAAACCGGGGTTTCCAGCCCCTCCAGTCGCGCCTTGAGTTGCAGGGACAGGAATTGAGAATAGTGCCGCGATTGGTGCAGGTTGCCGCCGTGAAACCACAGCGCCTCCTGCCGGGTGGGTTTCCACATATTGCGCTGTTCGCCCTCCCAAGGGCCGGGGTCTTCGGTGGTGTCCGAGCCAAGCCCCCAGCATTTGCCAACCTTGTCGGCCACGTCCTGACCGATCAGATCGGCTGCAAGTTTTGTGCCGCCATCCAGGATTACGCCATCGGGGGCGATTTCGGTCACTGACCGTGGGCCAGCTATCACCGGCGCGGGGGGCTCGACGATGATCGTGGGCACACCCAATTGCCGCAGGCGCGCGACAAGGCCGATGCCGCCCTGACCGCCGCCGATAATGACGACATAGGGCTGTTTGGTATAGCCAAGTTCGCGGGCCGGTGGGCCTGGTCGCGGCGCGCCCCTCGACGGTTTTTATGTTCTAGGTGAAGGTGGCCAGATCGCGCCAATAACAATCCTCTTCGAACATATCCGTGACGCGCGCAATATCGCCTGCCTCAAGCGCTGCGCCGAACGCATCAAGAAGTTGCGTGACCTGATCGTTGATCACCGTATCCAGCATGTCATCCTCCCCGATGTGGGTAGGAGTATGGCATGGCTTGCACGGCGGCGGTTGCAAGGTTATCGCTTTGATGAAAAAGGGCGCGTGTAAATGACCAGGGTTTTCATCACCGGAACGGCCGGTTTTATCGGCTATCATCTGGCCAACCTGTTGCTCGATGAGGGGATCATCGTGCATGGCTATGACGGGATGACGGATTACTATGATGTGGCCCTGAAACAGCGGCGTCATCAGATGCTGTTGCAAAAGCCGGGTTTTGTCGCCACCGAGGCGATGCTTGAGGATCAGCACGCGCTGGATCGCGCGATGGATGCCTGCGCGCCCGATATCATCGTGCATCTGGCGGCGCAGGCCGGGGTGCGCTATAGCCTTGAGAACCCGCGCGCCTATCTGGATGCCAATGTGATCGGCACGTTCAATGTGATGGAGGGCGCGCGTCGCCACGCGGTCAGGCATTTGCTCATGGCCTCGACATCCTCGGTTTATGGCGCAAACACCGAGATGCCCTACGGCGAGACCGACAAGGCCGACAGCCAGATGACGATCTATGCCGCCACCAAGAAGGCGACGGAATCGATGGGCCATGCCTATGCGCATCTGTGGAACATCCCGACCACCATGTTCCGGTTTTTCACGGTTTACGGGCCGTGGGGGCGCCCGGATATGGCGCTTTTCAAATTCGTTGATGCGATTTTGGCGGGGCGCCCGATTGATGTCTATAATCACGGCGAGATGTATCGCGATTTCACCTATGTCGAGGATCTGGTCCGCGGTATCCGTTTGTTGATGGATGCGGCGCCGGTGCGCCCCGAGAGCGCGCAGAAGATTGCCGAGGGCGACAGCCTGTCGCCGGTGGCGCCTTACCGTGTGGTCAATATCGGCAATTCCGACAAGGTGCGGCTGCTGGATTTCGTCGATGCGATCGAAGCCGAGTTGGGGGTGCCCGCGATCCGCAACATGATGGAGATGCAAAAGGGCGACGTGCCCGCCACCTGGGCCGATGCGCGCCTGCTTGAGAGCCTGACGGGATATCGCCCAAAGACCGATGTGCGCGACGGCATCGCCCGGTTCGTGGCGTGGTTTCGCGAGTATTACGGAAGGTAGCGGATTTTCGCAGGTGTCGGAATTCGAGTATTTTCGCCAAGAAGAAACAGTAATCGTGCCATCGGCTTTCGCAGCGATCTGCGACGGCCTGGGCTCGGGTAGCGCACAATCACCATAACCCGGTTTGTCCACGGCTCCGCACAGCTTCGTTGCTCTGTGGGGGTACTCCGCCGTGCGGGGCCGTGGACAAACCTAAATTCAACAAAGTGGCGCACTTTTGCTCCGGCGGCTGGTGCAGTTTTGGTCCGGCCTTGACAGCTTAGGCGTCAGGCAAGTATCCGCCGCGCTTTTGTGGAGTTTTGATGTTCAGAACGGATCCGGCGACCTGCGTCTTGAGTATCTGCGCGGTGCCGCCACCGATAGTAAACATGCGTACATCACGGTACATCCGTTCAATCGGTTCCTCACTGCCGTAACCCCGTGCACCAAAAATCTGAAGGGCATCATTCACCACCTTGATTGACTGCTCCGAGGCAAAGGCCTTGGCCCTTGCCGCCATCATCATGTCGGGGAACCGATTATTCCCCCACTCGGCGGAACCAGCCGCCTCGAACAGCATCAGACGAGAAGCATGAACCGCTGCTTCCATATCTGCGATCATCCATTGCAACCCTTGGAATTCGGCCAGAGGACGGCCGAACTGCTGCCGTTCCAAAAGATAGCGCTTGGCATGTTCCAGCGCGCCTGCGGCCACGCCCATTGAGATCGTTCCCGCGCCGACACGTTGGCTGTTATACGCGTTCATCAGATCCGCAAAGCCGCGTTTGAACCCCGAGGGCGTGCGCAGCACCATATCGTCAGCCACTTCTAGGTCGGTAAAGTGCAGCTCGGCCTCTGGCATACCACATAGGCCCATTGTGCGTTCGATCCGAGCAACAGAAAAGCCCTTGGGGTCGATGCCATTTTTCTTGTCTACATGCACAAGAAAACCGCCGATCCCAAGTTCCGTGCCATCTTCGTCCACCGCACGGGCAAAGATCAGATGCAGTTTGGATACACCGCCGCCGGTAATCCAATGCTTGCACCCGTTCAGAATCCAACGGTCCCCTTTCTTGTGAGCCGTGGTGGTCATTTCGGTCGCAGCGCTGCCAGCAGTCGGCTCAGTGATGCATATGGCGGGTTTGTCACCCGCAAGGACGATCGGGGCGGCAAATTCGCGCTGCGCATCCGTGCCAAAAGCCATCACTGCACTAATAGCTCCCATATTGCCCTCAACCAAGATTCGAGCCGTCAGGGTACAGGCACGAGCAGCCTCTTCGACCACTTGGGCGCATTGCAAAAATGTAGCGCCTCCGCCACCAAACCTTTCAGGAATAGTCATGCCCATCAGGCCTGATTGGGCAAGCTCCTGTATGTTTTGCCAAGGATACTGGCGCTCACGGTCCCAGTGCCCTGCACGCTCGGCGATCGCGGGGCTAAGTGCTCGCATTCGATCAAGATAAGTGTTCTGCGTGGCTGCAAACATGTCATTTTGAATATTCATTTTTTGTCCTTCGAATGGTCAACGTTAGATTTATGGCCGTAGCCCAGTCGGTCGGTATCATTCGTTGGCCAAAGCATGTGTTTCGCTAAAAGGTCTCTTGAAACGTCCGAAGTATCGGCCCCCATATAGGCCAATAACTGAGTGCAATACGCACCTCCCCAAATACGGCTCATGCCCACTATGCGAAGACCTTGAAGAGGGGCGCGGGACATGGGGGAAAGTTCCTACTGCTGCGTAGCTTTCAGCTTAAGCGTTGCAAATACCTTTAACAATTGAGAAATATCCGATATTATCGTGAGGTTTTTTAACGCATAAAGTGCTAATGGATTTGGCTTTTTACAGAGTGTTGTTGCCGATTTGATAGTGTTTGGACCGCACCTATTGTTGATGGGCATGCCGCTTTTTTCGCTCGACAAAAAACGGCACAATCGAATGCGGATAGAATTGCACTGCTTGCACGAAAATTTGGCATGACAGTCGTGGAAAGCAACGTCGATGAAAGGAGCGGTCGCGCGTAATGTTCAAAAGAAAACCGATGGCACAAGAGACCCTGCTGAGTGGCGGTGACCTCTTGAGGCGATGCTATATGCTTGGCGCGAAGATGTGGCGCAAGTTCGTCAACCACGTAAACGGCGGTTTGTCGGCGCGCACCTTGACCAAGATGCCCTCACGGGCCGAAAGACGCGCGCCATCCGGGGAAAGATCAGCTTGGGCGCATTGGGAACGACCTGAAAAACAGCGTCGCGCCCGGTAAGGCGGTTCACTGAAGTGTGCTAATTATCGTATTCGTACAAGTGGGGAATTTTATTTTGGCGCTTTGGGGAAACGTTCGAACGGCTTGGGCAACAACATCCTGCAGTTTTTACTATTTACCCTCAAGTACTGACTTCAATACGTCTGCAAAGGCGGCAGCAAATAGCCGCCGCGGGGACGCCGCCCGGGTGGCAAGCACGACACTGCGCTCCAACGGAGTTGGATCAAGCTTTAGGCCAACGAGGTTCGATGCTTCCATTGAGCGGGCACTTTTGGGTAATATGGAAACCCCTAGGTTATGTGAAACCAATGCCTCAACCGCGTCAAAGCTGTCGACTTCCATCGCTTGTTGAACATAGATTGCCCTGTCTTGCAGATGTTTTTCGATTTGTTGCGAAGGCGAGCTTCGGCGGTTAAACCAGATAAACGGCCGAGACGTCAGCAATTCGACAGGATCGTTCATCGGTTCGTTTCGGGATTTGATCAGATGAAACGGCTCTGTGTTAATGTGTGTTATCGACAGATCCTTGTCCTGATTTCCAGGCTCGGTCACTAAGGCGACGTCAATATCCCCATCCTTAACCTGAGCTAGGAGACTGTGGGACAGTCCGGTGACCAGCTTTATTTCAAGGCGGGGATGCTGTGCGTAAATCGCCGCTAACGCAGGGGCCGCGAGATGGGATATGGTCGATGGCACAGCGCCAACGGCAACCCGGCTATACAGGCTGGAGCCATCCGCCAGAGCACGAATGTCCCCGGCAATTCCTTCCATCCGCTTCGCGTGTTCCACTAAGGCGTGCCCCTGAGAGGTCAACATCGGAGGGCGCTTTGATCGGTCAAGAATTGGGAACTGAAGCTCTTCTTCTAGCGCCTTGATCTGAAGGCTGACAGCGGAATGGCTCAGCCCCAATGTCTGCGCCGCCGCGTTCAGCGTTTGATGCTTTGAAAAGGCGACAACGGTTGTCAAAAATCTAAGATTCATTGGCGCTCTATATGTTTAAAAATCTCACCCTAATATCAATTATTTCTCGCTGTCAAAAGAATTTATATTACTTAAGCTGAAACTTACGCAGCGGGAGGAGTTTGCGCGAATGTTCAACCGTTCTCGTCACAGTCTTCACATATTGGGCTTGGACCGTATTTTGGCGAGGCGGTGCTGGGCCCGGATTTAGAAGGATACGGTGACGAAGAACCGTTCAATTAGGATGTACGGCGAAGAATTTGAATGCATAGATAACCCGAGCCTGTCTGTCGTCAGGGATTCTTGGAGAGCTGAGCGTTTTTGCAAACCTGTCTGACGTCAGCACTTGTGGGACAGAATTGAGATTCAGCTAACGGAGGATTTCTGGTTCATCGTAACCTTCAAGGAGTGAAGATGAACAAGAAATCCGGAACCAGCAAAGCTTCGGCTGACAAACTGGTCAAAACCATCCGCCGCAAGACGCGGCAAGCCTATTCTTCCGAAGAGA
>Ga0209344_10000756_pt1 | contig 50251 bp, 49 predicted proteins | sample Cruoilmetagenom6_FD_187293 | JGI IMG/M metagenome (GOLD analysis project Ga0209344, IMG submission 187293) | Oil polluted marine microbial communities from Coal Oil Point, Santa Barbara, California, USA - Santa Barbara Oil Seep Sample 6 (SPAdes)... | ecosystem: Environmental > Aquatic > Marine... | reverse complement strand
GTCGAAGAGGTCGTCGAAGAGGTCGTTGAAGAGGTCGTTGAGGAGGCTGTCGAAGAGCCAGTAGAGATCTTGGTTGAGGAACAAGTCGACGAAGCGGTCGCCGAGGTGCCCGATCCCGAGCCACTGGCAGAAGAGCAGCCTGCACCGGAACCCGAGGCAAAACCGGAGCCTGCTCCGGAACCGGCACCTGAGCCCCAGACTGTTCCGGAACCCGTACCCGTGGTCCAGGATGCCAGCAAGGTAGGTCGCGACTTCGTGGCCAAAGGGCGCAAGTCGGGCGAGCTCGGAAATTCACAGATTTTCGACAATGGCAATCGGGTCGGCATCGGAACCGTGGAGCCGCAGCAGCGGCTGGAGGTCAATGGCAGCGTCCAGATCTTCGACCAGAACAGCAATGTCGCCGGGCTCATGATCACCCAGGCGTCGGGAGACACGGGTTACATCATGCACAACCGTGCGAGCACCCTGACGATCGGTGCAGGTTCAATTGATCGCATTACGATCGATCGTGATGGCAATGTCGGTTTCGCGGTGTCACGCCCGGAACATCCCCTCGAGATGGCGAGTGGTGCACATGTCACGGCCGGTGGGGCATGGACGAATCGCTCGTCACGCGAGAGCAAGGAGCAGATTGCGGTTCTTCCAGTTGATGATGCGATGGCGGCCATCATGCAGCTTGAGCCCGTGTCGTTCCGCTACAAGGCCGAGCGGGACGAGGATTACGTCGGTTTCATTGCTGAAGATGTGCCGGCCATGCTGACAAGCGGCGATGGTAAGTCATTGAGTGCAATGGATATAGTGGCGGCACTCACCCGTGTTGTCCAGGAGCAGCAGCGCCGTATAGAAGAGCTGGAATCCAGGCTCGACGCGCGATAGGAGACCGATGAACAGGGAAACTACCTATCGGAAGCCGAGAATGTCGGGCGTAAGGTGGTTTGATGACCGACGCACAGATACTGCTGGTGACCGCAGCATCGGTAGCATTCCTGCACACGATTCTCGGTCCTGACCACTATGTCGTCTTCACGGCGATGGGCAAGGCCCGTGGATGGAGTCTTACCAAGACACTGCAGGTCACGCTGTTTTGTGGGCTCGGACATCTTCTCAGCTCGGTGAGCATTGGCGCGCTTGGCATTCTTGCCGGCGTCCAGCTTGTATCGCTCGTCCAGATTGAAGGGCTGCGAGGCAACCTCGCCGGATGGGCCTTGCTGGCATTTGGCCTCGTCTATTTCGCCTGGGGCCTGAAGCAGGCCGGCCGTTCACGCAGACATTCACATGTTCACTCCCACGAAGATGTAGTCCACGAGCACGAGCACGATCACCACACTGATCACTCCCACGTTCACGACTCAAAGGCCAGGCGATCGATTACACCGTGGGCAATGTTCATCATTTTCATCCTGGGGCCGTGCGAGGCGTTGATTCCGCTATTCATGTACCCGGCGGCTCAGCAGAGCGTCGGACTGGTTGCCGCAGTCGCCGTAGTCTTCAGCATCGTAACGTTGTTAACCATGCTTGCTTGCGTCGCAGCGACGACGATCGGGCTGGAAAGGCTGAAGCTTCCCACGACCGGCCGCTACGCGCATGCGGTTGCCGGAGCAGCCGTACTCGCGTGCGGTGCCGCTATCAGTTTCACCGGGCTTTAGAAGACGGACGGACGTCATTTGAAGGGCGAGGACCGCTGGCTGGCAAAGGAAGAACCACGAATGGAGGCGCTGGGAGTCGTGGCGGAGTTTATTGAGCAGCATCTTTAAGTATAATCCCCGCTTACATCTCCACCGGAATAGCAATGCAATCAACTCTCTTTGATCAGGGCGTCACGCTCATGCTCGTCGGCATGGGGACAGTCTTTGTTTTCCTGTCGCTGCTGGTCATGGCCATGACCGCAATGGGTGGCATCATCACACGCCTGGTACCGGTCGTTGAAGAGGGTGCGAGCGACGAAGAAGTTGCGGCAATTGCCGCCGCGATCGCAATGCATCGTGGCAAACAATCATAGCCCTAAGAAGCCCTAATTATGAGTAATAAGAAACCTCTCGGGATCACCGAACTGGCATTGCGTGACGGGCACCAGAGTCTGCTTGCAACGCGCATGCGAATTGACGACATGCTTCCCATCGCGGAAAAACTCGACAATATCGGATACTCATCGATCGAATCCTGGGGTGGTGCCACGTTCGACTCCTGCATTCGCTACCTCGGCGAAGACCCGTGGGAGCGCATCCGGCGCCTCAAGGCGGCGATGCCAAAAACACCACAGCAGATGTTGTTCCGTGGCCAGAATATCCTCGGGTATCGACACTACGCCGACGACCTCGTCTACAAATTCGTCGAGCGCTGTGCCGTCAATGGCGTAGATGTGTTCCGCATTTTTGATGCGCTGAACGATGTTCGCAACCTCGAGACGGCGATCAAGGCGACGATCGAAGTCGGCAAGCACGCGCAAGGCACTATTTCCTACACGGTGAGCGAAGTGCACACGATCGACCTGTGGGTCGATATGGGCAAGCGTCTCGAGGACATGGGCGCTCATTCAATTTGCATCAAGGATATGGCTGGCTTGTTGCGCCCGAACACAGCATTCGAGCTGGTGAGTCGCCTTAAGGCAGCAGTCGAAATTCCGATTCACATGCACTGCCATGCGACGACAGGCTTGTCGACGGCGACCTACCTCAAGGCAGCGGAAGCCGGTATCGACAACATCGACACTGCGGTGTCATCGATGAGCATGACCTATGGCCATTCGCCGACCGAGTCTCTGGTCGCCATCATGGAAGGTACTGATCGCGATACGGGTCTCGACATCAACCTGATCGAGGAGATTGCGACGTATTTCCGCGAGGTGCGCAAGAAATATGCGAAGTTCGAAGGCTCCCTCAAGGGCGTCGATTCGCGCATTCTCGTCGCGCAAGTGCCCGGGGGCATGCTGACCAACCTCGAAAACCAGCTGCGTGAGCAAAATGCGAGCGAGAAAATTGACGAAGTGCTTGAGGAGATCCCCCAGGTTCGACGCGATCTTGGCATGCTGCCGCTCGTTACGCCTACGTCACAGATCGTCGGCACACAAGCCGTTATTAATGTGTTGTCGGGGTCACGTTACACGACCATTACCAAGGAGACGTCCGGCGTTCTCAAGGGTGAATATGGTGCCACGCCGGCCCCGGTGAACCAGGAATTGCAGGAGCGCGTTCTGGAAGGTGGCACTGCACTGACGTGTCGTCCGGCCGATGTTCTCGAGCCAGAGCTCGAAAAGCAGACGGAGGAGCTGAATCACGTCGCGATCGAAAGGAAGATAAATCTGGCAGACGATGTTGTAGATGACGTGCTGACGTATGCACTCTTTCCGCAGATCGGAATTCGCTTCCTGCAGAATCGCAATAACCCTGAAGCGTTTGAGCCGGTGCCAACGGGCGAGCCTGAGGTCCCGCTTGGGGCACCTGCTGCGGCCCCGGGCAGCGGCAGCGTTTACGCTGTGCGCGTTAATGGCAAGGAGTTTACGGTTGAAGTCGCCGAGAGCGGCCAACTCGCAAGTGTTGCACCTGCGGCGGCAGTCACAGCACCGGCCGCAGTTGCCGGGGAGCCTGTCAATGCCGTTCTCGCGGGAAATATCTTCAAGGTTCACGTCGCGCCAGGCGCGACAGTGAAGGAGGGCGATCCGTTGCTCGTCGTCGAAGCGATGAAAATGGAAACTGCTGTGGCGGCACCCCGGTCCGGGACCATCACGGAAGTTTTCGTTGCCGAAGGTGACAAGGTCGCCGTCGGTGACGCACTTGTGGCAATCGGCTGAGTTCGACTGACGCATGGAACTGATTGAGCAAATCTGGACCGGGTCGGGTATCTACCAGATCTCGGGCGGGCAACTGGTCATGATGGTCGTGTGCCTGCTGCTCCTCTACCTGGGCATCGTGAAGAAATTCGAGCCGCTCCTGCTTGTGACGATCGGCTTTGGTGGACTGCTCAGTAACATCCCTGGTGCAGGCATTGCTGAGCCTGGCGGCCTGCTGTTCATGGCCTACGAAGTTGGCATCAAGTCCGGTGCATTTCCGCTGATCATCTTCATGGGGGTTGGCGCCCTGACCGATTTCGGCCCGCTACTTGCTAACCCTCGAACCCTGTTCCTCGGTGCCGCAGCACAGTTCGGCATCTTCGCGACGCTGCTTGGCGCGCTCGGCCTGACAGAGCTCGGCTGGATGGACTTCACGCTACGGGAGGCGGCCGCGATCGGGATCATTGGCGGTGCCGACGGCCCAACGGCAATTTACGTTGCAGGGCAACTCGCGCCAAACCTGCTCGGCGCGATTGCCGTCGCGGCATATTCTTACATGGCACTTGTGCCGCTGATTCAGCCGCCGATCATGAGAGCGCTGACGACCAAAGAGGAACGTGAGATCCAGATGGTCCAGCTGCGCGAAGTGTCAAAAGCCGAACGCATCCTGTTTCCGCTGGTGCTCCTCCTGTTGGTCGGACTACTGTTGCCCACGGCTGCGCCGCTGCTGGGGATGCTGGCCTTCGGTAACCTGATGCGTGAGTGTGGCGTCGTCGATCGCCTGTCGAACACGACTCAGAATGCGTTGATCAATATCGTCACGATATTTCTGGGATTGGCGGTCGGCTCGAAGCTTGGTGCTGACCAGTTCCTCGTCATGGACACGCTTGGCATCCTCGTACTCGGCATGGTCGCATTTGCGATCGGCACAGCGAGTGGCCTGATAATGGGCAAAGTGATGAACAGGATGTCGAAGCAGCCAATCAACCCGCTGATTGGCGCAGCGGGCGTATCCGCTGTTCCGATGGCTGCGCGCGTAGCCAACAAGGTCGGTCTCGAAGCGAACCCGCACAACATTCTGCTGATGCATGCCATGGGGCCAAACGTCGCCGGTGTTATAGGTTCTGCCGTGGCAGCAGGTATCATGATCATGTTTGCGTCCTAGTTTCGGAATCGCTGATGAGTTCATTTTCGATCGTTATCCCTGCAAAGAATGAGGCAGGTGCCATCGGCACGGCCGTGACTGGTGCCCGTGAGGCGTACCCTGACGCCGAGATAATCGTCGTGGATGACGGGTCGGAAGACGATACGGCCGCTGTCGCGAGAGAGGCGGGCGCCAAGGTTCTGCAACATCCAGAAAGCCTGGGTAACGGCGCTGCCGTAAAAGCAGGTGCGCGTGCCGCCACCGGCGAGATCATCGCGTTTATGGACGGTGACGGCCAGCACAACGCCAGCGAATTCGCACCCCTGTTGCAGCGGCTGGACGAGGGCTACGAGATGGTGATCGGGGCCCGCGACTCGGGCTCCCACGCGAACGTTGGTCGGCTCTACGCGAACGGTATCTACAATGTTGTTGCGTCCTGGCTAACCGGGCGCCGCATTCCGGACCTTACGTCAGGCTTCCGTGTAGTGAAGGCGGAACTATTTCGGCAGTTCCTCTACCTCCTGCCCAACGGTTTTTCCTACCCGACGACAATTACCATGGCGTTTCTGCGTGCGGGATACCCGATCCGGTTCGAATCGATTCCGGTTGCCAAGCGCATCGGCAAAAGCCACATCCGCCCGCTTCGAGATGGCGTGCGTTTCATGGTCATCATTTTCAAAATCGCCACCTTGTATTCGCCGCTCAAGATCTTCCTGCCGATCAGCGCCGGGTTCTTCGCAACCGGCCTGGGCTGGTATGTCTACACGTTTCTGACGATGGGGCGATTTACGAACATGAGTATGTTGCTGCTCAGTGCGTCGGTCATCGTTTTCCTGATCGGCCTGATCTCCGAGCAAATCACGGCGCTGACCTACAGCAAGTCCTGACATGCGGCATGTGATCGTGGTCGTCGGCAGCGACAAGCAGCACCGGCAGGCGCTACCGCAGGTCCGCCTCCTGAACGAAGAAACCGTACGTGAATCAACATGGTTTGCCGCCCGGAACCAGGAAAGTCCGACGGACCTTCTCGATGATATTCGTAGCCTGGTGGTGCGACTGGCGCTATTGCCGTTACTCGTCTATCGCTTCTACCTGCTGGTTCACAACACCCGGTTGTGGGCCGGCAAGCGCCCACTTGTGCTGGTGCGCGGGCGCAGCCTTTCCAGCCGCATTGCCGCGTACGCCGGCGCCTGGGGTGGCGGGGACATCGTCAAGGCAGGTGCGCCTGACGAGCCGGCCCTGGGGCCGACTCGTTACGTCTTAAAGCGGGACGGCAAACTCGACCTGCTTGATGTCTAGCGCGTGAAGTGGTCCTCGAGGACCTGCGCGACACAGCACGTAAGACGCTTGCCTGTTTCAATATGCAGGAATTCATTCGGCCCGTGCGCGTTGGACTTCGGCCCCAGGAGGCCCGTAATCAGGAACTGCGCCTCGGGGAAGCGTTCGCCCAGCATGCCCATGAACGGGATCGTGCCTCCTGTGCCCATGTACATCGATGGTTTCCCAAAGAAACTATCCGATGCCTTTTGCATCGAGGCTTCGAGCCAGGTTGCGATCGCAGGCGCATTCCAGCCGGCCATGCTCGAGTCGGCATCGAACTCGACCTTGACGAGCGGCGGCTTGTCGGCTTCAAGCACCTCTTTCACAGCTGTCGCCGCGTCTTCGGCATCAACGGTCGGTGGCAACCGGAATGACAGCTTGAGCACAGTGTAGGGCAGCAAAACGTTGCCCGCGTTCACCAGCTCGGGCATGCCGTCCTGGCCAGTGACGGCCAGCGTTGGGCGCCAGGTGTTGTTGAGCAGCAATTCGGTGTGTGACTCGGATGGCTGTGGATCGTCGATGGCCCAGGGGAATTTCTCGTAGACGAGCGCCTGCAGGGTTTCGGCGGCAAGCTCCGCCTGCTCCATGCGTTGCTCGGGAATGTTGGCGTGCAGAGCCTCGGTCTTGATCTGCCCGCTGTCCTCGTCTTCTATGCGGCTGAGCAGCTTGCGAGCAGTGCGGAAACTCGATGGTACGATGCCGCTCGCGGTGCCGGAATGTACACCTTCGGTCAGTGAGTCGACGCGCAGCGTGCCCGTCAGGTTGCCGCGCAGCGAGGTTGTGCACCAGAGCTGGTCATAGTTACCACACTCGGCATCGAGGCAGACGACCAGGTCGGGCGAGCCAATGCGGTCTTCGAGCAGGTCGATGTAATAGGGCAGGTCGAAGCTGCCACTTTCTTCGCAGCCCTCAACCAGCACGACGCAGTGCGCGTGGGGAATACCCTGTTCCTGGAGGGCCCGAATCGCCGTCAGGGAACCAAACGTGGCGTAGCCATCGTCAGCGCCACCGCGGCCATAGAGCTTGCCGTCCTTGATGACCGGCGTCCATGGGTCGAGGTCGTCATCCCAGCCACTGAATTCGGGTTGCTTGTCGTAATGGCCATAGAGCAGCACGACGTCGTCCGATTGCCCGGGAATATCTATGAACAGGAGCGGTGTGCGTCCCTCGATCCGGACGACCTCAATCGCCATGTCCTTGATCGGTTGGGTCTTGCACCAGGCTTCAAGCATCGCGACCGCCGTTTCCATATGACCGTGTTTCTCCCAGTCGGGGTCGAAGTGCGGCGACTTGTTGGGGACCTTAATGTACTCGGCGATCTCCGGAATGATCGAGTCATCCCACATCGTGCTGACGAAAGCAGCGGCTTGTTTGTTATCCATGTTGTTGTCTTATTTCTCGGTCAGGGATCGAATCAGGGTTTGTGTCATTCGCTCGGTTGGTATGAAGAACCAGCTATAGTCGTCTTCGTACTTGGCCAGCGGATTGGCAGCCAATACTTCCTCGGCACTCATGCCCTTGTCTATAAGGGCTTTCACTCGAGCTTCGGCATCGACGAGCATGGCGAGATCCTGCTCGAGCCCTGCGCGCGTGCCGACGTCTCCGTGACCCGTAAGAAACATCGTGTCAGCGTCGGCCAAATCGATTAGCTGTTGCAAGCCTGCCTTGTAGCCCGCGACCGAGCCGCCACTGTCGATATCAACAAACGGGAACAGCCCGCGGAAGCTCAGGTCTCCGGCGGCAATTACGTTGGCGTTGCGGAAATGAATGATCGCGTCGCCGTCGGTATGTGCATTCGGGACATGAATGGCGATTGCCTGCTCGCCGTTGACGTGAAATGTCATTCTGTCCGAGAACGTGATGACCGGCAGGGCGCCGGGCCCGGTATTGAGCTTCTCGTCAGCTTTCATGCGGGCGCGAAGCTGGTCGTGGGAGACGACAATGGCGCCTTTCGCCGTGACATACACATTGCCGCCAACATGGTCGCCATGGGCATGCGTATTGATGACAAAGTCGATCGGGCGTCCCGCGATCTCCTCGACCTTCGCCACGAGCGCCGGTGCGGTTGGCTCCAGGACATCGTCGATCATGACAACATATTCGTCGCCAACCAGCAGGCCAACGCCACCGCCGACAAAGTCCGCGCGTTCGTTGACAGCGAATCCTTCATTGGAATTGCCGATCTGGTAAATTCCGGGCGCTACCTCGACAGCAGCGAACGGGTTTACGGATTCATCGGCCAACGCAACATGTGCAACGACCAGCAACAGCAGGAAGACTATTCTCATCACTATCTCCGAAGAAGCGGGACAGTGATTGTAGCCCACAATCCTTACTGGCGACCCGGGAACGAGAACTGCGCCTTCTCGCGCACGCCGCCGGATGGCCAGCGTTGCGTGATCGTCTTGCGGCGCGTGTAAAAACGGACGCTGTCGGGACCATAGGCGAACAGGTCACCGAACAGTGAGCGCTTCCAGCCACCGAAGCTGTGGTACGCGACCGGGACGGGCAGTGGCACGTTAATACCGACCATACCGACTTTGATGTTGTCCGCGAAGTACCGGGCGGCTTCACCGTCGCGCGTGAATATGCAGGTACCGTTGCCATACTCGTGGTCGTCGATGAGCTGCATGGCCTGCTCTTCGGACTCCGCACGTACAACACACAAGACGGGTCCGAATATCTCTTCCTGGTAAATGCGCATGTCGGCCGTGACGTTGTCGAACAGGCAGGGTCCGAGGAAGTAGCCCTTCTCGTGGCCTTCGACGACGAGTCCTCGACCATCGGCGACGAGGTCCGCACCTTCGTCGACACCGAGATCAACGTAGCCCTTCACCTTGTCGAAATGCATATCGGTGACAAGTGGGCCCATGTGGTTTGAGTCATCGGTGCCCGGGCCGACTTTGAGTTCGTCGATTTCGGCTATCAGTTTAGCGACGACCGTATCGGCCGTTTCGTCGCCGACACAGACGGCCACCGAGATCGCCATACAGCGCTCGCCGCATGACCCAAACGCAGCGCCCATAAGCGCATTGACTGCGTTGTCCACGTCTGCGTCCGGCATGACGATCGCATGGTTCTTCGCGCCACCGAGCGCCTGCACGCGTTTGCCGTTGGTGGTGCCGGTCGAGTAGATGTACTCGGCGATAGGTGTGGAACCCACAAAACTGATTGCCTGCACACGTTCGTCGTTGAGCAACGTGTCGACTGCTTCCTTGTCACCGTTAACGAGGTTGAAGACGCCGTCGGGCAAACCGGCTTCCTTGAGCAGGCGCGCCGCGATCATCGGCGCTGTCGGATCCTTCTCGGAGGGCTTTAGTACGAACGTGTTGCCGCAGGCGATGGCCATTGGATACATCCACATCGGTACCATGGCCGGGAAATTAAACGGCGTAATGCCAGCAACAACACCCAGCGGCTGGAAGTCCGACCAGCTGTCGATGCCCGGGCCGACGTTGCGCGTGTACTCTCCCTTGAGCATCTCGGGAATACCACAGGCATAGTCGACGTTTTCGACACCGCGGCCGAATTCGCCCATCGCGTCATCGAAAACCTTGCCATGTTCGTCGGTTATAGCCGCTGCGATTTCATCGGCATGTTCTTCGAGCAATTGCTTGAACCGGAACATGATGCGTGCGCGCTTCGCAGGAGGCGTGTCACGCCAGGCAGGGAACGCCGCCTCGGCCGCGGCGATAGCCTCCTCGACCGTGGCTTTCGACGCCATGGCGACGTGCCGCGTAAGTTCGCCCGTTGCGGGGTTGTAGACTGGCGCACGCCGGTTGTCGTCAGCGACTTCGGTGCCGTTGATAAAGTGTCCGATCATGTCACTCATTCCAATGTATCCATTACACGACGGACCGCTTCGAATGACTGTGTCATTTCGTCAGGGTCCGAATTAAGGAAAGGGGAGAACTGCAGCGTGTCCATGCCGGCACGCACGACGATATTCTCGTCCCAGAAACACTTCTTGTGGGCTTCGGCGCCTCGCGCACCCACGGCTCCGTCTCGAGGTGCCATCTCGATCGCGCCCATCAGGCCAAAGTTACGCACATCGACGACGTGCTTGTGATCGGCGAAGGCGTGCAGCAGTTCTTCGAAATGCGGTTCCAGCGCCTGCGCCTGGTTGAAAGTGCCTTCCTCGTCGTACACGTCCATCGTCGCAAGTCCTGCCGCAGCCGCGACCGGATGACCGGAATAAGTGTACCCGTGGAATAACTCGATCATGTGGTCCGGGCCCTGCATGAAGGCGTCGAATACCGAGTCCCGAACGAGCACCGCGCCCATCGGGATAACGCCGTTGGTCAGGCCCTTCGCTGTCGTGATGATGTCCGGGGTGACGCCGAATCGTTGTGCGCCAAAGCCGTGGCCCAGTCGTCCAAATGCCGCGATTACTTCGTCGAAGATCAGCAGGATGCCGTGTTGATCACAGATCTCGCGCAGGCGTTCGAGATACCCGGCCGGTGGCGGAATGACGCCCGCGGAGCCGGCGACGGGTTCGACGATGACGGCGGCAATATTGCTGCCGTCGTGCAGCGTGCACAAACGCGTAAGATCATCCGCCAGCTCAACGCCGTGCTCGGGCAGGCCGCGCGAGAACGCGTTGCGATCGGTGTCGAGCGTGTGACGAATGTGATCAACGCCTGGAATCAGGGCGGCACTGAAGACCTTGCGATTGGGCACGATGCCACCGACAGACATGCCACCGAAGTTCACGCCGTGATAACCCTTCTCGCGACCGATAAGGCGCGTGCGATTGCCTTCGCCACGTGCCCGGTGATAACCAAGCGCGATCTTGAGTGCGGTGTCGACTGCCTCCGAGCCGGAGTTCGTGAAGAAGCAGTGATCGATACCGTCGGGCGCCATAGCTGTGATCCGTTCGGCAAGTTGCAGGGCCTTGTCGTTCGTCACCTGGAAGCTCATGCAGTAGTCGAGTTTCGCTACCTGTTGTTGTACCGCCTCCACGATAGTGGGGTGGCAGTGCCCGACGCCGGAGGTCCACAAGCCCGAGAACATGTCGTAAAGACGCGTACCGTCGTCAGTTGTATACCAGTGGCCCTCGGCACCCTTAATGACGCGAGGTTTCTTGTTGAAATCACGGTTAGCCGTGAATGGCATCCAATAGGGATTTTCGACTGCTGCATTCATTGAAATGCGCCTCCGGGTTGATCAGACGGGATGGTCAGCAGTGTACGCCTGATACCTGATGTTAAACAATCCGTTAGACGTAGATATTTAAATGTTTGATTTATATAGACTCGCAGATCAGAATGTTTACTAAACTAAACACTTGTGACAGGAGAATCGTATGGACCAGGAAATCGGCGGTCGCCTCCGCAAGATTCGTGAGCAGCTGGGCATCTCCCAGCGCCAACTCGCGCGCCAGTCGGGCGTCGCGAACGCGACGATTTCGCAGGTCGAGGCGGGCAAGATCAACCCGACCGTGAGCATGCTCAAGAAGATCCTCGACGGCATTCCGCGGAGCCTTGGCGAGTTCTTTGCCGAGGACCTGCAACCTCAGGAGCGTATTTTCTTTCGGGCAAACGAGTTGATCGAGATTGCCGAAGGCGGTGTGTCATATCGGCAGGTTGGCGTCAGCCTCGCGAACAAGTCGATCCAGCTACTCAAGGAGTGCTACCAGCCTGGTGCCGGAACGGGCAAGCATGAACTTACGCACGAGGGGGAGGAGTGCGGGATCGTGTTGAGCGGTCGTCTCGAGGTAACCGTTGGCGACGAGGTGGCCGTACTGGGCCAGGGCGATGCCTACTACTTCAAGAGCAGTCTGCCGCACCGGTTTCGCAATACAGGCAATGAAGCGTGTGAGCTGATCACGGCCTGTTCACCGCCGAGTTTTTAAGTACCACAGAATCGGTAGGCGTGAGGGGCCAAAAAAGTGAATATGCCGCTGGCAAACTACAGGCCATCAATGGCAAAGTATGCGCCCTTCTGAGGTATTTCGGAACACACACAAATGAAGCCTTTCGGCACTGAATTCTGTGATCACATCGCGATCGCACGATACGCTGACGGCGCCTGGAGTGCGCCATCAATAGAGCCCCTTGCACCCTTGCCAATGCACCCGGCTGCCCATGTATTTCACTACGCCAGCACGTGTTTTGAAGGCTTCAAGGCGTATCGCTGGAGCGATGGAAAAGGGCGCATTTTTCGTCTGCACGACCATGTCGCACGTATGCAGCGCAGCGCAGCCTCACTTCGAATGCCGATACCGGATGCGGACATGCTGGCGGGCATGGTCATCGATGCCGTCCACAAGAACCTGGCCGACATTCCGGAACCGCCCGCGTCGCTTTACCTTCGCCCAACGCTGATCGGCACCGCCGAGAACATCGGTGCTGCCGCTGGGCCGTCGACGGAAGCAACGCTGTTCGTATTGTGTTCGCCGGTTGGTGACTATTTTGCCGGCGGTGCGTCTGCGTTGAAATTACTGGTCGAAGACCAGAAGGCTCGCACGACTGACCAGCTGGGCAGCACCAAGACGGGCGGCAACTACGCCGCCGCGCTTGGCCCGACGCTTGACGCCAAAGAGAAATACGGCGTCGACCAGGTCTTGTTCTGCCCCGATGACGACGTACAGGAAACGGGCGCCGCGAACTTCCTGCTGATCAGCGACGACGAGATTCTCACCAAATCGCTGGACTCGTCGTTCCTGCATGGCATGACGCGCGACTCGGTCCTGAAACTGGGCGCAGAATTGGGCTACAAGATCTCGGAACGCCCATTCACGGTTGATGAGCTGCTCAAGAAGGTCAAGACCTACGAGGCCTGCCTCTCAGGGACGGCGGCAACATTGTCACCGGTTGGTGCGCTGGTTCACAACGGTCAGGAGATTCTGGTCCGTGACGGCAAGCCGGGACCGAACCGCAAGAAACTCCAAACTGCGTTACAAAATATCCAGTATGGCATCGAACCGGATTCGCACGGCTGGTTAACGGAAGTCGGCTAACCCGGTATCCGGCAGATGGCACCGCAGTGAACGCCGCAGAATACGTCCCCGAACACGCTGCGCGATTTCCATCTGCTCTGCGTAGTTTACTCGACGCGCCAGCTCCGCTATGGATTCGGGGACGTATTCCCCGACGCCCACCGCTATTGCGGCAACGGCTCTCGACGTCCGGCACGGAGCAGGTGGTGGCTACCCGTTCCGGACCGTCAACGCCGATTCAGAACTAAATAGCCTTAGAGAACCGGTGTTCGTTTTCTTCAAGATCAATGTACCGATCAAACGTCATCGCGATATTCCGTAACAGCAACCGGCCTTTCGGCGTGATGCTGATACCAGCATCACTCAATTCGATGAGGTCGTCGTCCTCGAGCACCTTGAGCTTTTTGATTTCATCCTCGAAGTACTCGCGGAAGTTGACGTTATGGCTTGCACCGAAGTCATCGTATGACAGGCTGTCGTAGCACATCAGGTCCTGGATCACGGCAGCGCGCAGCAAATCGTCGTCATCGACCAGCAAGCCCTTCTTGATGGGCAGTTCGCCGCGCTCGATGATTTCCTCGTACTCGATCGTCGACACCGCATTTTGTGCAAACATGTTGCCGATGCCGCCGATACCGCTGACTCCCAGTGAGACGAGGTCGCACTGTCGGTGTGTCGAATAGCCCTGGAAGTTGCGTTGCAGGGTGCCGTTTTCGCGCGCAAGAACCAGTTCGTCGTCAGGCAATGCGAAGTGATCCATGCCGATGTAGAGGTAGCCGGCATTGCAGAGCTTGTCGATCGTGTGATGCAGCAGGTCCAGCTTGGTTTCGGGCGTCGGAATGTCGTCCGAATTGATCATGCGCTGGCCTTTGAATCGCTGCGGCAGGTGCGCGTAGTTGTAGACAGCCAGTCTGTCGGGCTTCATCGCGATAGCGATATCGAGTGTCTTGTCGAAGGTCTCGACCGTTTGCAGCGGCAGGCCGTATATCAGGTCGAACGAAATCGATCCGAAACCGGCTTCGCGCGCACTGTCCATCAGCGCCTGGACCTCTTCAGGCGACTGTGCCCGGTTCACGGCCTTTTGTACCGGCTCGTGAAAGTCCTGGATGCCGAGGCTCAGGCGATTGAAACCGAGGGCACGCAGTTCACGAATTCGCTCGGCATCAACGGTGCGTGGGTCGACTTCGATCGAGAATTCATGGGCATCGCTTTCATCGAATGTGAACGACTTGCGCAGATGGTCCATCAGTGCGCCAAGTTCCTGCTTGTCGAGGTAGGTCGGCGTGCCGCCACCGAAATGCAATTGTTCGACCTTGCGCTTCCGGTCGAACAACTCGGACTGCATGTCGATTTCCTTGTACAGCATCTCCATGTAACGGGAGACACGTTCCTCGTTACGCGTGACGATCTTGTTGCACCCGCAGTAATAGCAAAGCGAATGGCAGAACGGAATATGAACGTACAGCGACAGGGGTACGTCACTGTCATTGCTCTCTTTCGCTTTCGCCTCGTAGTCAACCTGTGTCAGTTCGTCGTTGAACTGCAGTGCGGTTGGGTAGGACGTATAGCGCGGTCCGCGACCGCCGTATCGGACGATGAGGTCCTGGTCAAAACAAACCCGCATCAGACTCTCCTTAATGCGTGAACTAGGTACAGCGCGACAGTAAACAGGAGCATCGCGACGGCCTGGTGAGCTGCGCCCAAGACTACCGGCACAGCCAGCAATAGCGTTGCAGTGCCCAGGGCAACCTGGAGGACCGCCGTGTGCAGCAATGCGTTTACCGCAGATCGAGCACGTGCCGGCATATCGGCCTTGCGTGCCCTGAACCAATAGACGACGACGAGTACAAAGGTCGTGATCGCCAGCCAGCGGTGATCGAACTGTACTGTCGCCATATTATCGAAAAAATTGCGCCAAAATGGTTCCAGCGCCATGAATCCGGGCGGAACCCAGTAGTCGCCCATCATTGGAAACGTGTTGTAGATCTTGCCAGCCTTCAATCCGGCCACGAATCCGCCCGATATGACGGTGATCGAAATTAGCGTGGCGAGCCCGAGTGCCCTGCCGTAACACGGGTGCTTACCCGCATTTTCGGGACGCGGGAACAGCAAGGACATTGCCACCCAGAACATGTAGGCGTAGATGATAAACGCCGCGACCAGGTGTGCCGTGAGGCGGTACTGGCTGACGTGCGGTACATCGACGAGCCCGCTCTTGACCATGTACCAGCCGAGCAGCCCCTGCATACCACCCAGTACGAACATCAGGAGGTACTTAGCCCATTCCTGGCGCTGTATGTAGCCGCGGGCAAGAAAGAAAACGAAGGGGACCAGGAAGACGAGACCGATCGTCCGGCCGAGCAGGCGATGCAGGTACTCGAGCCAGAAAATACTCTTGAACTCATCGACGCCGAAGTCCGAATTCACCTTCTGAAATTCAGGGCTTTGCTGGTACATCTCGAAGACGCGCTGCCATTCGGCATCACCGATTGGTGGCAGGATACCCATCAGGGGGCGCCAGTCGACCATGGACAGGCCTGAGCCCGTTAGCCGAGTGAAGCCACCGAGTACGACCATCGCAAACACAAGTCCGCAGCAAAGCAGCAACCAGTAGGCGACGTTGCGGTTCCGGGCCCGCAGGTTCATATCGGTATTCATTCTAGAGAAGCGCCTGTCGGTTCCTGCACAACGCAAATAATCTCAGCAAGCCGAGTAGCAGTATGGCGGCCAGCCAGTTGTGGGCGACGGCGACGCCGATCGGAAGATCGGTCAGGATTGCCGCAACGCCGACCGAGAACTCGAGAACGACGAGCGCGACGACGAATACCGCGGTCAAGCCCATGCGACCGGCCATTGCGAGGCCGCCCGCCAGCAGCGCAGTAAGAAGCGTTGCCGCAGCGACGAGTCGATGCAGCTTGTGAATATCCGCTCGTTCGGCACCACCCAGCGCCAGCCCCGTCGGGCCGATCTCGTGCTGCCTCGACAGGTCGAATGCCTTGGTGAGGTCACTGCCCGGCAGCCATGTTCCATGGCAATCAGGTACTGACATACAGGCAGTGGCGGCAAAATTGGCGCTGGTCAGGCCACCCAGTGCGATTTGAATACACAGCAGCAGGAGCGCAGCGACCACCCAGCGACGTACCCTGTTCGACGCGTTCGCACGTGGGCGGGCGTCGCGAAAGACCATCCAGCCCAGCAAGCCGAGCATTGCAAAGCCCCCGCCCAGGTTGCCCATGACAACGGCGGGGCTGTGCAGCCCACCCGAGTAAATACCCAGCCAGGCCAGGAAGACCGTAAGGCCGAGCAAGGCAAGCGACAACAGGCGATCGCGTCGCTGGCGCAAAGAGATCAGTGCCATCGCAAGCACGAGCAACCCCAGAACACTGGCAACCAGGCGATGGACGGGCGTCGCCCAGGACATCGGCTCCTGAGCTTCTAGTGCCAGGCGTTCATAGGTACTGCCAACGGTCGGCGCAGGTTCCTCGGCCGCCCCGATCAATCCGTAGCAGGCGGGCCACTCGGGACAGCCTATGCCCGAATGGTCGAGTCGCAGGTACGCGCTGACCGACACGAGTGCCAGGACGAACAGCAGGGAGACGATGGCGAGCGCTCGCATCAGGTTATTCTTTTACTTCAGGGAGGTTTTCGCCCGAGCCGCGCACGAGGCGCACGAGTTTTGGCGATTTCTTCCAGTCGACACGATCGTGGCCGAACTGGAAATTCCAGGCCCAGGCAGCATCCCACTGAAAACTGTAATCGTTGCCCGACCAGTATTCGGCCGCCAGTGTATGGGGGAAAAACTCTGTGTCGATGGTCGGCGGATCGGTGGCTCGCTGCAGTTCGCTGATCGAGAACAGCTCGTCCTTGCCCGGCATCCGCCAGTCGCTATGCCCGCAATAGCCGGCGTCATTCACGGCCGTCACGTAATGCCAGGTATCGCAACCACTGCCACTGCAGTCACCGCCATTCTCGGTGCCGCGGTAATCAAGCTCACCGTTGGCCTCGTTCGGGCTCCACCAGGAGTAGGTATTGCGATAGTCGTGCAGGCCGCCACGATTGGTCTTTCCCGCCCATATAAGGCCAGTTTGACTGTCCTGGACGCATAAATCGTCCGAATCAGTAAACCGGGTGAATCTGCTCTGTTTGGATGCTGAATCGCCACTTCCCTGGCCGCAGGCCGTGAGTGACAACGCAATAAGCACCGAAATGAGCGCAAGTTTCGGTTGAATTTTCATGGACGGGCAGCTTACCCGATTTGAGTCGCTTGAGAACCACCGAATATCCTGGGGCGTACTACGTACATTCCCCAGTATGGGGTAGCGGGCAAGGGGTCTAAGGTGGGAGCGCAACACTGGGGACGTGGTATTCGAGGCTGGTCGTTTTCACGACCCTGGCAGCGGATACGATTAATCAAAAACGACGCGAGGGGAAGAGTTGCCATGCCTGATCAATCTACGAGTGGGGAGGAACAGGTCGACGTACCGTTCATGCAACGGATTCTCGACAATCCTTTCATCCTTCTATTCGTCGGAATCCTGTTTCCGGCCGTGTTCTACATCATCTGGGGAATCATGGAAATCGTGAATATCCCCATCGCACCGTAACCATCAGACGAAAACCTATTCAGGTAGAGGTAACACTATGAGTGCTATTCAACCTCCTGCCGAGACAGTCTGGTGGCGACAACCACTGGACAAGGTCGAGGGCACGTGGATCAGCATTGCGCTGGTCTGGTCCCTGATCATGTTTTTCATGATGCCGTTTTGGCACATCTACGGAAAACAGAACCTCTCGAGCGAAGCATACAAAACCACGCCGCAGGCGTTTCTCGCGAAAACTCAGGCTATGGTCGACCAGTACACGGTTCGGACCGAAACAGATCTGAAGCTGCCGGTGGTCAAACCGCCTCCCGGTTCCGATGTCTATCTCGCCGGTCGCCTTTGGCAGTGGTATCCGCTCCTTGAGCTGGAGAAAGGGCAGACCTACCGCCTGCATATCTCGTCACTGGACTGGCAACACGGTTTCTCGTTGCAGCCTGTCAACATCAATACGCAGATCTTGCCTGGCTACGAGATGGTCCTGACCATCACGCCGGACACCTCGGATGAACAAACCATCATCTGTAACGAGTTTTGCGGTGCTGGCCACCACAACATGGTTGGCAAGATATACGTGACGGAGGGCGGATCATGAGTAAGCCACTATTCAGAACCTGCCCCGAGACCGGGTTGCAGTATCACAAGCCCGCCGAAATGCTCATGAAGGCACACGCTGTTGTTGCGGTCGTCATCCTGTTGCTCGGCGGCATCGCCGCATTGCTGGTTACGCTGACGCGCTGGCCGACAGTGCATTTGCTTCCGGCAGATCGTTTCTACCAGCTGTTGACTTCGCATGGCGTCAACATGTTGATCTTCTGGATCATCTCTTTTGAGATAGCGGTCCTCTATTTCTGCTCGTCGACACTCCTTAAGTGCCGTTTGGCGACGCCGAGGGTCGCGTGGGTGGGATTCACCCTGATGCTCGCAGGCATCATCATTAACAACGCTGCAATCGCGAACGGCGACGCGTCTGTGATGATGACGTCGTACGTGCCGATGCCGGCGAATCCAAACTTTTATCTCGGACTGATCCTGTTTGCAGTCGGCGCGCTCGTCGGTTGCTTCGTCTTTCTCGGCACGCTGGTCATTGCGAAGGAAGAGAAGACCTATGAGGGCTCGATTCCGCTGGTGACATTTGGTGCCCTGACGGCCTGCATCATCGCAGTCTTCACGATCGCCTCCGGCGCCATCGTGCTGGTCCCGACCTGGCTGTGGTCACTGGGTTACATCAATAACATCGATGCTGCCATGTACCGCATTGTCTGGTGGGCCCTGGGTCACTCGTCGCAGCAGATCAACGTCGCGGCTCACGTCGCGGTTTGGTACGCCATTGCCGCCATAGTATTCGGTGCACGTCCGTTGTCCGAGAAAGTGAGTCGCATGGCGTTCTTCCTCTATATCGCCTTCCTTCAGCTCGCGAGCGCGCATCATTTGCTCGTGGATCCAGGTCTCTCGGCAGAGTGGAAGATTTTCAATACGTCCTATGCGATGTACCTCGCGGTGCTGGCGTCGATGGTGCACGGTCTTACCGTTCCTGGCTCGATCGAAGTCGCGCAGCGGGCCAAAGGCTTTACCAATGGCCTGTTCGAGTGGCTCCGCAAGGCCCCCTGGGGGAACCCGGTGTTTGCCGGTATGTTCATCTCATTGATTGGCTTCGGCTTCATCGGCGGTATCTCGGGTGTCGTCATGGGTACCGAGCAGATCAACATCATCATTCACAACACGATTTATGTGCCTGGCCATTTCCATGCCACGGTCGTGATCGGTACGACGCTCGCATTCATGTCGCTTACGTACTTCCTGATTCCGACGTTGTTCCGTAAACAAGTCGCTTTTGCAGGCCTCGCGAAATGGCAGCCCTACCTGTTTGGTATTGGCATGTCGGTGTTCACGCTGGCGATGATGGGTGCCGGAACGCTTGGTGTCGAACGCCGTCACTGGGACATGGCGTTCACCAACTCCGCGTTGGGCTTTGACTATCCGGCAAGCGCCTACACGCTAATGGGTATTGTGGGCATTTCGGGTGTCCTCGCGATCCTGGGCGGCGCAATCTATATTCTCGTCACTGTCGTTTCCGTGTTCTTCGGCAAGCCCGTTGAATCGGAATCAAGCTTCGGCATCGCGTTCGGTCACGTGGAACGTGCCGATCCGATCGTCGTACCGGACGGTGGTCACGAGGCAGCAGGCAAGTGGGGCCTTGCGGCTCCGGGTACGTTCCTGCTCGCCATGTTCTTCCTGGTGATCTTTGTTCTTTACTACGCAGTGAACTGGAAGTATCTGGCTTCGGTCTGGCCAATGTCGTAACCCCCAGCGTTTGACCGATGCCTTGTTAAAGGGCGGGCAGGATGCCCGCCCTTTCTTTTTGAGCTACATTGCCCAATATGAGAACTACATTATTCTTCGCAGCCCTGTTCCTGCCGATGGCGCTATTTGCCCAGCAGGACGAACGCTACAACCCTGATAGCGCGTTGAAAATCTCGCAGGCTGCGGTCGGCAATACGATTGGCGACTATGAACTACTCGATCACCTTGGCGCGCCGGTCAGACTGCGCTCGGATCACGGCGGGCGACCGCTCGTAATCAGCATGATCTTCACGTCATGCCATCATGTTTGCCCGCAAACTACCAAACACCTCAATGAGGCCGTCATTGCCGCGCGAGAGGCGCTTGGGACAGAGAGTTTCGACGTGGTGACGATCGGCTTCGATGTCGCGCACGACACGCCCAAGGCTATGGGAGCCTTTGCAAGGAAACAAAGTGTCAGTGAGCCAGGATGGCGCTTCCTGAGTGCCACGCCGGAGACGATCAAGCAGATCAGCGATGACCTGGGTTTTATCTATTTCCAGACAGCACGTGGATTCGATCACATCAATCAATCGTCGATCATCACGAAAGACGGCGCGGTGTATAGCCAGGTCTACGGTGTGACCTTCGAATTGCCATGGCTGGTCGAGCCACTCAAAGAACTGGTTTTCAACCGCCCTGGCAGTGCGGGTCATTTTGTAGCCGGGCTCGTAGATCGCGTCATGTTGTTCTGTACTGTCTACGATCCGACGACGGGTCGCTACCGCTTTGACAATTCCCTGTTTGTTCAGCTCTTCGCGGGTGGCACCTTTATTCTCGCACTGCTGGTCTACCTGATCCGCGAAGCGATCAAAGCCAGAAGGATGCGCAAGGCGCAATGATCGAGAGAATTCACAGCTTCGGACGCGGCATATTCGAGTTGTTGCGCCGGCCGTTGTCGCGGGCGTTCGAGAGTGAGCAGAACCCGCTGAATTACCTCGGTGCACTGACCATCTATTTCTGCTGGATTGTCCTCATCAGCGGTATCTGGCTGCTGATTTTCTTCAGAACCAGTGTGTCGTCGGCATTTGAATCGGTCGAGTATCTGACGCGTGAGCAGTGGTATCTCGGTGGCGTAATGCGCAGCCTGCATCGTTACGCATCGGATGCACTGATCATTACGATACTGCTGCATGTCATCAAGGAATTCGTTTTCAACCGCTACCGACTGAACCGTTGGTTTAACTGGGTGACTGGCATTCCGCTGGTCTGGATCATCTTCCCGCTGGGCATCACTGGCTACTGGCTCGTTTGGGACGAGTTAGCACAGTATGTAGCGATAAACACCGCGGAACTCCTCGATCGAATTCCCATCTTTACGAATTCGATGGCCGGCAACTTCATGAGTGATGAACTGCTGTCGGATCGTTTTTTTACGCTCATGGCATTCCTGCATTTGATAGGGCTGCCAATTTTTCTCGTGTTCGGCATTTGGCTACACGTGTTCCGCCTCAATGGACCTCGTATCAACCCGCCGCGCCGCATGATGGCGGCGGCGACGCTGGCCATGCTCGTACTATCGGCAATCTACCCGGCGATCAGTCATGACAAGGCAGATCTTGCGATGGCGCCGCAGGTGTTGCGATTCGACTGGTTCTACCTGCACGCCTACCCGTTGATTCAGAGCTGGTCCCCCGGCTGGGTATGGGTCCTGCTGGTTGGTATCAGTGTATTGCTGACGATAGCGCCGTGGGCTCCGCCGGCGAGGAAGACGACGGTTGCCGTCGTCGATCTCGACAACTGCAATGGCTGCAAACGCTGTGTCGACGATTGTCCGTTCGGTGCCGTGGAAATGGTGCCCCGGACTGATGGCTCAAACTACTCGCACGAGGCGTCGGTCGATACCGATCTTTGTATCAGCTGCGGCATCTGTGTCGGTGCCTGTCCTACAGCGACACCGTTCCGTACGAAGAGCGACCTGATACCCGGTATTGATTTACCCAATCAGACAGCTGCCGATATTCGACAGGATATTATCGAACAGACTGAGCAGCCCGCCAGTGAGCCACGAGTGATGGTGTTTGGTTGCCGGGATGATCGTCAGACCAAGGCGATGCGTCGGGCGGGAGGGAATGTCGTAACGGTGCGTTGCATGGCCCACCTGCAACCTTCCTACCTGGATTTCGTACTCAGTCGTGACCATGCAGAGAGCATTCTGCTGCTGGGCTGTGAAGATGGTAATTGCAATTACCGTCTCGGCGCTGAGTGGACAGAAGCACGCATCAATCGCGAGCGCGACCCGCTTCTTCGGAAACGTACTGATTCCACGAAGATAGCCATGGGTTGGCTCGCCCCCTGGAGCGATTTCAAGGACCCGGCGAAGAAGTTGGCCGCGTTCCGGGACGCACTGGCCCAAGAGGAGGGCGAGGCGTGAAGCTCTTCTTTGAGATCATCGCCTGGACCGTATTCTCTGTCGTCGTCGGTCTGTTGTCGGTCTGGCCGCGCTACGCGCCGGTTGACGAGGGCAATGCGATTATCACGGTCACTTTTGCTCATGCCGCACAGCGTGTCGGTGAGTGCCGCATCCTGACGCAGGAAGAGTTAAACAAGTTACCGCCGAACATGCGCAAGCCGGCGGATTGCCCGCGCGAACGGCATGTCGTTCGCTTCGAGCTTCACTCGGGCGACGACGTCCTTTACGAAGACGTTCTCGTGCCGAGCGGCATCTGGTCGGATGGCAAGGCAAACATCTACCAACGTATTCTTGTGCCTGCAGGCAGGCACGATGTTTTTGTCGGCATGAACGATAGCGGTGGTGAGTCGGGTTTCGACTACGAGACTCGTGCCAGCGTCGACGTGACTCCGGGTCGCAATGTCGTCGTTCGTTTCGATTCCGAAGCACAACAATTTACGGTTCGTTAAGGTCGTATGAATCTGCTCACGTGGAAATCGGAATACTCGGTAGGTGTAGCGTCGGTGGACGACGAGCATAGAGAGATGATCGGGATGATCAACAGTGTCTATGCGCAGCTTGGCCAGTCGACGGACGTATATGAAATCGAGGCCTGTCTCGAAGATATTTTCGTTGCAATATCGAGTCACTTCGCGCTCGAGGAACGCCTCATGCGTGAAGCCGACTACGATGAGTACGAAGGCCACAAGAATGACCACGAGGATCTGCTGGATGAGATCCGTGACCTCGTGGATGAGTTCGTGGCGGATGCGGTGGCGGGCGGTCGAGTGCTCGAAGAGCGCCTGTCAATCTGGTTCAGCAGACATTTCGCGACTTTTGACGCTCGTCTGCATGGCAAGCTTGGTCCGCACTAGGCGATCGTCAATGGACAACGCGTTGTTGGAGAATCTCGAGATTCGCCGGAGCGAATCGGGTGATGTGGATGCAATTGAGTCACTGTATCCCGACGCGTTTCCGGACGAAGATCTGCTCCCTGTTGTACGAGACCTGATACGAGACGTTGCGAATACTACGTCGCTCGTTGCCGTCGTAAAATCACAGGTTGTCGGGCACGCAATTTTCGCAAAATGTGCCGTGGGAGGTTGTAGCCTCAAAGTCTCGCTATTAGGTCCCGTAGCAGTCTCAACCGGGCAACAACGGCAGGGCGTTGGCAGCGCAATCATCCGTGCCGGCCTGTCGGGACTGGAGAAACAGGACGTGAGCCTTGTATGTGTGCTGGGTGACCCTGCCTACTACAAGCGCCTCGGGTTTGTCCCGGAGTCCCGCGTTGAACCGCCGTACGAATTGCCGCCTGAGTGGGATGGTGCATGGCAGTCGCAACCCCTGGGAAACAGGACAATTTCGATTTCCGGGAAGCTCAGCGTTCCTCGCCCGTGGCAGGAGCCGGCCTATTGGGCTCCCTGACCACAACGACCCCGCTGTGTCCTGTGGCTAGGTAGTAAGCCACATCCTGAGTAAACGAAACGTAACCAGGGCGAGCACGAGGATCACGGCAAAGAACACGATCTGGCGCTGCTTTAGCACCTCACCGCGCTTTTGCTCGATCATGCGGACGATCCAATCCGCTAGGAAATAGATGAAGATCGCGTTGAGTGTGAAGACGAGAATTTCGAGCATCGGGTTCATTGCATTACGCCTTGTGTTTGCCGCGTAGTGATTTCCAGGCAACGATCAGGAACAGCAATCCACCGATCACCGAGATGAGGCCGCCAAGCCCCATGAGTCCCATCCCTGCCGTCTGTCCAAGGCCTTCGAGTCCCTGCGCCGCGCCGGCTGTCTTGCGTTGCACACCATATCCACCGCTCCATGCCAGCCCGATAATATGCATAAGCTGCCCACTGCCGTAGAGATACGGCTGCCACGTCGCCATGCGTTCCGGCAAGGCGCCGAAGCCGAGCCTCGGCAACAGGTAATAGGTGAGTCCCATAAACGCGATTGTCACGCCGACCGTCGCACCGTGATAGTGCGCCGGAATCACGATATCGAGACCCGCGATCATGAATCCCAGGATGCCGCCCACGGCGAACAGGCCAAGCGAGCTGATAAGCGCGGCCCGCAGATAGCGGCCTTCACCTTGCGGCTTTTCCGCCGTCCACAGGCTGGCGGTAACCGCAAGGCCGAGGGGCAGGCAGGAAAGACCGCCATATTTCATGAGTTCGGTAAACGCGATTCGATGTCCCGCTGTCGTCACGTCATGTGCCAGGTACAGGAACGGCACGGTGATCACCGGCAGCGCCAGGAAAATAAGGAAGACCAGGGTAAGCCGCGGTGTCAGTTCGAAACGACCGCCGCTGGCATACGCCAGAACAATCCACGCGATCATCATGAGCAACGTGTAGCTGAACTGGATGACGTGGCCACCGCCCCAGAACAGGAACTCGAAATAGATCTGGCCATCCATTGTTGACGGCAGGCCGCGCCATGACGCAAAAACGGCGACGATTGAGAATCCTGTGAGCAAGGTCGACAGGGTGATACCAAACTGCAGAGCACCGGTGCCGTCCAGCTTTGCCGTAATTCGCGGGCGGCCGAGGAGCGCGCGTACAAGATGGCTGAAGATGCCGGCGACGAACAGGCCCAGTCCGAGGTAAAACAACGGGTGCTGCAGGACAGGCACGTAGTTGTTCATAAGCGGATCTGCGGCGCCCAGGAATGGACACACGATGATCACCAGTGTCCCGAGCGCCGACAACCAAAACGACACCCGGTCCCACCGCGGGTGTTCCGTAGTCGCGCCAAGGCTCCAGAACGCTGCCGATATCGCGAGCAACCAGATCAACACTGACAGCGTCACGTGCACCACAAGGGCTACGCGAAAGAAGTCGATGAAAGGAATCAGCTCCTGTACGACGGGTGTTCGTGCCATGACAAGCAGAATGGAGAACACGCCGGCAGCAACCAGCGACACGAGCCCGAGCGTCAGCCAGGCAGTCGTGTTTCGGTTTACCGCGTCACTGCGGACAGGTAGGTGAAAGCTCGTATCGGACATCGCAGCGGATGATACGGCATAATCGCGAGTATGGGCATCAATCGCTGTTTCAACATCATGGACTTTCGGCGCATTGCCAAGCGCAAGCTGCCAGCTCCGGTTTTTCACTATATTGACGGTGGCGCGGACGACGAATGGTCTCTGCGTCGTAATACGGACGCGTTCAACGACTACGAGCTGCAACCGGCGCACCTGTCAGATGTCAGCGACGTGCAAACCGAAACCACCTTGTTCGGGAAGCGTATCGACTGGCCCGTGATGATCGCGCCGACGGGTGCGTCAAGGCTGTTCCATGCCGGCGGTGAGCCAGCCGTTGCAAACGCCGCCCGGGATTTCGGTATGCCCTACAGCCTGTCGACGGTGGGCACCACGACAATCGAAGACATCGGTGCGATCAGTGATCTCGCCAAGGTCTTCCAGATTTACGTGTTCAAGGACCGCGCTATTACGAAGGCGTTCATCGAGCGCTGCAAGACCAGTAACTATACAGCGCTGTGCCTTACGGTCGACACGCCCGTCGCCGGGAACCGTGAGCGCGACTTCGTCTACGGCATGATGGCAACAGCAAAGCCGGCGCTCGCCAGTGTCCCGAGCATGCTGCGACACCCGGGGTGGTTGTACCGGGCCGTCGTTCGCAAGGACATGGAGCTCGTCAATGTCACTCAGGGCGAAAATGTACAGAAGTTCACGGATTCCAATGTCATGGATTTCATTAACAGCCAGTTCGACCGTTCGTTGACGTGGAAAGATGTCGAGTGGCTCGCAGCAGAATGGGGTGGTCCCTTGATCATCAAAGGCGTGCAAACGGTCGATGACTGCCGCAAGGCGGCCGACTCGGGTGCAACCGCCGTCATGCTGTCGAATCACGGCGGGCGACAGCTCGAAGGAACGGCAGCCCCGGTGGACTGCATCCCGGCGGTGGCGGATGCGTTGCGCGACCGGCTTGAGATCATATGCGACGGCGGAATCCGGCGCGGCACGCACGTGGTCAAGGCGCTCGCGCTCGGTGCAAATGCATGCAGTATTGGTCGCGCATACTTGTACCCGCTTGCGGCGGGTGGCCAGCCGGGCGTGGAGCGCGGTCTCGATTTACTGCGAGCCGAAGTGAAGCGGACGATGGCACTCGTGGGATGTGATTCGATCGAGAAACTCGATAGCCGCTATGTGACGAAAAGGGCTTGACTCAGTCCAGACTGCGCAATTCGCCTGAATTTCCCTTTTGGAAGCACCTTGCTCCGAAAATCGGGCGGCGGGAGGATTATCCCGTAAACCCCTTTATTCACAGGATCATCCGCACGTGGCGAGCAAAAAAACGCACATTCATAGCGGCTGGGAGAGGCAAATACACCGATTTTGCTAGTACCATCGGCGCAGCCGTTGCATGTGGAACGGCGTAAGTAACCGTAAGTAGTACGGAAATGTTTGTGTAAGAGGTAGTTATGTCAGGTGAAAGAGTGGAAGGAACCGTCAAGTGGTTCAACGATGACAAGGGATTTGGTTTCATCGAGCGCGAAGGCGGTCAGGATGTGTTCGTACATCACACTGCAGTCCAGATGGAAGGATTCAAAACCCTGAAAGAAGGGCAAAAGGTCTCGATGGAAGTGACCCAGGGGCAGAAAGGTCCGCAGGCTGAGAACGTCATCGCGGAGTAGTCTGTACTGTTTCAGCAACACCCCATAAGAAAATCAAATAGCGAACCGGGACTCATCCGGTCAGGGATGTAGCTGCAACGCCAGGCGCCGGGGCAGACCTGTCGGCGCGAATGGGGGGTGACACCGAAGGTGTCGCGCAGTGCTTGTGTGCGAGCTTCATTTACCCATTTTGCCTTGATCAACAGCCAATTGAGATAAGAATCACCTGTTATGAAACTCAGAATCCGAGACAATTCCGTCCGCGTGCGCCTGATGCGAGGAGAGGTCGAAACACTTCGTGACAACGGCCTCGTGTCCTCGAGCACACAATTCCCGGGTAGCCGCACCCTGGCGTATGCGGTTGAAAGCAGCCCGGCGAGCGTCAACCCGGCCGCATTCTTCTCCGACAATGAAATCATTGTCCGTCTACCCGAGGCCACAGTCCTTGCCTGGGCGACGAGCGACCAGGTCTCGATTTCCGGTGAACAGGTCCTCGTCGACGGCGAAAAGCTGACCATTCTCGTCGAGAAAGATTTCGTCTGCCTGACCGGTCGTGACGAGGACGAGTCTGACATGTACCCGCACCCTGAGGCCGGCACAGCGAACTGCTGAGATGGCCCGATATGCCCGCTTCGAGCCGCGTACTGTTCGCTTCCTTGAGGCGCTGAAAGCCAATAACAATCGCGAGTGGTTCAAGGAGCACAAGAGCCGCTACGAAGATGACGTTCTCGACGTCGCCCTGCGATTCATCATTTCAATGCAGGAACCGCTGGCCGGGTTCGCACCACGGTTCACGGCTGTGCCGACACGCGTCGGCGGTTCACTGATGCGCGTTTATCGCGATACGCGCTTTTCAAAGAACAAACTGCCCTACAAGACCAACATCGGCATCCAGTTTCGCCATGAGCAGGCGAAAGACGTGCACTCGCCTGGCTACTACGTACACATCGATCCGGACGAGGTGTTTCTCGGCGCCGGGATGTGGCGGCCGGACTCCGATCCACTGCGCGGAATTCGCGAGCGTATCGCTGCGAAACCACGGGAGTGGCAGCGCGCCATGGACGATCGCTCTTTTAAGCGCTATTTCTCACTGGGCGGGGAAAAGCTGACGCGACCGCCACGCGGATTCGACAATGAACTTGAGTGCATGGAGGACATCAAGCGAAAGAGCTTTATCGCGGTCCGCACTCTCGAGGTCGAGGACTGCCTGAAACCGCAGTTTCAAAAGACCGTCGAGACATCATTCAAGTCCGCCGAGCCTTTCATGCGGTTCCTCTGCAAGTCGGTGGGCGTCAGGTTTTAAGCGTTTTCCTGACTTCGCGCAGCAGGCCTTCAGGATCCGGCCGATCAGAGATGTGCTTGGACAGCGCTGTGTAGCGAATAATGCCGGCCGCATCGACCACCATCGCTGTAGGCCATACCGTGTCTTCGCCATATTCTTTTCTGTAGTCGCCCGGTACGCCACCCTTTTGCAACAGGCCCAGCTGCTTTGTAACGGCCAGTTTGTCGTCCAGCCAGAAATCGAATTCGACCTTGAAGAACTCTGCCACGCGCCGCGTCGTCTCGAGTGGCTTGGGCGTGATCAGAATCAAACGGGCCCCCAGGTCCACTATGTCGCGGTAGTGTTGTGTCAGGTTGCTGACCTGGCGGCTGCAGAACGGGCACCAGTTACCACGCACGAACAGGATGACGACAGGCGCGCCGTGGAGTTCAACGGATCGTACCGGGTCACCTTGCTCATCAGCCGCCCGGAAATCAGGCAACGGTGAGCCGGGTTCTAGCTGTGGTGGCGTAGCCCGCAGGCCACGCCGCGTAACCCAAAGCCAGGTAGCGGCCACAAGCACGGCCAGCACGCTTAGTGAGATGAGTAGCGTCGAAGACATACGGCCAGTATTACCTTGCTCGCAGCATGGACACAAGGCGGTAATTATGGATACTGGCTAGCTTCCTTGTCGCGCCGTTGAAAGCCCCGAAAAAATGCAGGAAAACCCCGTCTTGTGGAAGCCCGGAAAGGACCGAGTCCAGGCATCGAGTATGCATCGCTTCATGCAGACGACAGGGCAGGACGATTACGAGTCATTGTACGCATGGTCCGTTGCCGACCCGGCCGCTTTCTGGGAGGCGCTTTGCGATTTTTGCGATGTTTATTTTGACAAGGTAGCCGAGTCGACGCTGGAGCGACCTGCGAACATTATGGATGCGGGCTGGTTTGCGGGCAGCCGGTTGAACTACGCGGCGCACCTGTTGCGCCACTCCGGAGACCAGGCGGCAATTGTATTTTTCGGCGAGAACGGTACGCGACGGGAATTGAGTCGCGACGTCTTGCGTGACCAGGTTGCGGCTGTTGCAGCAGGATTACAGAAGGCCGGCGTTGGTCTCGGTGATCGCGTTGGCGGTTTCCTGCCCAATTGCCCGGAGGCGATCGTCGCGATGCTCGCGACCACGAGCATTGGTGCAATCTGGTCCTCCTGCTCGCCGGACTTCGGTATCAATGGTGTCGTCGACCGCTTCGGCCAGATAGAACCGAAAGTTCTGTTCGCGGCGAACGCTTACTACTACAACGGCAAGACCTGCGACACGCGCTCGATTGTCGAAGGCGTGGTCAACGCAGTGGGGAGTATCAATCAAACCGTGCTTGTTCCGTTCGCCGAAGATTTTTCTGTCGACACCACGCTCGACAACGCGGTCAGCTGGGAAGACTTTGGTCGGCAGGGAAAGCCACTTTCATTCACGCCGGTCGAGTTCAATCACCCGCTCTACATCATGTACTCGTCGGGCACGACCGGTGAACCCAAGTGCATTGTTCACGGACATGGAGGGACACTGCTGCAGCACCTCAAAGAGCATGTACTGCACACGGACATCGGCGAGGATGATCGGCTCTTTTACTTTACGACCTGCGGCTGGATGATGTGGAACTGGCTCGTCAGTGGGCTGGCTTCCGGCGCAACGCTGGTGCTGTTCGACGGCTCCCCTTTCTATAGCGATGGACGCATCCTGTGGCAGATGGCCGAGGCGGAGAAAGTGAGCGTTTTCGGTACCAGTGCCAAGTACATCTCGGCACTGGAAAAAGCCGGTGTACGGCCGAAGGACGAGTTTTCATTGCCGGATCTGCGCGCGGTGTTATCGACCGGCTCGCCACTTGCACCCGAGAGTTTCGACTACGTCTACGATGCTATCGGCGACGATGTCCAGTTATCGTCGATTTCCGGTGGGACCGATATCCTGAGCTGTTTCGTTTTGGGTAATCCGGTGTTGCCCGTACGTCGTGGCGAACTGCAATGCCGTGGTTTGGGCATGGCCGTGGAGATCTGGAATGACGACGGTCAGCCCGTTGTTGGTGAGCATGGTGAGCTGGTCTGCACCCGGCCATTCCCGTCCGCACCGGTTGGTTTCTGGAATGATGCTGATGGCGCCCGCTACAAAGCTGCGTACTTTGAGCGCTTTGAAGGCATTTGGGCGCACGGGGATTTTGCAGAACTGACCGCGAGCGGTGGGCTGATCATTCACGGGCGCTCCGATGCCGTTCTCAATCCAGGTGGTGTGCGCATCGGGACGGCGGAGATCTATCGGCAGGTAGAGAAGCTTGATGAGGTTGTCGAGAGCATTGCGATTGGCCAGAACTGGAAAGATGATGTGCGTGTCGTCCTGTTTGTTACTCTGCGCGAAGGTATCGCGCTCGACGACGAACTGCAGACGCGCATCCGTTCCGTCATACGGCAGAACACGACGCCAAGGCATGTACCCTCGAAGATCATAGCGGTGCGCGATATTCCCCGGACCAAGAGCGGCAAGCTCGTGGAGCTCGCAGTACGTTCGGTCGTACACGGCGATGCCATCAAGAACACCGCAGCATTGGCGAACCCCGAAGCGCTGTCGCAGTTTGCCGGCATCGATGAACTACAGACTGATTAGAGAGGCGCCAGGTAATCATGCAGGGAGTTGAAGTCATGCGTGGGCAAGTCCTGCCCGAGTGGATCGATATCAATGACCACATGAACGTCGCTTACTACCTGCTGGCATTCGACCAGGCCGTGGATGCGCTGTGGACCCGCTTTGGCCTGACCGAGGAGTACATCAGGGCGCACAGCAGCTCGACGATCGCCGTCGAATCTCACGTGACGTGGCAACGCGAGATCGTCGAAGGCGCGGATTTCGTTGTGACGTCGCAAATACTCGCGTTCGACGACAAGCGCATTCACCAGTTCCAGCGCATGTACCAGCCCGATGACGGCTTTCTGGCGGCGACTTGCGAATGGATGAACCTGCACTTCGATACCGGGATTCGCCGCGTCGCCCCCTGGCCCCACAAAATTCGTGCGCGCATCAGTGAATTCGCCGACAATCAGGGCGAGCATTCGTGGCCGGCGGAAGCAGGGCAACGAATGCACATCAGGCAACCGATATTCAGTGCGAGACCGGACGCATCATGAAAGGAAAATTCCTGCTCGCCATCGACCAGGGCACCAGCAGTAGCCGCACCGTCATTTATGATCATGACGCACGTGCTGTCGCAAGTGCACAGCAGGAGTTTGAGCAGATCTATCCGCAACCAGGCTGGGTTGAGCACGACCCGGAGGCGATCTGGGGGACTGTCACCGCCGTTACACGTAGCGCCATGCAGAAAGCCGCTGCGGCTGCCACCGACATTTCCGCGATCGGCATCACCAACCAGCGTGAGACGACGGTGATCTGGGATCGAGATACGGGCAAGTGTGTCTACAACGCCATCGTCTGGCAGGACCGGCGAACGGCGGAATACTGCCAGGGCCTCAAGAACCGGGGGCTCGAATCGATGGTCAGCGACAAGACCGGGCTGCGCCTCGATCCCTACTTCTCGGGCACCAAGATAGCCTGGGTCCTCGACAATATTGACGGCGTTCGTGAGCGGGCCACAGCGGGCAAACTCGCGTTTGGCACGATCGACTGCTTCCTGCTGTGGCGGCTCACGGGCGGCCGGGTTCACGCCACCGATGCTACAAATGCGTCGCGCACGCTGCTCTTCAATATTCATACGCAGGATTGGGACGATGAGTTGCTCGCCATGCTCTCGATTCCGCGTGCATTGCTTCCGGACGTGCAGGATTGTGCGGCGGACTATGGAATGGCTTCCGACGACTGCCTGGGTGGCGAAGTACCCATATGTGGCATCGCCGGTGATCAACAGGCGGCGCTGATCGGGCAGGCCGGATTTGAGCCGGGTATGACCAAGAGCACTTACGGCACAGGGTGCTTCGTTGTCGCCAATACGGGCGGCGATGCGTTGCGCTCCGACAACCAGTTACTGACGACGATTGCCATGCGTATCGATGGTGACGTGACCTACGGTCTCGAAGGCAGTGTGTTCGTGGCCGGGTCGGCCATGCAGTGGCTGCGTGACGAGCTCCGTGTCATCGACCTGGCACCGGAGTCCGAGGCCATCGCCCGCGGGACGGGTGTTGTCGAAGATGTGTACGTCGTGCCGGCATTTGCCGGGCTTGGCGCACCGTATTGGGACCCGGATGCACGTGGCGCCATTCTTGGACTAACGCGTGGCAGCGGGCGTGACGATGTTGTGACTGCGACTCTGCAGGCGGTCGCGTTCCAGACCTGCGACCTTATCGATGCAATGTCCCAGGATGGCATCAAACCCAGTGTCATACGCGTCGACGGCGGGATGGTTGCCAACGACTGGTTCCTGCAGTTCCTCTCGGACGTCCTCGATATCCCCGTTGAACGTCCCGATAACGTCGAGTCGACGGTACTTGGCGCCGCCTATCTTGCAGGTTACCAGGCAGGGGTTTTCAGCTCGCCAGCTGCGATCGGTGACTTGTGGCAGCGTGACGCCCTGTTTGAACCGCATATGGACGCTGACCAGCGTGAGCGACTGCTCGCAGGCTGGAATGATGCGGTTCGCCGCGTCCGAACGGATCGCTGACATGCTTCGAGCCCGCCAGAAAATCGGCAAGTACCGGATTCTCGGTCGCATTGCGTCCGGGCCGCTTGCCGATGTTTATCGAGCCCACGACACGATCCAGAAGATCAAGGTAGCGCTGAAGATTCCGAAGCAGGATGAACATACTGGCCACGAGGAGTTCCTGCACGAAGTCCGAGTGGCAACGAAGTTGCAGCACCCGAATATTCTGACAGTGCTCAATGCGAGCTACATCGATGAGTGGTTCGTCATTGCGATGGAGCTCGGCGAGGAATCCCTCGCAGATCGTATCGAGCGCCGCACGTCGACCGTTGCCAAACTGGATCTTGCAGGGCAGGGGCTTGCGGCGCTCGCGCATGCCCACGAGCACAAGATCATTCATTGCGACATCAAGCCGGAGAACTTCATCCTGTTCCCGGGCAATCGCCTCAAGCTTGCCGATTTCGGTTTTGCCAAACTGAGCCTGCGTACACTCAAAGCATCCGGTTCAGGGACGATCGATTACATCGCCCCCGAGCAGGCAATGGGAAGGCCCAAGTTCCAGTCCGATGTATTCTCGATGGGACTCGTACTGTATCGACTGTTCTCGGGCAAATTGCCGGAGTGGCCATTCGAATGGCCGATGGCTGGTCAGGACATGCTGGAGGCTCGCATGAGACCGGAGTTGATCGATGTCCTGAAGAACGCTATCCATCTCGATCCGGCAAAGCGGTATCGCACCGCCGTGCAGATGTACGCAGACTTTGAGCGCGTCGACAGCCATGCACGCAAACAGAAGCGGCCGCGAGCGAAAAACGGTGTGCGTCGTGGTACGTCGTGGCGCCAGATTCAGTGGCGCGAGTTCCAGCGGCAGTTCAAGAAACAGCTTGATACCCGGCATCAATGCCGCAATTGCGAGGGACCGGTAGCGGAGAGTATGCAGGCTTGCCCTTGGTGCGGCTTCGACAACCCGGCGCGCGGTGCCGATACACCGATGCCGGCGCATTGTCCGCGATGCGAGCGCGGCGTCAAAAACGATTGGCATTATTGCGCGTGGTGCTACGGACCGGGATTTGTCGAGGAGACATCACGCCATTATCCAGACAAGCGTTATACAGCCAAGTGCGCCAATGCTCGATGCCGTGGACCACTCATGCCGTTTATGCGTTACTGTCCTCATTGTCGAACGAAGGTCCGGCGGCCCTGGAAACTGACAGGCAGCCGCCATTCGTGCAAGGCGTGTAAATGGGGAATTGCGCATGAATTCTGGAACTACTGTGCCTGGTGCAGGGAACCGGTGAAACGCGAATGATGGGGGACGAACCGACAGAGCAAACTGACCTGCTGGTCCTTAACGGGGCATTTGAACCGGACCAGATAGAGGTCGAGGTCGCCGGTGGATCAGCGGTGGCCCTCAGCCGGAAGGACCCTGGGAAACCCACTGAAAACGAAGATACGGCCGCGGTTATACCCTACGGCCCAGGCGCTGCAGTGCTCGTCGTTGCCGACGGTGCGGGCGGACTGCCCGCTGGCAAGCGAGCATCGCTGACCGCGGTCACGACGCTGGCTGCCTCGCTGCAAACGGCAATGGATAAGACCATGTTGTTGCGCACCGCCATACTCAACGGCATCGAGGCGGCGAATGAGGCAGTGCTGGCGCTCGCCGTTGGCTGTGCAACGACAATGACCGTCATTACGATCGAAGGTCTGGTCGCTCGCTCGTACCAGATTGGCGATTCCGAAGCGCTGGTGGTCGGACAGCGCGGGCTGATCAAGCTGCAGACGACCGCTCACTCACCGACAGGGTTTGCCGTCGAGGCGGGATTTCTCGACGAACGCGAGGCATTGCACCATGAAGACCGGCACCTTGTCTCGAACTTCCTGGGGACAAATGACATGCGTATCGACGTGGGTGCTGGTGTCGAACTGCGTCCGCGCGATACGGTCCTCGTGGCCAGTGACGGGCTCACGGACAATGTTCACCTGGACGAAATCGTGGAGCGCATACGCAAGGGCGCACTGGCAGCCAGCGCGAGGGCCGCGGTCGAACTGGCAGAGCGACGCATGCTGGGCGCTGATTCGGGCCAACCCAGCAAACCCGATGATTTATCGCTTATTCTGTTCCGCAAGCCGGGAAGCGCGCGTATTATCGATGAGTGACGTGATTCGACGGGAACTCGGCGCCCTGTTTGGGTTCCAAGCTTAGGATTCGGGAGAGAAAACATGAGATCACTGACCCGGAATAACCCAAAACTCGCAGCAGCGGTTCGTAGCTGCGTTGCGGTCGTCTGCACAGGATTCCTGCTTACGGGATGCGCCAGCACTGGCGGCAGCGGGAGTGGTGGCAGTGGCGGCATAGGCGGTGGCATTGAGCTGCCAGGCGGCGGCTCCTCCGGCGGCGGTATGCCGGGTGGTTCGTCCGGTGGCGGCATGCCAGGTGGTTCGTCGGGCGGTGGTATGCCAGGCGGTATGCCGGGCGGCTCCCCGGGTGGTTCCCCGGGCGGCTCGATGGGTGGCTCTTCGGGGGGTTCGTCGGGCGGATCCTCAGGTGGATCCATGGGCGGTTCGATGGGTGGCCAGGATATGGAAGGCGTAAGCACCGGTAGTGGTGCTGGCGGCGAGGGCACGACGGGTCAGGACTGCAATGATGGTGGAATCTCCGGCGGCGGCATCGGCGGTGGCATGGGTTGCGAAGACGGCGACGGCAGTGGCGCCGGTGGCGTAGGGCAGTTCCCCGGTGGCGATGCCGAAAAAGCGGAACAACTGGGTAAGGAACTGGATGAGTCGATGGGAGACTTCGATGAGTCCCTCGGCGAGGAGCAACGCGAAATCTCGTCCGCATCGCGAAATACCGAAGGATTCGATACGGGTTCTGGCGGTAGCCAGGGTGGATCCATAAGCCTCGGCGAACAGGCGGCCGGTGCCATGAGTGGTGGCAACAGTAGTGGCGGTGGCGGAGGTGGCGGTGATCAGGCCGGTGAAGTTGGCGGCGGTCCTTTGGCCGGTATGGACTCTCAGGAGGTCGCGAAACGAACACCTGACGACATCGAAGCGGTTATCGACGACGATATCGTCGCCAAACAGCTGCGTGAAGCGGCGCTCGCAGAAGAGGATCCTGAACTGCGCGAACGCCTCTGGGAAGAATACCGCAAGTACAAGGGAATGTAGGGAGACCAATCGCGCACAATGCTAAGGATATCGCTGCTACTCATCGCGCTGTGCCTGCTTGGTACTGGCTGCACCGTCAATGAAGTCATCGTCGCGGAAGAGACCGAGCTGGTGGTTGCAGAGTCGCCTGTCGAAGAGTCGCGTCTCCTGGATATCGGCATCGTTGAGTTTGAGCCGGGCATCGACGAGGACAACAATCCGCGAAAGAGCGGCGTCTTCGATGAGATTCGTTTCGCCGAGACGAAGTACCTCGCCTATCATCTGAAAACAACGTTGCAAGGCACCGGGCACTGGGGTGCCGTTCGTGTGATTCCGTCGCGGCAGGCGTTTACGGACGTTGTGATCAGCGGGAATATCAGGAAATCAGATGGCGAATTCGTCACCTTGAATATCTCGGTCAATGATGCCGCGGGACGCCATTGGTTCAGCAAGACCTATGAGACCCAGACCGGCATAACCTCGTACTCGGATCGGCGCGATCGGCGCCTTGATCCCTACCAGAAAATCTTCAACGATATTTCGAACGACCTGCAGGTCGTTGTTTCGCAGATGCCGCCCAAGTCCCTGGAACAGACCCGCCAGGTTTCGGAGCTGAAGTTTTTTGCTGACATGTCGCCACTCGCTTACGCAGAGCATTTGTACGAGGACGACGACGGCGTCGTTTCCATTCAGCGATTGCCGGCGGAGAACGACCCAACAGTAACGCGGTTAAGGCAAATCCGTGAGCGCGACCGCCTTGTGGTCGACACCCTGAATGAGCATTACGCCAATTTCTACTACGGCATCTCGATTCCCTACAGAAACTGGCGCAAGGTATCGCGGCAGGAATTGATCGCGTATCGGCAGGTCAAGCGGTCGGCGCGTATGCAAGCACTGGTTGGTGTCGTGGTGCTGGCGGGCTCGTTAGCCGTCGACACGAACAACTCCAGCAGTAGCCGCCAGCGGCGTGTAAACCGCAGCCTGCAATACATGGGAATTTCAGAGGGCCTGAATCGCATCGTCGGCGGCATTCAACGCGGCAGTGAGGCAGATTCCCATCTCGCTGCCATTGCGGAGCTGTCGGAGTCCTTCGGCGGACAGGCCGCGCCCATGGTGGTCAGCGTGGAGGGCCAGGAGCGCCGCCTGACCGGTACAGCAGCGGCGCAATACGAGGGGTGGCGCAGCCTGCTCAAGGATATCTACCAGGCCGAGACCGGCTTTTCGCAGACGGTTGATGTCGGTGCGCCGGCCCGCGCGGCCGAACAAGCGCCCGCGGAATAGGGCCTAAGAGAATCGAACGGCGCACGATGCTCGAACTCAGGAAAGGGACCCAGTTAGCCGACAGGTATACGCTGGAGCGATCGCTCGGAAGCGGCGGTGAGGCGGCGACCTGGCTTGCCCGGGATCGACTGACACAAGCGTCGGTGGCCCTCAAGATCGTCGCGGCAGGCGTGGCTGGTGAGCGACTGCGAGACGAATGGCAAACCAACTTGCGACTCATGCACGCGCATATTGTGCGTGTGTTTGAGTTTCATGAAGATCAGGGCGTCGCGTTTTACAGCCTGCAGTATGTGGCCGGTGACGATCTCGGCGCGCTTGCAGCAAAACCACTCTCTGAGATCTTGCCGCCGCTTGGCCTGGTTGCCGACGCGCTGCGCTACGCACATGCGAAGGGCATCGTGCATCGCGATGTCAAAGCGGCAAACGTCCTTCTTGACCCTAATGGAGTGCCTTACCTAAGTGATTTCGGCGTTGCGGCCTCCGTAGGATCGACGGCCGCCGGCGGTTCGCCGATTGCGGCCAGCCCGCAGGCGCTCGGCGGTGGGCCGGCCCATCCGTCCGATGATATCTACGCACTGGGAGTGCTTGTTCACGAGCTCGTTTCCGGTGCGCCACCCTTGTCGCCGGAAGCCGAATCGGCGCCACTGCAGGCCGCGAACGGCGACAATGTTCCTCGAGAATTACAGATTCTCGTCACCCGTATGCTGCATAAGGACGCTGCAGGGCGGCCGAGTGCCGAAGATGTGGTCGAGGCGCTTCGCGCGGCCGGATTCGCACCGGGAGCGGCGCGCTCCCAAATCGCGCCGCGCCCAGTGCTGGAAGACGAGAGCATCGAGACGGTGGCCGCGATTCGGCCCATTGGTGCGACCGCAGCTGGCTCGGCCAGGGTCGATTCCGCGAGCGCTTCTCCTGCTACGAGTGCCCGTATTTTGATGGTGGCGTTCACGGTGCTTGTTGGCGTCCTGTTGGCCGTCGTGTTCCTGTTGCCCGATGCAGTCGACGAGCAAGAGCGTGTGGTGCAGGACGGTGCGGTTCCTCGACCAATAGACAGGGATCGGGAATCAATGGGTGAATCCGATGTACCCCGCGGCGAAGGCGCGCAAAGCGTCGATCGTGTGACACGTGATTACAAACCCGAGAATGTGGCACTCGACGGCGAGAGGATTGAGTTCAACGAGAACGACGCGGATTTTAGTGGCCTCGACGATACAGGCAAGCTTCGCTACAACGTCGAAATGATACTCGGCGAGTTGCTGTCGAATTTCGAGACTCTCGAGCGCCGTAGCGTGCAACGCTGGGCACAGGTGCCCTATCGTCGTGCGAAGGATCTCTATGCTCAAGGCGACGCGGCGTTTCTAAAACGTAATTGGGCGGCGGCCGAAGTGCACTACCTCGACGCACTATCTGTTCTCGAGCCATTGTTCGAGCAGATCGAGCCCGAATTTCAGAAAGCGCTGGCCGCAGCCAACGCCGCGTTCGATGCAGGTGACAGGCTCGAGGCATTGCGGCAGTACGAGTTGGCAGTCGCCATCACGCCAAATCACCCGGAGGCGCGCGCCGGCCTCGAACGGGCCCGTAACCTCGACACCGTGTTGCAGCTGGTCGAGCAGGGGCTTAACTATGAAGAGGAACTGGAGCTGGACGCGGCCGAAACGAGCTTTGAGAGGGCGGTTACGCTCGACCCCAACTGGTTGCCCGCAACAGAAGGGCTGGAACGCGTTCGTGCGACGCGTATCAAGATGCAGTTTGATACGCGCATGAGCGAAGGCCTCGAGGCACTGGCGGTCGGCGAATATCCTGCGGCGCGCGCCGCTTTTCGCATGGCTGAACAACTGATTCCAGGTTCAAGAGAGCCGACTGATGGCTTGCTGCAGGTCGACCAGGGCATGCGTCTTGGCAATATCAATTTGCTGGAGCAGGAAGCACTGTCGCTGGAACGATCGGAGCACTGGGATGCCGCTGCGACGACTTACCAGGCGATACTCACGGTCGATGACAACCTGGCGTTCGCCAAGGACGGGCTCTCAAACTCCAGGCAGATGAGCGCACTGCATACTCAGTTCGACGAGTACATCAAGGATCCGGACCGACTTTCCATACCGTCCGTTATGACGCGGGCGACGACGCTGGTTGTCGACGTCACTGTTATGCCCGAGATCGGGCCACGCCTTGCAGGTCAGCGTGATGAACTGTCACGCTTGCTCAAACGCGCTGCAACGCCTGTTACCGTGGAGCTGGTATCGGATACCATGACCGCGGTTTCCATCTACAAGGTCGGCGTGCTGGGCAGTTTCGGCAGCAGGCGGCTGGACTTGCGTCCGGGGACCTATGTTGCCGTTGGCATACGGTCGGGGTACAGGGACGTGCGCGTCGAGTTTCGTGTAGCGCCCGAGATTGAAATGCTGCCCGTCGAGGTGGTTTGCAGGGAGCCGATTTGAATTTCGATCACTTGTTTATCAGGGATGTGGAAGGTGAGCGTCGGGTAGACGCCCATGCGTTGCCACTGCGCGTTGGTACAAGTGGCGACTGCGAGTTGCGTTTACCCGGGCCGGGTGGCGAACCCGTTGCATTGCTTGACTTGCTGGATGGCACTCCGTTCGTGCAGCCGGTTGGTCGCAGCGCAGCGCTGACGATCAACGGTGAAACGCTGGAGACAAGTCGCAAGCTTCAGCATGGAGACGAATTGCAGTTCTACGGTAGCCGTATTCGAGTGCTGGCTTCCGAGAAGCGCCTGTCGCTTGAAGTGCGCCTCGAAGACAGCGCCTATGTTACGCGGCCACCGGATATTCCGGATGAGGATGCGTTGCCGGACGATGAGGCGATTGCGCCGACAGCATTCGCACGCGCTGCCGAGACAGCCGCGAAGATCGAGAAGCAACGGACCAGTCCTCTCAAGATGATCGTCAGCATCGGGCTCGCCGCGCTGTTGCTGGCCTCTTACCTGTTGTTCAGCGCCAAGTCGGTACAGTTTGAGATCGAACCGGCGGGTCCCGACGGCTTCAGTATCGAGGGTGGCTGGTTTCGGTTGCCGATAGGCGACCGTGTATTGCTGCGCAAGGGTCAATACACGGCTGACGTGCAAAAGAAAGGTTACTACGACGTTGAGCAGAGTTTCATTGTCGGCGATGAGCAATCGATGACGGTCAGTCTGCGTATGCGCAAGAAACCGGGAAGACTGCTCGTGCTGGCTGCCCCGGCCGTCGATGCGGTCGTAACAGTTGATGAAGGCCAGGTGGGCAAGGCGCCGTTCGGTCCGATCCAGCTTGAGCCGGGACCGCACACGGTACGCGTCGAGTCCGATCGATTTCTGCCGTTTACCGGCATCATCGAAATGGCCGGACTGGATCTTCTTGAAAATTTCAACGTGCAGCTGGTGCCGCGCTGGGCTGACGTACACATCGAATCTGAGCCGCCGGGTGCAAGAATCTTCAAAGGGGACGAGGAAGTGGGTGTCACACCGGCGACGATCGAGTTGCTGGAAGGCTCGCACGAGGTAACGCTGTCGAAAGACGGATTCAGCGCCTGGGATGGTGCAGTCGTGGCCGAACCCAACGTCGCCCAGCGTCTGCCATTGATAACGCTCGATCCTGCCGACGCGCGCCTTATCGTCAACACCATTCCACGTGGCGCCAACGTTACCGTAAACAGTCGTTATCGTGGCCAGTCCCCGATTACACTGTCACTGACGCCGGAAGTCGACTATGACATCGGCCTGTCCAAGGCCGGATACGGTGTGACGCGACGCAGCCTGAGACTCGAGTCAAACGCGTCGGAGTCCATTACGGTCGACCTGTCCGCGCGTCTCGGCACGGTGACAGTAAACGTCTCTCCATCGGATTCGACTGTGTACGTCGACGGCCGTTCGCGAGGCAAAGGCAAGACGACGGTGCGCCTGAGTTCAGCGCCGCACTCGATTGAAGTTCGCCGCCAGGGGCATGTCTCCTGGCGACGTACCGTGACGCCCCGGCCCGGGTATCCGCAAACACTGACGGCTACGCTGCGTTCAGTCGAGGCTGTTGCACAGGACAGCATTGCAAAAACACTTGAGTCGCCTGCGGGACAGACATTAGGACGCGTGGAACCTGCGACGTTCTCTATGGGCGCATCGCGCGCCGAAGTGGGCCGCCGCGCAAACGAGGTCATAGTCCCTGTGACGGTTACCCGGCCATTCTTCATTGGCGTGCACGAGGTCACGAACAAGGAGTTCGCCGCGTATCGTGCCAACCACGATTCTGGAACCAGTCTGCACCCCTCGCTGGGCGCCGATAACAACCCGGTTGCCAACGTCAGCTGGGCCGACGCGGTGCAGTATTGTAACTGGCTCAGCCAACGCGAAGGCCGGACGCCCGCGTACAAGGCCGAATTCGGCGAATGGGTTCCGGTCTACCCGCTCACTGATGGCTACCGACTCCCGACCGAAGCCGAATGGGTACTGGCGATTCGCTATGGCGGGCAGAAGCAAGCCTCGAAGTTTGCATGGGGCAGCAAGTGGCCGCCGCCTGAGAAAGCCGGAAACTATGCCGACCGTACGGCCATCGAGCTCGTACCATCAATCTTGCCCGCTTATGATGATGGCTATGCATCCACGGCACCGGTAGGCAGTTTCAAGGCCAACGCGATCGGGATCCATGACGGGGGCGGAAACATCGCCGAGTGGGTGAACGATTTCTATACTGTGCCGACTCCCGGAGTGACCACACCGGCTGTGGACCCGACCGGGCCGGATCGAGGTACCAGCCACGTAATCCGTGGATCCAGTTGGCGGCACGCAGGCGTCAGCGAACTACGACTCAGCTACCGGGACTTCAGCTCAAAGCCAAGGCAGGATGTTGGTTTTCGCGTAGCGCGTTTTGCGGACTGAACCAGATCACAGAAATCGACGCTGGAAAATTCATGAGACAATCGAGCCCGGTTTTGGTCAAAGACCCTATCCGCTGAATGTTTTTCAAGGGGACCCAATACGTGTACAGACTGCACAGACTGATACTGCTCTCGTTTCTCGGTGCTTCTGCGCTTTGGGCACAGGAAGCTGAAACCGAGACGGAGTCCACCGAACCGCCCGCGGAAGAAGCGGCAGCGGACGAGGTCGCAACGCCAGAGAGCGAAGTCACTGACGACGAAATCGAGGAACTGCTGGGTCTGGACGAAGACTATGCCGACATCGAGGACGACGATTTCGACTTTTCCGAAGATGTGCGCTTCGAACAGTCCACTGACTTTCCGGCCGATATTTGATCGTCCGATCCAGAGAGCCTTTACTCTATGAACAAGAAGAACATTCCCGTCGAGTTTGTCTACCAGCTCTTCGCATTGATCATCGCGATCATCGTTGTGCATGCGTTTTACGTGTCGGTAGTACGGCCTAACGCTACCGAGGTTATTGCCGAACAGGCCATGCTGGCGGAGGCAGACCCGGATTTCGTTCGCGAGCGCAGTGTCTGGGTACTCGTGAAAGATCTGGAGCAGGAGTCCTGTTTCATCCTGATGTTCTGGGCCCTCGCTATCATGGGCTACAAGGCAGCGAAAATTAGCGCCGAGCGCAAACTGCTCGACGTTGACCTGGTTCCTGTGCCGGAGGGGATGCGAATATTGCCCGAGGATACGCGTGAGTTTGCGCGACAGGTGCAGGCGCTTCCTGATGACCGGCAGCAAATGTTGCTGCCGCGCGCCTTGTTGAATGCTCTGCGACGTTTTGCATCGACGCGCAGCATCCAGGATGTCTCCACCAGTACCCACACAATTTGCGAGTCGGAAGCCGAGCGACTCGAATCCGAGCTGTCGATGATTCGCTACATTTCCTGGGCCATTCCGTCGATCGGGTTTATCGGCACGGTGCGCGGTATTGGTGAAGCGCTGGCGCAGGCGGACAAGGCAGTTAAGGGTGACATTGCGGGCGTAACGCAAAGCCTTGGTGTCGCGTTCAACTCGACGTTCATCGCACTCCTTATCAGTATTTTCCTGATGTTCCTGGTACACCAGCTGCAGCTCGTGCAGGAACGACTCGTGTTCGACAGCGAGACCTACTGCGATGACAAAGTAATTCGACACCTGAAATCGGACTGATACGAAAACGGATCTATACGTGACGTTGCTGGCAGCACATCTTAACGACGCGGGCCTCCTGATAACGGATGGCGAACGCATCCTGTGTCGCGAGCCAGGCTATGCACTGCTCGAGGATGAGGGCCTCGTCACTGGGCGTGACGCCTGGGCCAACGCGAGCCTGCAGCCACGACGCATCCAGAATCACTATTGGGACGATCTGCGCGCCGCGACATTGGCCGACGCGCGATTCAATCACCTGACCGCCGCAGACCTTGTCAGCCGGCAGGTCGAGACAATGTGGAACCGAGTGGCGAAGCCAGGCGACCGACTGGCGCTGGCTGTACCCGCCTACCTGGACAACGAAAACCTCGGCTTGCTACTCGGCATCGCCGTGGACCTCGATATCCCGGTGGTGGCCATGGTGGATGCGGCTGTCGCGGCGACGCGTCGCCAGTACACCGGTGCGGTACCGGTGCATATCGATCTTGGCCTGCATTCAACAATGCTGACGCGCTTGTCACAGGAAGGGCAGGCGCAGTACGAACGCGGCGCGGTGATCGATGAATCAGGGATGCTGGACCTGTACGGAATCTGGTTGCGTGTTATCGCTGAAGCTTTTGTGCAGCAATCTCGCTTCGACCCGTTACACACAGCAGAAACCGAGCAGGTATTGCAGGACCGCATTCTTGACTGGCTCGCGGTCGCCAGCAGTCGCGATACGGTGCCAATGGAAATCGAATACCGCGGCATCGCGCACCGCGCAGAGATTGCGTCACTCGATTTTGTAGCTGCCGCGGCACCGGTCTACCAGAACATCGTCAGTAACCTGCGAGCTTTGTATCGAGCCGGTGAGACTCCTGCGCTCCAGCTCTCGGATCGTGCCGGCAGGATGCCCGGTTTGGCGGACACACTAAAAGCAAGGGTCGGTGGCGAAGCTTTTCTGCTCGAGGCTGGTGCCACTGCGCGAGGGCTCATACGGCGTTGTACCGAGAATCCGTCAGGCAGTTCAGTATCCCTGGCACGTCATCTTCCCTGGGATCAGGCGCCGGTCAACGTCGATGTCGGTGGGGGCCGCATGGCCGCGCGGCCGACGCACGTTTTGCTCGGTCATAATGCAGTACCTGTCAATGGCGATGCACTACTGCTGGGGACGCACCCCGACGACGGTGAGCGCTGGCTGGATCTTGGACATGACATGCCTGGCGTGTCGCGCCGTCACTGTGAAATTGCAGCCGCGAATAGCCAGTGCGTCGTCACCGACCATAGCCGCTACGGCACGTTTCTGAATGGCCACCGTATCGACGGCTCCGCCGTGCTACAGACTGGCGATGTGCTGCGGGTCGGTACGCCGGGTGTCGAACTACGGATGATCAGCGTGGAGCAGGAACATGGCGCGTAAACGAAGGTCGATGGAAATCTTCAGCATGTCGTTCCTCGACTGCATGAGCTGTGGATTTGGCGCGGTCATCCTGTTCTTCATGATTATCAATTCGCACGTCAATGCCACCACCGAGAATGACACCAGCGAACTCATGGCGGAAACGAATCGCCTCGAGATCGAAGTGCTGGAAGGACGCAAGAACCTTGCGCTGACGCGCAACACCAAGCAGAAACTCGAGGTCGATAAGGACAGGGCGGACAGCCAGATTGCGCAGATTATTGCGCTGATCCAGGAGTTGCAGGCGGAACTCGACATGTACGACCAGGATACGATCGCGAAAATCGAGCGCGTGGAAAAGCTGCAGTCGGACATCAAGTCGCTGGATGAAGAGGTTAAGCGCTTGCTGGCGATAAAAGCCGACCAGGACGAGGCCGGTGAACAAATTCGTGAGTTCAAGGGAGATGGTGACCGGCAGTACCTGACGGGCCTGAGGCTTGGTGGCGAACGCACGCTGATCCTTGTCGACCGCTCCGCCAGTATGCTCAGTGATTCGGTAGCCAACGTCATCATTCGCCGCAACAAACCCGAAGCGGAACAGCTGCGTGCACGGAAATGGCGCCAGGTGGTTGCAACAGTCAACTGGCTGACGACACAATTCTCGGAAGACGATCTGTACCAGGTCTACATGTTCAACAACAAGGCGGAGCCGGTAATTCGTGGCACCGAGGGCGTCTGGTTGACCGCAGGTGACGGGCAGCAGTTGAGCGAATCGATACGCGTTCTGCGCCGTACCGTGCCGAAAAACGGCACCAACATGCATGCGGCATTTGCTGTCGCGAAGTCATTGTCGCCAAGACCCGATAACATCATCCTGCTGGTCGACGGCATGCCAACGATGGAGGCAGAAACAACCGACAAGACAAGGGTCGGGGCCAATGAGCGACTCAATATATTCGCACGTGCAACGCGCGAACTGCCCTCGGGCATACCGGTCAACATCATGCTGTTCCCGATGTCAGGCGATTTCGCCGCGCCCATTTCATTCTGGTCGCTTGCATTGACCACGAACGGCTCGTTCATGACCGTGAGCCGGGACTGGCCTTAGGGGGTGCCGTGAGACGTCGTCGCAATATTGAAGCCTTCAGCCTGTCATTCCTCGACTGCATCTGCTGCGGCTTTGGTGCAATCATCCTGTTGCTGGTGCTCAGCAAGATCTACGAACCGGTCGTCATTGAAGAAGCCGAGGAAAACCTCGAACAACTGATTGCACTCCTGCAAGAAGAACTGTTCAACCTCCGCGGTGAGTCGGTCATCCTCGACCGAGAACTCAAGAAGGTCAGCCAGGATGCGGCCTCGACCAAGATCCACCTGGCCGAATTGCAGGGTGACCTGAATCGCATACGCGGTCAGTACGATGCCAGCCGACAGGAAGAAGAAGCGACCATCGATGAAGGTGAACTACGTGCCGCGCGTCAACGTCTGACCGAGGAGATGAAACGACTCCTGCCTTACTATCGGCGCAGCGATGCGGATGCAGTTGCAGGCATACCGGTCGACAGCGAATACATCATCTTTGTCATTGATACGTCGAACAGTATGGTCAATTACAACTGGGGACTTGTGCAGCGCAAACTGCGCGAGGCACTTGAAGCCTATCCGGAGGTGAAGGGCATCCAGATTATGAACGATGACGGCCAGTACATGTTCTCCGAGTACTCCGGGCGCTGGATCCCGGACTCGCCCGGCCGCAGGCAGGCGATCGTCAATCGCATGAGAACCTGGTTCGCACAAAGTGACAGTAACCCGGTTGATGGCATTCAGGCTGCGATCGAAACATTCTGGGATGCGGACAAGAAGATCAGTATCTACGTGTTTGGCGATGACTTCGCCGGCCAGATGAATATCGACCAGGTGGTCGGCACAATCGACCGCCGCAACCGGGTGGGCCAGGACGGGTCGCGCCGTGTGCGTATCCACGCCGTTGGTTTTCCCCGAGGCTTCCGCGGCGGCGGCCAGATCCCACGCTCGGCTAGTCGCTTTGCCACGCTCATGCGAGTGCTCTGTGACCGCAATGGCGGAACGTTTGTTGCGCTTGCTGACGAGAATCGATAAGGACCGGCGCCATTATTCGCCACATTTGATCGTCATCTTTCCACGATAGCGCCGTTTCCGGCGCGCTATTGCATCGTGTAATGAACTCCGAAGCCGGCCAATGGGCCGCTAAGCAACCAGGAGATCATTCACATGCGAAATTCAATCATTGCAACTATTGCAGCAGTATCCATCCTGTTCGCCGTTCCGTCGCAGGCAGCGAACAATAATTCCAAAGAAGAGACGATCGGTGTCGGTTCCGGTGCCGTGGTCGGCGCGATCGCCGCGGGACCAGTAGGGTTCATAATCGGTGCAGCGATTGGTGCGAAGGTCGGCGACACCCTGCATAAAAAACAGGAACGCATCGGTGAATTGCAGGTCTCGGTCGCACACTCGAACGGCAGCGTCACCCAACTCGAGAGCGACGTCGACGAACTCAGCGGCGAGATCGAGCGACTGCAGAACGTGGCACGCCCGGAACTCATCAGCCTTTTGCAGGCCGGCATCGCCATGGACCTCCTGTTTCGTACCGATGAGGACGTACTCGCGGATACCACGGGTGACCGCCTGGCGCAGTTGGCGGGCACGTTGGTCGGCATGAAAGACATTCACATCCAGCTCGACGGGTTCGCTGACGAGCGCGGAGATGACGCCTACAACCTCGTCCTGTCTGAGCGGCGCGTGCAGTTTATTCGTGACCAGTTCGTTGCCGCTGGTGTCAATCCGAACCGGATTAACATGAGCGCACACGGCGAGTCGGCTGCACAGGATGAAACGCTGGACAGCTACGCCCTTGAGCGCCGGGTTAGCGTCAAACTGTTCATCGATGACACGCCTTCGCTGGCCGCCAATCCCAAAAGCCTTCCCTGACTCATCTGAGTCTCCGCCTGGCCGGCCCTGTAACGGGGTCGGCCTTTTTTTTGTTACTGTCTGGTTCCCCGGTACACACGGAGCCGACCATGCCTGAAGAACTTGCCACACGTCGCTGCAAGCCCTGCGAAGGCGGCACTGAGCCACTGACACGCGAACAGGCTGATGAGTTATTGCGTGCACTGCATGCCGACTGGGGATTGAGTGATGACAACCTCAGCATAGTTCGCACATTTCGCTTTGCGGCTTACGACAAAACGCTCGGGTTCGCCAATGCTGCTGCCTGGGTGGCGATTCGTGAGGACCACCATCCGGTTCTAACCGTCGCGTATGGCAGCTGCACTGTCAGTTACACGACACACTCGATTAACGGGCTCTCAGACAATGACTTCATATGTGCGGCGAAAACGGACCGCCTAGTCGGGGCAACAACCACATGATCGGAATCGCGGATATCGAAGCAGCTGCAGGTCGGTTGTCCGGAGTGGCGGTGCGTACACCGTTGCTGCGCAATCAACAACTCGATGCCGCGACTGGAGGCAGAGTGCTCGTCAAACCTGAGTGCCTGCAGCTCACGGGTTCTTTCAAGATTCGTGGTGCCTACAATTTTCTCAGCCAACTAAGCTCCGACGAAGCTCGGCACGGCGTCGTCGCTTTTTCGTCAGGGAATCACGCACAGGGCGTCGCGGCCGCGGGCACGATGCTCGGTATCCGCACGGCTATCGTCATGCCCGAGGATGCACCGCGCGCTAAGCTCGATAACACTCGGCGACTGGGCGGTGAGGTCATCACTTATGACCGCTACTCGGGAGATCGCGAGACCATTGCCCGCGAGGTTGCCGCTGAACGTGGCGCCGTGGTGGTGCCGTCCTACGATCACGAATTCATCATCGCAGGGCAGGGTACCGTGGGGTTCGAAATCTCACAGCAATGTGCTGAACTTGGAATCGAACCGGACCAGGCGCTCGTCAACTGTGGTGGCGGTGGCCTGATTGCCGGCACGGCCACAGCCTTGAGAGCAACGTTTGCAGACCTTGCCGTACACCCGGTCGAGCCGGAGGGCTTTGACGACACTGCTCGTTCGCTGCGCTCGGGCCAGCGCGAACATATCGACCCGTCCGCACGCTCGATATGCGATGCGCTGCAGGCGCATTCACCTGGGGAAATGACGTTCGCTATCAACCAGGCCGTGCTCGGGCAGGGGCTGGTCGTTAGCGATGCCGAAGTCCGCGCAGCGATGCGCTTCGCTTTTGCTCATCTGAAACTAGTGGTTGAGCCTGGCGGGGCGGTCTCGCTGGCGGCTGTCTTGTCGGGGAAGGTCGATACCCGCGACAGGACCACCGTTGTGGTGCTCAGTGGCGGTAATGTGGACGGTGAGTTATTCGCTGAGATTCAGCGGGAATCGTCAGGCTGAACCGAAGCTCGGCCGTCGCAAGAATGACCGGCGGGCCTTAGGCTTAGGATTGGCCGCCGTAACCGATGTCGAGTCGCGGCGACGATCCGGCCAGGCTTCCAGCCACGTCACGATCTTCTCTATCTCTTCAACGTCTTTCTTTACACGCGACGGCTGCATCTCGCTAAGCCCCATACCTTGTTCGGCCGCGTGCACGAAATTCTGACTGTCTCGAAGTACGGCGATGATGGGGATGCCCAGTGAATCAAGGAAGCGCATGAGCTTTGCAAAGCTCTTCGTATTCTTGCGCGTGCGATTGGCTACGACGGCAAGTTTGCGATCGCGGCGGTCGACCTTGGCAACAAGGAGCAGGTCGGCAATGCATCGGGATGCCGCGTGGATGTCCATCGACGAGGGCAATACCGGTACCAGGATGCTCGTGGAGTCGCGTGTGAGTTCGCGCAGGTCGTCGTGATCGACACTGGCCGGCGAGTCGACCAGCAGATTGACGGTCTCATCCGGCACGCGCAGCTGCCAGCTCCGGGTCGCCTGCATGGATTTCTTGTACGCGGCGATACCGTGAATGCCCGGCAGATCCGCAGAACGCCTATCCAGCCAACCCATCGTCGAGCCCTGGGGATCATAGTCCATGATGGCCGTAGTAGGTCCGTGTTGCGCGTAGGCTGCTGCCAGGTTGGTTGCCAACGTGGATTTACCGCAGCCCCCTTTCGGATTGAGGACGACGATCTTGTTCAGGTTGTCTCGTCTTGGCGTTATCAGCATGTCAGTCATTTGTAGAGCTGGTTTACATAATACCTCGGAATCACAGAGGATTCTTCAGCCCGGCATATAGCGCCAGTGTACGTGGTGGCCGCTCCGCCGCCGTGACGGCTCTCACAAAAGGGTCAATCGTATTATGTCTTATGGCGGTGAGTTCTGAGGAAGGTGCTGGCTTCATGCAACCAGCGGCAGCTGTCGCAGTCGCAGTCCCTGCCGTGGTCCGCAG
>Ga0209344_10000755_pt1 | contig 50256 bp, 48 predicted proteins | sample Cruoilmetagenom6_FD_187293 | JGI IMG/M metagenome (GOLD analysis project Ga0209344, IMG submission 187293) | Oil polluted marine microbial communities from Coal Oil Point, Santa Barbara, California, USA - Santa Barbara Oil Seep Sample 6 (SPAdes)... | ecosystem: Environmental > Aquatic > Marine... | reverse complement strand
CTGATGATAAACGCTTTCTGCGCGTCCGTGAACTTCGAGGCCTTCATTGTCTTCACTCCTTCCCAGCCAAGGGAATATTAAGCGAAAACTCCAGCCTCTATCGAGGAACTTTTCGGGGGGCAGATCAAATGCTGACATTCCGGGTTTTATATCCAGCGCCGATGCAGAATGGTCTGCGCTTAACGATTAAGGCAGGCCACGCCACATATCTGAACAGGAAGTTACCAGGGGCGTGACTCTCGAAAGGGAGTCACGCCATTGTATTTAAAGAGAAATATTGGGCTCTCGGGGGCGGCCCGTTGCCGTGCGGCAACACATTTGATCCGTCATCAAACATGACGGCAAATTCACTCAACTTGCGGAAAAGCCATCACTAGATTCCGGTTTCCCGGAGACGGGATAACAGAAGGAATACCTCCCATGAAACTTGCACTCACCACGGCCATCACCCTCGTTGCGTTTGCCGCTGCCCCTGCCTTCGCGCAGGACACCGGCTTCTACGGAACGCTCGGCTACGGCAATTATAGCGCGGACGATGCCGACCTCGGCGCCATCCAGCTGCGTGGAGGCTACAACTTCAACGAATTCCTCGGTGCGGAAATCGAAGCAGGCGTCGGCATCGCTGACGAATCCACGACGATTGCCGGCATCAATGCGAACGTTGAACTGGAAAACACCTACGGCGCCTATGCCGTGGGCCGGATTCCCTTCGCTGAAAAAGCCGATGTCTTCGGCCGGATTGGCTATGTGAGCACAGAGATCAAGGCCACGGCTGGCGGCGTGTCCGCGTCTGCCGATGACGATGCTGCGGCGCTCGGTATTGGCGGCGACTACTATTTCGCTCCCAACCAGGGCATCCGCGTTGGCTATACTTATCTCGACTATGATGACTCGATTGATGTGATCGACGTTGCCTACGTCCTGAAATTCTAGGTTTGGCCAGTTAAGGTCCGGTCGGGCGGGCAGCCCTTCTTTGACTGCCCGGCAGGATGGCCCCCGCACTCGTAGAGGGTGCGGGGGTTCCATTCCATTGGCAATCCGAGCGCTTGGTGCACAAAAAAACGGGCGAGACATGCTCGCCCGTTCTCCGAATTGTCGTCCGAAGACTTATTTCTTTTTGGCGGCCGGCTTCTTGGCAGCAGGCTTTTTCGCGGCTGGCTTCGCAGCGGCTTTTTTCACGGCTGGTTTCGCAGCAGCTTTGGCAGCGGGCTTTTTGACGGCCGGCTTCTTGGCAGCTGGTTTCTTTGCCGCTGGTTTAGTAGCGGTTTTTGTTGCAGTCTTGGTTGCCGGTTTGGCAGCAGGTTTTTTTGCTGCCGGCTTAGCGGCTGGTTTCTTCACGGCCGGCTTTTTTGCGGCCGGCTTTTTCTTTGCAATTGCCATTTCCGATCTCCTGTCAGTGGCGAGCCAATAATATTGTGATTCGCGGGAAATCAACTCTTGATTTTCACCTGACACGCGAGCGGGATTGGGTCGTCCGTATACGGTTAGTCATCCCGGAGAGCCCAAGTCTTCAATATATGATGGGCTATTGCCATTGAGGGCGGGCACAAAAGCTCGGGATGCGTGCCGGAAAGAATTTCACGCGCTTCGGTACGGGTGATCCATCTGGCCTCATCGATCTCGGTTTTATCGACCGCTATTTCGAAATTATCGGCTTCGAGAATCAGCCCGACCATGAGCGATGAGGGGAACGGCCAGGGCTGGCAGGCAACATATTCCGCGCTGGCCGGGTCGCACACGATCCCTGCCTCTTCGAACAATTCCCGGGCCGCAGCCTGTTCGATCGTTTCGCCCGGTTCGCAGAAGCCGGCGAGGCACGACATGAACCCGGCGGGCCACATCGCCTGGCGCCCGATCAGGCATTTGCCGTCTTTCACGGCCAGCATGATCGCAACGGGGTCGGTGCGCGGGAAATGTTCGGCGCCGCATTCCGGGCACTGGCTTTTCCAGCCGGCCTCGACTACGCCGACCCGTCCGCCGCACTTGGCGCAGTGGCCATGGCTTGCATGCCACAGGAACAGGCTGCGAGCGGTTGAAACAAGATTGGCTTCCATGGTCGACATCGCGCCGACTGCCATGCGGAATTCACCGAAGCTTCCAACGCCGGCAATCAGGGACGAGTCGACATCGAATTTCGGCGGCAGGTTCAGGGCGAAGACCGGCGCACCGGTCCTGTCTTTGCCCATGAACAGCCAGGGCGCAGCAGGTGACAGTTTCCGCGCCTCGGGGCCCATCCAGAACAATCCCTGCTTTTCGACAAAGGGTTCGCCATTGCGCATCAGGAAGAACAGGACATTGTCCTGCTGCATGGCCGCTTCCAGCCAGGCTTCGTCTGTGCGGTGATGCGCTGCGCGATCGAGCGGGTTCGCCGCGAGCGGCATATCGTTTGAATTCGTCATGGTTGGGGACACTACCGACTTTGAGAGGGAAGGGAATTGCATACCCGGCTGATGTCATCATGCCCATCCCCCATGGCCAAAACCTGTATATTCGGCTAGGGCGCGCGCCAGACACCCGATTCCTCCTCCCGAAAGCCTAAAGTCCCTATGTCCCAGTCCATCGAGAAAATGCGCAACATCGCGATCATCGCACACGTTGACCACGGTAAGACCACACTGGTCGACGAACTGCTCAAACAGTCCGGCACCTATCGCGAAAACGAGAAAACCGTCGAGCGCGCCATGGATTCCAACGATATCGAGCGCGAGCGCGGCATCACCATCCTCGCCAAGACCACGTCGGTCGAGTGGAACGGCTACCGCATCAATATCGTCGACACGCCCGGCCACGCCGATTTCGGCGGTGAAGTCGAACGTATCCTGCAAATGGTCGATGGTGCCATCGTGCTCGTCGATGCATCCGAAGGCCCGATGCCGCAGACCAAGTTCGTCGTCTCCAAGGCCCTCAAGGTCGGCCTGCGCCCCATCGTGGCCGTCAACAAGATCGACAAGCCCGAGCGCCGTCCCGACGAAGTCATTAATGAAGTCTTCGACCTGTTCGCAAACCTCGACGCCAGCGACGAGCAGCTCGACTTCCCGATCCTTTACGGGTCGGCCAAGCAGGGCTGGATGAACACGGACTACGAAAACCCGACCGACAATATGGACGCCCTGTTCCAGATGGTCGTCGACCATGTGCCAACGCCGAAAGTCGAGGAAGGCCCGTTCCGCCTCCTCGCCACGACGATCAGCTCGGATCCGTTTCTCGGGCGTATCCTTACGGGCCGTATTTCGTCCGGCACGGTCAAGCCGAACCAGCAGATCAAGGTCCTGGCCCGCGACGGCTCGCTCGTCGAACAGGGCCGGGTTTCCAAGGTCCTCGCCTTTCGCGGTCTTGAGCGCGTGCCGGTCGATCAGGGCGTCGCAGGCGACATTGTCTCGCTCGCCGGCATGACCAAGGCGAACGTCGCCGACACGTTCTGCGACCCGACTGTGTCCACGCCGATTGAAGCCCAGCCCATCGACCCGCCCACCATCTCCATGACCTTCCGGGTCAATGACAGCCCGTATGCCGGCACCGAGGGCACCAAGGTGACGTCCCGCATTATCTGGGACCGTCTCGTGAAAGAGGCCGAAGGCAATGTCGCGCTCAAGGTCGACCGTGCCTCGGACGCCGAAGCCTTCACCGTGTCAGGTCGCGGCGAATTGCAATTGGCCGTTCTCATCGAGACGATGCGCCGCGAAGGCTTCGAACTCGGCGTCTCGCGTCCGCAGGTCGTCATGCAGGAAGGCCCGAACGGAGAGAAGCTCGAGCCGATCGAGGAAGTCGTCATCGACGTCGATGACGATCATTCCGGCATCGTCGTGCAAAAGCTGTCCGAGCGGAAGGCCGACATGCTCGACATGCGTCCTTCGGGCGTGGGTCGCACGCGCATGGTGTTCCATGCCCCGACGCGTGGCCTGATCGGTTACCAGGGCGAACTGCTCTCCGATACGCGCGGCACGGCCATCATGAACCGCGTGTTCCATGAATACGCGCCGCACAAGGGCCGCATCCAGGGCCGTCACACAGGTGTGCTGATTGCGATGGATCAGGGCGAGGCCGTGGCCTTCGCGCTGTGGAACCTGGAAGACCGTGGCCCGATGATCATCCATCCGGGCGACAAGGTCTATGCCGGCATGATCATCGGCGAGCACAATCGTGACAATGATCTCGAAGTGAACGTGCTCAAGGGCAAGAAGCTGACCAACATGCGCGCCTCCGGCTCGGATGAAGCGGTCCGGCTCACCCCGCCGATCCAGATGACGCTTGAAAAGTCGCTGGCCTATATCGCTGACGACGAACTGGTCGAGGTCACGCCGCAGAATATCCGCCTGCGCAAGATCCATCTCGACCCGCACGAGCGCAAGCGCCACGCCAAGTCCAACCCCGACTACTAGGACGCCAGCGTCGGCAGCCAGAACATCTGGGCGGCGGAATAGCTGCTCACCAGGACAATCCCGGCAGCCGCGATCGCCATCGCGGCTGCTGCCAGTTTAAGGGTGCTTGAACTGCGTCTCTGGGCGAACAGGTAGACTTCCAGTCCGGCTAGCGCGACGACCCATGTGCTGGCGACGGCAATATCGGCCGGTCCGGCCAGGTTGTGCGATCCCGGCATCTTGCCGGCCGTGATGAAGAAATAGAATCCATAGCCGAGCCGGAAGAACCATACACCGCTGACCACGACGAACATGCGCAGGGCCCATCGCCTGTGATCGTCGAAGCGACGCATCAGGGCAGCCCGCAGCGCGAGGCATCCGAACGCGATGATCAGTACGCCATCGGCCGTGTTCACCGCCAGCAAGGCAGGCGATCCGACATGCGGGCGAAGATAGGTGAGGATGAGGGCGCCCGAACTCGTGAACAGGGCAACGGTCAGGTAAAAGCGTCCATTCCAGCGGTGGAAGGTCCGGAACCGGTTGCGCACTTGCGGGATGAATTGCAGCGGCCCGCTCGCGGTAATCCAGAAGGCCAGCAGCACATGCGACAGGAACAGGGCGTTGCCCAGCACGTCGCCGCTGATGAAGCCGTGGATCACGCGCCCGTCCATACGTTCGAAATCGCCCTGGAAGGTCGAGACATAATAGAAGGCCGCGATATAGAGCACGAAGGCCAGCTGGCCGATCGCGGCCGCCGTGAACCACACGGCGCCGGCAAAGGACAATGCCTTGCGCGGATCGATCAGGGCGCGCGAACGCGGGAGGGCGACGCTGTCGGTCATTTTGTGTTCACTCCGGTCATTATAGTCTTGCGACAACTTACCGGACGGGCGACCCTCTCCCCATGACAATTGGCGACATAATCATGACGCATGGTAACACCCTGGCCGTTTCCCGATGACCGCCAGCGCCTCTGTGTCTGCCGGCTATGCCTCGGCCCTGCTCGACCTTGCCGTTTCGCATGGCGCGCCGCGCGAAGCCCTGCTCGCCCGCGCCGGCATCACCGCTGCCGACCTTGCCGACCCGGACACACGCGTTCCGCTAACCGCCTTCAAGACGCTCATGCGCGCAGGCAAGGAATTATCCGGCGAACCGATGCTGGGGCTCCTGTTCGGGTCCACCGTCCGGTTCAACGACCTGACGATCGTTGGCCTGATCACCCACGCGGCGCCCGACATGCCGGAGGCCTTCCGCCAGATGAACCGCTTTGGCCGCCTGGTCATCGACACAACGGCGCCATCGGATGGTGACCGTTTCGTCATCTCACGCGAAGGCGCCCGCGCGTTCATCATCGACACGCGCAAGAACCCGAACGAATTCCCCGAACTCACCGAGTCGACACTCGGTCGCTTCATCTGCGGCACCCGGTACTTTTTCCCGGAGACCCCGCTCTATTGCTCGGCGGAAGTCACCCATGCCGCACCGGCCTATGCCGACGCCTACGAGCGCATCCTCGGCGTACCCGTCACCTTCGGCGCCGCGCGTAATTCCATGGCGATCACCGAGGCCTTCTTCACGCTGCGTCTGTCCAAGGCGCCGCGTTACGTGTTCGGCTCGCTCAGCGCCCGGGCCGACGAATTGATGAAATCGCTTGATGCGTCCCAGGGCGTCGCCGCGCGCGTCGAGGCGCTGATCCTGCCTGTCCTGCATACGGGCGAAGTGACCATGGACAGTGTCGCCGCGCGCATGGGTGTCAGCCGCCAGACCCTTTATCGCCAGCTCAAGGCGGAAGGCACCAGCTTCGATACATTGCTCGATTCCCTGCGCCACCAGATGGCGCTGCATTACCTCTCCGGCGAGAAGGTGTCGGTCAACGAGACGGCCTACCTGATCGGCTTCTCAGATCCGTCGTCCTTCTCGCGGGCCTTCCACCGCTGGACCGGCATGCGGCCCGGACAAGCCGCCAGGGCCTGATCCGTCGGCCACCCCTTTTGATCTGCGCCGTGTGATTTGCTATGGGTCTTGTCGGGAAAATGGGGGAAACAAATCATGCGTACATTCTATCCGGTTCTGCTCGCAGCGGCGCTCGCGGCCTGTTCAGCCGCAAATCAGGCGGCTGAGGCCCCGAAGCCTGATCCGGCGGCTTACGCGGCCGCCTTCCATCATCTCGGCGATGCAGAGCCGATTGAATTCCCGGGACACATCACACGCGTCATGGTCGGGCAGGGTGATACACCCTCCCAGGTCAGCCTTCTGGAACTGACGGTGCCTGCGCGCTCCGTGGGCGCTCCGCCTCACACGCACGCTGACGAGGACGAATATTTCATCGTGCTGGAAGGCAATGTCGTCTTCCTGAATGAAGACGAGCAGGTCGCTGCGCCACCGGGCACGATTGCAGCGCTTCCCAGGGGGCACATGCATGCATTCTGGAATCCGACAGACGAACCGGCATCGCTTCTTCTGGCAATTGCACCTGGCCAGTTCGAGACATTCTTCGACGAGGTCGTAATGAAGATCCGTACAGAAAATGCTGACTCCCCGGAGCGGATAGGCGCGATCATCGGCGAAACCGCTGCGGCCCGGAATGTGATTGTCGAGCCGGCCCGGTTTCCGCAGGAAGCCCTCGACTTGCTGCCGCAATAGGCATCTAGCCCATCTTGAAGGCCATATAGGCCTGCCGGAATTCCGGCAGGTCTTCGCACATGTCGGTATGGCGTTTCAGGGCCTGCCAGGGCGACAGGTCCATTTCGCCTGCCAACGCATCGCGCATGAACGTCACCGCGCATGACACCATCACGTCATCATGCCCGATCGCGTCGCCGCGCCAGAAGGGCGTGGCCTGTGCGGCGCGGGCTATTTCCAGCTGATTCATCACCCGCGTGATTTGTCCGGCGCAGCGTTCGATCCAGACGGGGTCCGCCCGTTCATGGACATGGCGCTCATAGACCAGCGAGACGGCCTTGTCGGCGATGCCAGCGGCCAGCGCGCAGGTTTTCAGCGCCGTACGGCGCGGCCGTCCGCTGTTTGGCATCATGGCGCGCTCGGCGCCGACCATCTCGTCCAGCGCGTCGAGAATGGCGGCGCTGTCGATCAACGCTTCGCCATCATCCAGCACCAGCGTCGGCACTCTCACAAGCGGGTTGAAGGCCATGATCTTCATGACATCGTCGAACGCGGACCAGGCGCGGTGGTCGTACGCGATGCCATAGAGGCGCAGGGCAATCCCCACACGCCGCACGAAAGGGCTGTCATACATGCCAATCAGGATCATTCATCACCTCCCCGTAGTGTGCCGGCGAGCTTGGCCTCTGCGCGCGCGAGACTGTCCGTCGCAATCTTCCGGTAATAGGGTGCGCGCTCCTCAGCCCACTCTTCCAGCGCCGCGCGAAAACATGCTGCGGTTACCTCCCATTGCGCGCGGTCACCGTTCCGGTCCCCCAGCGTCTCGAACGCATTTCCGAGATTGTTCTGTGTCACGGCCCAGTCCAGCGGCACGCGGTCTCTGGTGTATTCCTTGAGGGCCTCGCGATAGGCGGTGACGGCTTCAGCGAGGGCCGTGTCATCGCCGCGCTTGCCCAGCGTCGCGAGCGCAGCTCCGAGATTGTTCTGTGTCATGGCCCAGTCCAACGGCAGGCGGTCTCTTGTGCGTTCCTTGAGGGCCTCGCGATAGGCGGTGACGGCGTCAGCGAGGGCCGTGTCATCGCCGCGCGCGCCCAGCGTCCAGAGCGCATTTCCGAGATTGTTCTGTGTCATGGCCCAGGACAGCGGCACGCGGTCTCTTGTGCGCTCCTTGAGGGCCTCGCGATAGGCGGTGACGGCTTCAGCGAGGGCCGTGTCATCGCCGCGCGCGCCCAGCGTCCGGAGCGCATTTCCGAGATTGTTCTGTGTCATGGCCCAGGACAGCGGCACGCGGTCTCTTGTGCGCTCCTTGAGGGCCTCGCGATAGGCGGTGACGGCTTCAGCGAGGGCCGTGTCATCGCCGCGCTTGCCCAGCGTCGCGAGCGCAGCTCCGAGATTGTTCTGGGTCGCGGCCCATTCCAGCGGCACGCGGTCTCTTGTATATTCCTTGAGAGCCTCGCGATAGGCGGTGACGGCTTCAGCGAGGGCCGTGTCATCGCCGCGCTTGCCCAGCGTCGCGAGCGCATTTCCGAGATTGTTCTGTGTCATGGCCCAGGACAGCGGCACGCGGTCTCTTGTGCGCTCCTTGAGAGCCTCGCGATAGGTGGTGACGGCTTCAGCGAGGGCCGTGTCATCGCCGCGCGCGCCCAGCGTTGTGAGCGATACGGCCATATCATTGAGAGCGGCGCCTTTCCTGTCTGTTCCTGTTGCCTGTTCGATACATAGTTTCGCCAGACTTACAGAAACCCTCAGGTCGAGCCGGACCCCCTTGTCGCGGCCTCGCACATAATAGGCATTCTGAACGTTCCGAAGGGCATCGAAGCTGAAACCTGCCGAATCCAATTCCAGCTTTTGCACTTCGGCTCTCGTAATGCCGCCTACGCTGCTGCGCGTCCTCTCGGCTCGGATCACGGTATCCAATATCGCGATGCCAGTTTGACGGCTCGCGTCAGCCCGCTCCGCCTCGCGGGACTTCCAGTCCTCAAATCCGTTCTGTGCCGCGTCGGCTGCCCCATCGAAGTCGCTTGCTTCAATGCGTTCTGCGACCCGGCTGAACACCGCATCTGCAAACGCATCGAAATTGCTGCTGCGTTCGCCTCGGGCGACCAGATCTTCGGCAGCGTCGAGCGTGGCGATCAGGTCTGTCACCAGCGTGTTCAGGTCACCTCCGGCATCCGGCAATCGCCGCGCCAGGGCAATGATTGTTTCGGCCTTCAGGGTAGAGGCATGATGCCCCCGCCGCTCCCACTCATCAACGACAGCGCGCGCTGTTTCTTCAGGCAGTATATCGACTTTCGCCGTGAGAGCATCCAGCAAACTGATCGTCAGGCCCTGCGTGCGTGCGATCTCGAACAGAAGGTGAGGTTGCAGTTTCTCGAAATAGGCCCTGTTTTCAATGGCGGCCCTGAACGCCGTGCTGATCACGGCACGGGCGAAATCCGTCGCGAAGGGCGGGCTGTCGTTTCCGTAAGTATGCTCTGACCGCAGTTTCAGCTCGGCCAGTACCAGCTCTGTCGCCGCCACCGGAAAAGGCAGGCCAGGCGCCTGCGTCGCACAGGCCACAATTTGTTCGCGGCTCATCTCGCAATGCGGCAAATGCTCCAGCAGCGCGTCGGATGCATTGGACAGATCTCGACCGGCATCATGCCCTGCGAAGGCGGGGTCCCCGCGCCAGTCGTCGGTTGTCCTGCGGATGATGCGCCTGAGTTCTTTTTCACTTTCGACTGAGTGGCGTTTGCGATCTTCATAGATCGCTGCAGTGCACGTGCCGATAAGGGCCGCTCCGCCTATGGTTGCCGTCAGCCCCGCCCCTGCAATGCCAACTGCAACGCCGGTGCAGCCGAAGACAAATGCACTTACATGTTGTGCACATTCCCGCGTCAGCGCCACATTGCCACTCCTCTCGTAGTTGCAAAGTGACGTTCAATCGTGCGGCCTGCAAGGGGAAACCCATCGGATTATCCGAGTGCGCCGCAGCCTACGCGTCCGCCAGTGCCTCCGTGCGCGCCAGCAGGCGTGACCAGGCCACGTCTGTCTCCGCCGTCCAGTCCGCGCCCATGGCGTCACGTACGCAGTCGCGGATCGTGGTGAAGAAGGCATCGAACAGATTATCCGGCACGCCATAGGTGCCATGGTTCACCCGTTCGGCCCCGAGGATGACCGGTGCCAGGGTGCCGCCCTCGGCCATATCGATCAGGCAGTCGAAAGACTGCTGCAGCATCGAGCCGCGCACGCCGCCATCCGTATCCATCAGGAACAGCGGTTCGAGATCGGGATGGTCAGCGAACAGGCGGGCATAGATCACGGGCGCCGGGTCACCCTCGCGCTCGGCGAGGGCTTCAAGGCTCTGCAGGATGAGATCGAGGTCAGACATGATGCTAGTCGTCCTCGCCGTTGTCTGCTGCGTCCTTTTTCGCCGGATCATATTTGGCGAACCAGCCCATGATATTATCCGTCTTGGCAATCAGGCGGCTCGGGCGCGAGGCGATATAGTGCGGCGAGCCGGGGACGCGAACATAGACCGTGTCGACGCCGCGCATCTTGAGCGCCGTGTAGAACTGCTCGGCCTCCCAGGCGGGCGTGCGATAGTCCTCTTCGCCAACCATGATCATTGTCGGCGTCACCACCTTGTCGATATAGCGGATCGGCGAGAACTTGAGGAAGGCGTCCGGGTCCGACCAGGGCTCGGCACGTATCCAGTGGCGCCGCACGACCTGCGCGATGTCGCCGGCCAGGGCCATTGTCATCCAGTTGATCACCGGCTTGATCGACGCAGCTGCCGCAAACCGGTCCGTCTTGGTCACGATCCATGCCGTCAGGATGCCGCCGCCCGAACCACCCGTCACGAACAGGCGTTCCGGATCGGCATATTTGCGCGCCACCATCTCGTCGACCACGCTCATCAGGTCGTCATAGTCATTGCCCGGATAGGCCTTGTCGATCAGCAGGGCAAAGTCCTCGCCATAGCCAGTCGAACCGCGCGGGTTCGACCAGACCGTGACATAGCCTTCGGCCGCATAGCGCTGGATCTCGCTGGCGAAGAAGGGACCGTACATGCTGTAGGGCCCACCATGGATTTCCAGGATCAGCGGGAAGCTGCCATCGGCCTTGAAGTCCGGCGGGAAAGCGATCCAGGCTTCGATCTCGCGGCCGTCAGCGCTGGACGTGACCTTGATCTCCTCGACCTTGGCCATCTCGAGATAGGGCAACACGTCGGCATTCAGCGCGGTCAGCACGTTCGGGTTCTTCCCGTCAATGCCCACGACACCGACTTCTGCGGGGCGGTCGGCAAAGCCGGCCATATAGGAGACGACGGGTTTCCGGCCGCCGCTGACCGAGAAGCTGCCATCGGCATAGGGCCGGCCAATCGAGCCGCCGCCAATGCCAGTCACAACCTGCGAGACCTTGCCCTTCAGGTCGATGTTGAACAGGGTCAGCACGCCATGGTCTTCCGACAGGACGAGCAGGCTCTTGCCATTGGGCGCCCACACTGTCTGGCCGATCTCGCCCGGGAAGTCTGCCGCGAGTGCGCGGACATTCGAACCGTCGGCATCCATCAGGTAAAGATCGGCCTGCTGGTAGGACAGCGTCTTGTCGTCAAAGCCCCGGTACGCGATCGTCTTGCCGTCCGGCGAGACAACCGGGTCGGTGTCCGGCCCGTCGCGGCTGGTCAGCGGCGTCACCGACAGGTCGGCCAGTTCCACCGCATAGATTTCGCTCTCGATCGGGTCGAGGTCGCGATCCTCGGCGGCATTGCCCGAGACGAGCAGCGTATCATTGTCCAGCCATTCCGGCCCCGACATGTCGGCCTTGCCGAACGTGACCTGGCGCGGTGTGCCGCCATCGACCGGCAGCACGAAGACCTGCGTCGCACCGTCCTTCAGGTAACCCTCGCCATCGAAGCGGAAGGTCAGCGTGTCGATGACCTTCACGCCATCATTCCATGTCGCGCCTTCCGGCGGTGTCGGCGCCTTGGCAAAGCTTGGCGTCTCGCCCTTCACGAACATGCTGAACGCGACCTGCTTGCCGTCCGGCGACCACACCACCTCCGACGGGCCTTCCAGGAATTGCGCCAGCGGGAAGCTGCGGCCTGTATCGAGATAGAAAAGGCGCACTTCCGGCTTGCCGTCAGTCGCGGTCGAATAGACGATCCGCGTGCCGTCCGGCGACCAGCGTGGCGAACCCGCGCCGGCACCGCCGGTCACCAGCGGGCGGTTCGAGCCGTCGGCCAGGTCGAGAATCCAGATCTGCCCGGTATCCTTGTCGGTCATCCGGTCCATGGAATGGCGCACATAGGCGACCGTCTTGCCATCCGGCGAGACCTGCGGATCGGACGCATATTCCATGTCGAATACACGGTCCGCCGTGAAGCGCTTGGACGGGGCCTCGTCCTCTTTCGCTGCCGCTCCGCCTGCCGCAAGCAGGACAGCCACCCCTGCCATCATCATGTGCCGGAATTTCATCGCCTGTCCCTTCATGCGTGTCTGGAACCCGAGAAATAGCACGGCGGCGCCGATGCGGACAATAAATTCAACGACGCACCCCCGGCGACTCATTCCCGCACTTGCGATTCGCGTCGCCCCCGCGCATATAACCCGGAGGAGGCAGGTGGCGGACGGGCCATTCGCCAATCGGGTCAGGTCGGGAACGAAGCAGCCCCAACGATTTCAGCCCGGGTCGTTCGCCTGTCTCCGCCTTTTCCCTCTCTTGTCCGGCCCACGATATTTCGCGACAACCAGTCGTGTGCTGCACGAATTGTGGAATACGTTTTCGTCTGTCTGGACAGGCGATCTCGCGATGGCTTAACTGCTCGTTAACCGGAATTCCACGCCCTTTTTGACGGTTTTAAGTATTGCCCCGTTGACCGCATGTTAACCTTCGGACACTATATGTTGTGTCAGGAGAGAAGTTGGGGGCCATATCTGGCTGCCGGGGGCTTCAGTTCCTATATATATTCAATAAAACCGGAGGGCTGCACATGTCTGCATCCGAAGCCAAGTCTGTGACCAAATCCGCGCCGCGTAAAGGCAAGCCGAAAGCAGGTGCCGAGGCGGAACTGCGCGTGGTTGAAGGCGCCCCGGTGAAGACCGATCCGTCGCGCGATGCCCTGCTGACCGATTTCGGCAAGACCACGCTGAAAGACCGTTATTTGCTGCCCGGCGAGTCCTATCAGGACATGTTCGCCCGTGTGTCCACGGCGTTCGCCGATGATTCCGAACACGCCCAGCGCCTCTACGACTATATGTCCAAGCTCTGGTTCATGCCGTCCACGCCCGTCCTGTCGAATGGCGGCGCATCGCGCGGCCTGCCGATTTCCTGCTTCCTCAACCAGGTCGGCGATTCGCTTGACGATATCGTCGAGACCTGGACCGAGAATGTCTGGCTCGCCTCGAATGGCGGCGGCATCGGCACCTATTGGGGCAATGTCCGCTCGATCGGCGAAAAGGTCGGCCAGAACGGTCAGACGTCCGGCATCATCCCGTTCATCCGCGTGATGGACTCGCTCACCCTCGCGATCAGCCAGGGCTCGCTGCGCCGTGGTTCTGCCGCCTGCTATCTCGACTGCCACCACCCGGAAATCGAGGAATTCCTCGAAATCCGCAAGGCGTCCGGCGACTTCAACCGCAAGAGCCTCAACCTGCACCACGGCATCAACATCACCGATGCCTTCATGGAAGCGGTTCGCGCCGACGAGGATTTCGGCCTGATCAGCCCGAAATCCGGCGAAGTCGTCCGCACCATCAATGCCCGCAAGCTGTGGCAGAAGATTCTTGAACTGCGCATGCAGACCGGCGAGCCCTACCTCCTGTTCACGGATACGGTGAACAATTCCATGCCGGCCCACCAGCGCAAGCTGGGCCTCAAGGTGACCCAGTCGAACCTCTGTTCGGAAATCACGCTGCCGACCGGTATCGACCATCGTGGCCAGGACCGGACAGCCGTCTGCTGCCTCTCCTCGGTCAATGCCGAGAAATTCATGGAATGGTCGAAAGACGAGCATTTCCTCGAAGACATCTTCCGCTTCCTCGACAATGTGCTCGAAGACTTCATCGAGCGCGCACCGCCGGAGATGGCCCGCGCCGTCTATTCCGCCAAGCGCGAGCGCTCGGTCGGTCTCGGCCTGATGGGCTTCCACTCGTTCCTGCAGTCGATGAACGTCTCCATGGAAGGCGCCATGGCCAAGGTCTGGAACGAGAAGATGTTCAAGCATATCCGCCAGGGCGCGGATGCCGCATCGGTCAAGCTCGCCAAGGAGCGTGGTCCCTGCGAGGACGCCCGCGACGTCGGCATGATGGCCCGCTTCAGCCACAAGATGGCCGTTGCGCCCACTGCATCGATCTCGATCATCTGCGGCGGCACCTCGGCTGGCATCGAGCCGATCCCGGCCAATGTCTACACACACAAGACGCTGTCGGGCTCGTTCACGGTCAAGAACCAGCAGCTCGAAGCCCTGCTCGACCAGAAAGGTCTCAACAGCGACGAGATATGGAGCTCGATCCTCGAGCATGAAGGCTCGGTACAGCACCTCGATTGCCTCGATGAACACGAGAAGGATGTCTACAAGACGGCCTTCGAACTCGACCAGCGCTGGATCATCGAACTTGCGGCCGACCGCACGCCTTATATCTGCCAGTCGCAGTCGCTGAATCTCTTCCTCAAGGGCGACGTGTCCAAGTGGGACCTGCACATGCTGCACTGGACGGCGTGGGAACGCGGTCTGAAGTCGCTCTATTACTGCCGGTCCAAGTCGGTCCAGCGCGCCGCCTTTGCCGGCTCCGAGCGGATTGAAGGCCAGAGCCTCGACACGCCGAACACGGATTATGACGAGTGCCTCGCCTGCCAGTAGGCGAGGGACCGGTTTCGTCATCGACGGCCAGCTCTGAACCGGGCTGGCCGTTTTTCTGTCATAGGTGGAAAATATGCTGCCTGAAGATCAGGCAGGTGCCGCGTCGCCTGCCGCAATTCCAACAAAAATATCGACAGGTTAATGAGTTTGCGGCCCCGCATGGCCTGCATTTTGCGAGAAAATGCCTACAGTATTCGGGTTGTGGAACCAAAACTACAGGTTAGCGTTATATCAACCAGAATTAATCTTTGTTGAGTGAAAGGCGATTGGGCATGGTGTGCCCTTTATGCTACATTAAGTGGGTTGAGGTGTAATTCTCGAGACTAAGCGGACGCTTACGAGGATGAACCATGAAAGGTGTCAGGCGTATGGTAATCGCAGTAGCCTCTACAGTATTGACGCTGGCCTGCCAGGGCTGCGTATCAACGTCCCCGCATGATTTCGTTCGGTCCGAACCAGCTGTGCCGCCAACGCTCGGCATGACGATGGCCGTCCCGACAGCGCTGGGCACCGGCCCGGTCCAGCCCAATGTCTCCGAGACAGTCTCCATTCATGTCGTGGATGGCGCACCTGCCCGGTTTTCGGGCACGGTCATGGGTGCGCTGCCAGCACCGGTTGTCGCCCTGGATGGCGCGACCCCTGCCAATTTTGGTATTACCACCGGTATTGTGCCGTCCGGCCTGCCTGAGCTCGCCTGGACCGGCAGCCCGGCCCTGCTTGCGATCACGGCCGAGCGCGGCAAGGCCCGCTTGACCGGTGCGACCCAGATCGAGAAAAACATCGCCGCCGAAGTTGCCTTCTCGGCGCCCATGGCATTGACCGGCCTCAATTTTGACGTCGGCGTCGCGCCCCGCATTGCCGTGCGCGAAGAAGGTGAATTGCAAAGCCAGCGCGTCGGGGGTGAGGTCCGCATCGGGCGCGACTTCAACATTCTCGGTAAGGACGGTCAGCCGCAGGGCTGGTACATCTTCGCGGGTGCCGATGGCGAAGCCCTCGTCTGGGATGCCGGCAATACCGGTTTCGCCCCGAATCTCAACGATATGTCCCTGACGGACCAGGTCACGGTGGGTGACATGCAGGCTGGCGTATCGATCCAGCGGGCAGGCGGCGAACTCTCGCTCAGCTACATCCGCCGCGAAGTGAAATACGAAGACCGAAACGGGTCCATCAGCGACACTGAAGATTTCGCAGGTGTAAGTTTCACCATGCGCCGATAGATGCTAGGGTGCCGGCCATGATGATGGACCGGACATGTTTTCGGGTCGCGCTGGTCGCGGCCCTTTTTGTTGCGCCTCTGGCACATGCCCAGGAGGTCAAGAAGCCTGCCGTGACGTCGCTCACGGTGGAAAATGACAAGTTCGGCGGCGGCACTGACCGCAACTATTCCAACGGTTTGCGCCTCGAACGCGTGTCCGGCGCCGACGATATCTTCCCGGCGCTCGAATGGGTGGCAGACCGTATCCCGTTTCTCGACGTTGAACGCCAGGAGCTGCGTCAGGGCTTTGCGCTCAGCCATGTCATCTTCACGCCTGAGGACAAGACGCTGGTTGTGCCAGATCCGACAGACCGGCCCTATGCGGGCTGGCTGTTCGCGTCCGGCACGATTGTCGGCAGCAGCGCCAACACGCAGGACACATTGCAGGTCAATCTCGGTATTGTCGGTCCCTCGGCTGGCGGCGAATTCGTTCAGAACAATTTTCACCGCATCATCGGCGTGGCCGAGGCGCAGGGCTGGCCCAACCAGCTGCGCGACGAGGTCGGTATCGAGATCATCGCCCAGCGCCTGCATCGTTTCCCCGGGCCAACGCTGCCGCTCGGCATCGAGACCGATCTCGGTTTCGATGTCGGCGGCGCGCTGGGCAATGTGCGCACCTATGCCGCCACCGGCCTGACCGCCCGGATCGGCTGGGACCTTGATTCCAGTTTCGGCCCGCCGCGCATCCGTCCGGCGCTTTCTGGGGCGGGCGAATTCATTCCCGGCACCGACGAAAATCCGATGGGCGGCTATTTATTCATCGGCGCCAGTGGCCGGGCCATCGGCCGCGACATGTTCCTCGATGGCAACCTGTTTCGCGATGGACCGCGCGTTGACGACCGCAAGGATTTCGTCGGCGACCTCCAGGTCGGTCTGGCCATCCACTATCGCGAAGTCCAGCTCGCCTTCACCTATGTGAACCGCACCGAGGAATTCGATTCCCAGATCACGCCGCAACGCTTCGGCGCCTTCTCAATCTCGATTGCGCATTAGGGCGTCGCGCAAGCGCCACCCGGCTTTGCGGAAGGTCAGGCTGATCCGCCGGGGGCCGATCATGTCGTGTCGGCCCGCCTTCACCGCCAGGACGCCATGATAGGCCAGCCGGGCGCTGCGCCCGAACACCAGTGCGTCGCCATGCTCCAGCAGCACGGTCTGCTTTGGTCCCGCGCGTTGCGCACCGCCAATCACGAAGCGGCCGGGCAGGCCGAGCGAGACGGACACGACCGGCTGGCCAAGATCCTGCTCGTCCCGGTCCTGGTGCGCGGTCAGGCGCGTACCGATCTCATAACAATTGATCAGGCAGGCATCGGGATCAAACGCGTCCGCGCCAAAGGCCGCTGCGGCCCGCCGCGCCACATCGCGAAACGCGCCGGGCATGTCAGGCCATGGTTGCCCGCTCAGCGGGTCCACCGCATCGTAGCGATAGCCGGACCGGTCGGACACCCAGCCAACCTCACCGCAATTGGTCATCGAGACGGACATGGTCTTGCCGCCCGGCGTCACCAGGTGCCGGAACGGCGCTGCCGCCAGCACGGGCTGAAGCGCCTCCCATAGGGCCGGGGCATCGGCAAAGCCCGGCAGGTGCAGCACGCCCTCGCCATGCCAGCTTTCGTCCGGTCGCAGGTTGCTCAACAGGTCAGCCATCATGTCGCATCATGGAAGATGATCCCTGTCGCCAACCGCGCGCCCCGGCTTAGCGTGCTTACCCCGTGGCGAATCTTCACGCGGTAATCGCCGCGCGTGCCTCTCACGGGCCGCTCATTCACGGCGAACACCACCGCTTCGCCCGCGCGCATCGGCACGACATGCGCCCGCGACTGCATTCTTGGCCGCTGCTCGGTCAGCACGAATTCACCTCCGTCAAAATCCTTGCCCGGTTCACTCAGCAGGATAACGACCTGCAGCGGAAAAACGATCCCGCCATACAGGTCCTGGTGCAGGCAATTATAGTCGCCTTCGCGATACGACAGGATCAATGGCGTCGGGCGGGCTTGTCCCGCCGCATGGCACGTGTCGAGGAAATCCGCATGTGCCTCCGGATAGCGCACATCTTGTTTCATCCGCTCGGCCCAGCGATTGGCGATGGCGGCGCAGCCTGGATACAGCGCCGTGCGCAGGCCCGCGATGGGCGCGGGCAGGGGATAGCGGAAATACTTGTACTCGCCCCGCCCGAACCCGTGCCGTGCCATGTGCACATGGCTGCGATAGGGTGCGTCCTCGGCGAAGGCGCCTGCCAGCGTGGCCCGTGCCTCCGCATCCAGCAACGGGCCCAGCGAGGCAAAGCCCTGTCCACCCAACGCCGTCCCGACGGCGGCCCAGTCAATTCTCGCAACGTCCATACTGCCTCCTGCCTGTCTTCCAGGCCCGGTTTAGTCCGGCTGGGCCGTCCCCGCATTCCGATTCATGCGGCTTGATGTGCGCGCCCTTGCGCGGTTAGACAGCAGCATCCGCAACACGCACATCCCGGAGACCGGATATGGGGAAACATACAGCCATCGTCAGATGGTCGCGCGGCGATGGTGACTTTGCGGCCAACAAGCATTCACGCGTGCACGAATGGGAATTTGACGGCGGCCTGAAAGTGCCGGCCTCGGCGTCGCCCGACATCGTCCCGCTGCCCTATTCGGTCGCCGAGAATGTCGATCCGGAAGAGGCCTTTGTCGCGTCGATCTCCAGCTGTCACATGCTGTTCTATCTCCACAAGTCCCGCGATGCCGGCTTCGTCGTCAATTCCTATGAAGACGAGGCGGTCGGCGTGCTGGAGAAAAACGCCGCCGGTCGCCTGGCAATTACCCGGGTCACCTTGAACCCGGTTGTCAGCTATGAGGGGCCTGTCCCCTCCGCCGAGCAGGTCGAAGCCTTGCACCATGAGGCGCACGAACTCTGCTTCATCGCCAATTCGATCATGACGGAAATCACGACAAACACGGCCAACTCCTAGACGGAAAATTTTCAGCAGGCACCGTATTGCTCGCCTTGGCGGTGCCCCCCATCTGAATGCCAGGCCGACACCATTGCCCGATTACCCGGCCCGGAAACACTTCCCGCCATGACGCTTGAATTCCTGACGCCCGAAATGATTCAGGCGTTCTTCGCCGTGATCGCGATTGATCTTGTTCTGGCCGGTGACAATGCCGTCGTCATCGGCATGGCCGCGGCCGGCCTGCCCGCGCACCAGCGCGGCAAGGCCATCCTGATCGGCATCCTCGCCGCCACGGTCCTGCGCATCGGCTTCGCATTGATCGCGGCAGAACTGCTCCTGATCGTGGGCCTGCTGTTTGCCGGCGGCATCCTCCTGCTCTGGGTCGCGTGGAAAATGTGGCGCGAATTGCGCGACAGCGCCGCCCATGCCGCACAGGAGGCGCTTGCCGCCGCCGACCTTGATGGCGACGGCACCGTGGCCGGTCAGGCTCCCGGCAAGAGCCTGCGCGCTGCCGTCACCCAGATCATTCTCGCTGACGTCTCCATGTCGCTCGATAATGTGCTCGGTGTCGCGGGCGCGGCGCGCGAACATCCCTATGTCCTCGTCTTCGGTCTCACACTGTCGATCCTGCTGATGGGGCTGGCCTCATCCTTCATTGCCCGCATCCTGACCCGCCATCGCTGGATTGCCTTTGTCGGTCTCGCGGTCATCCTCTACGTTGCGCTTCACATGATGTGGCAGGGCGGTCTGGAGCTTTGCAATGAAGGCCTGCCGCTGCTCGACATCGCCGTTCCGGCGGCCTGCATGGCCGGGCACTAGGCATCTGACGAATCCATCTTGCGGGCCGCACGGGACAGGCAGATAATGTATCTGTGCCAGCGCCTGCTGGTGGTCTCACGGAAAATGAAACTCACATGGGCCGCTTCCCGAAAGCCCTGGTCATGACCCTCCTCATCATGGAGATCACGGCCATCGTCGCGCTGGCAACTGTCTGGACATCCCTGTCCGAGCTTCATGCCAGCCAGGTCATCATCAACATTGCGCTCGGCCTCTCGGTCGTCGGCCTCTGCGTGCTGGCCGTCATGGTCTTCCGCCGCGCGCTGGCGGCCGAAATCAGGCTGGAAGCTGAACCGGAGGTGCCGTTCCTGGAAGCTGCAGAGCCGCAGCGAATGCCGCTAAGGGATTTGCCCGGCCCGAATGCCATCGGCCCGGCCACCGATCAGGTCCCGTCAGGCGATCTTTCGCTGGTTCGTGGACAGCCACGCTTTCAATCCATCGTGTGACAAGGCCTGACTGAACAGGTATCCCTGCAACAGGTCACAACCGGCAGACGTGACAAAGGCTGACTGCAAATTGGTCTCGATGCCTTCCGCGACGACCCGCACTTTCAGTGTCCTGGCGAGTTGCACGATCGATGTCAGCAGGTCTGCGGCCTTGTTGTTCGACCCGATACCCTGGATCAGGGACCGGTCGATCTTCAGCGCGTCCAGGGGCAGGTCGAGCAGGGCGCGCAAATTGGAGAATCCTGTCCCGTAATCGTCGAGTGCGATCATCACGCCGGCCTTGCTCAGGCGGTTGATATTGGCGCGCGCTGCGCTCAGGTCGCCGATAATGGTGGATTCGACGATCTCCAGGCAAATATTGTGCGGATTGGTGCCGGTCTGCGCCAGGCTGGCGAGGAATCGCTCGGCAAAGTCGGACGCAACCACATCCATCGGGGAGACGTTCACGGACAGGTAGGCGACTGTGCCATTCTCAAGCCATGCGCCGATGTCGCCACAGGCGGTCTTCAGCACCATTGCGTCGAGTTCGGTACTCAGGCCGCACTCGTGGGCCAGGTCGAAGAATTCCTCCGGATTGACCGGCCCGAACGTTGGATGGGTCCAGCGCGAGAGGGCCTCTACGGCGCAGATCCTCCGGCTTTCGGCTAACATGATCGGCTGGTAGAAGGGCCTGATGTCACCGTTCGCAATCGCGTCGGGCAGGTCACGGACGAGCTGCATGCGCCGCGACAGGCCGTCACGGATTTTCTGGGTGAAAGGCTGCACCATGCCCTTGCCGCTCCGCTTCGCGATCATCAGGGCGACGTCGGCGTTACGCATGAGTTCGTCGGTACTATGTGCATCCTGAGAGAGTACTGAAAATCCGACCGAGCCGGAAATGTCGATCTTGCGGCCGTCGGCCCGCACCGGTCGGAACACATATTGCCGGGCCTCTTCCAGGCCTTCGAGTATGATCGTGGGATCATCCGTATGAACTTCGGTCAGAACCGCAAATTCGTCACCGCCCCAGCGGGCAACCGTGAACACGTCCGCCAGCTCAGTCAGTCGCCGCCCGACCGTTCTGAGCACACGGTCGCCGATCGGGTGGCCATACCGGTCATTGATCTGCTTGAACCGGTCGATATCGGCGATGGCAAGGCCAAATGGCTTGCCCGTGGCCCTATAGGCCTGCAGCGAATCGGCGAGATCGTGTTCGAAGCCGAGCCGGTTCTTCAGTCCTGTCGCAGAATCGGTCTGCGCCATGGTCATCGTCAGCTTTTGCTGCATCTCGGCCAGCGACAGGCGATCCTCCAGTTCCAGCGCGCGGCGCGCCGAACTCTCGCGCAGGCGCTGCAGCTGAACGTCGGCTGCCTTGATCTCGGCCTCGTAATTCACCTTGGTCGTGTTCAGCGTCTCCGTCGTCGTGACAGAGGCCAGGATAATCGCGACAAGTCCGGTCGATCCGTCAGGAAACTTGAAAGGCACCTTGCGCGTCAGGGCAAAGATATCCGGACCGATCTCTTCCTCGTTGATGCTTTCCTCGCCGGCAAATACCCGGTTGTCCTCGGTCCAGAAAACCTTGATCTGGTCGGCAGGGAAGAAGTCGCGATCATCCTTGCCCAGATAATCCTTGCCGGCCATCAGCGCGTCGAAGGCCTTGTTGCCGTAAATCCACTGGTGCTGGGCGTTCTTGACAAACACCGGATAAGGCAGCGCATCGAAGACCTGCTGCAGCTGATCGAGATTCTTCATGTCACATCTCCCCCGGCGCGCCGAACGCGCAAACGCGGGTCTGCCGACTCGGCAAGCCGGCCGGTGATGCCCTGAGATTGAAATCGCCCATGAAGGTTTTCTACACTAAACAAGATAACTAATTTGCTAATCCAGCGGGTGATATTTGCGCCGTGTGCAATCGGAGCGAGAATTGCAATCTGGCCGCTGCCGCCGCAAACATGCGCCAGAAGGCCGGATTGGCACCAGGAACAGGCCATCTGCGTGGGGGACTCTGTCCGCCAGATGGCGTAGGATGGTTGCAGTGTAGAGTGCCCGAAGCCTGTCGCGGCCAAATTTCCTGTGACCATCCCTGTGGACAAGTGTCGAACAGGTTACCGGAACATCTTGCGCCATTAACCTGAATGAAGCACTATATGTGGTGTATATTGCCCCACACATCGACATGAACACGCAAGGAGGCCCCGATGGCTGACGGTACCAAGAATTTGCCAGGATTGCTGACCCCCAGCTTTGCCTACAAGCCGTTCCGCTACCCGTGGGCCTATGATTTCTGGAAGAAGCAGCAGCAGGTCCACTGGATGCCCGAAGAGGTGCCATTGGGCGAGGACTGCAAGGACTGGGCGGTCAAGCTGTCCGACGGCGAGCGCAACCTGCTGACCCAGATCTTCCGCTTCTTCACGCAGTCCGACATCGAGGTCGGCGCGAATTACATGACCAATTACATGCCCCTGTTCAAGCCGACAGAGGTGTCCATGATGCTGGCCAGTTTCTCCAATATGGAGACGATCCACATCGCGGCCTATGCCCTGCTGCTTGAGACCATCGGCATGCCCGATTCGGAATTCTCGGCCTTCATGGAATACCAGGAGATGGCCGCCAAGCACGACTATCTCGGCCAGTTCGGCTGCGAGACCAATGAAGACATCGCCGTCTCCATGGCTGTCTTCGGCGCCTTCACCGAGGGCCTGCAGCTGTTCGCCAGCTTCGCCATGCTGATGAACTTTCCGCGCTTCAACAAGATGAAGGGCATGGGCCAGATCATCACCTGGTCGATCCGCGACGAGTCGCTTCACTGCGAGGGCATGATCAAGCTGTTCCACAATTTCTGCGCCGAAACCGGCGTGATGAACGACGAACTGCGTGAGAAGATCCGGGAATGCTGCCGCACCGTGATCGCGCTGGAAGACAAGTTCATCGACCTCGCCTTCGAAGCCGGCGAGATCGAAGGCATGACGCCTGACGATATCAAGAACTATATCCGCTACATTGCCGACTGGCGCCTCGGCCAGCTCAAGCTCGAGCCGATCTACGGCATCACCAAGCACCCGCTGCCCTGGCTGTCAGAAATCCTCAACGGGGTCGAGCACGCAAATTTCTTCGAACAGCGCGCCACCGAATATTCCAAGGGCGCCACCCGCGGCGACTGGCACGGCGACGACGGCGTCTGGACCAATTTCGACAAGCGCAAACCGGCCGAAGTGTCCGCCGAATAGTCACACCTCATCCTCCCCCGCTTGCGGGGGAGGTGCCCCAAAGGGGCGGAGGGGGCGTTAATTTGCCAGCTTGAAGTCCAGCGGGTATTCGAGCCCCGTCACGCTGACGAACTGGCCATCGACCAGTTGCGGGGCGAACTCGGCCTTCAGGACAGACCGCTCGGCCTCGCTCTTGAACACGGGGTCGGTGCACGCGGCCGACACCTTGTAGGGCTTGCCGCGCGGATCGATCGCAAAGGCGACATTACAAGACCCTGATATGCCGCGCGCCGATGCCTTGCTCGGATAGACCGGCATGGGCTCCCGGATCACCTGGCAGCCGCGCGACGAGACGACGACGGGATTGATCGTGGGCATGGTCACACGGGTTGGCAGCGATGCCGGCACGGCGCCGGCAATCTGGATCACGGGCAGGTCAATGTCGCTGGCCGCCGTCGCGATTCGCGGAGGCGGCGGCGGTTTCACCGCGCTTTCCAGCATGTCCGGTTGTCGGTCTCTCTCGATCGGGGCATCAGGGTCAGGCCGCTGCGGCGTGATCGTGTCCAGTATGCGCGACGGTGCCTTCACCAGCGTCACTTCCTTCACATCGATCAGCGAACTCATCAGCAGGAACAGGCCGTAGGCCACTGGCAGGGCCAGCAGGGCGGCGGTCGGGGCGCGGGAAACGGGTGTGTTCAGCATGCGTATTTCCTCCGATTGATGGCAGGCCGGTCTTCCGGTCCTGTAATGTAATAATATATCAAAATGGGATTTTGTAAATACGCCGCCATTCATGCGTCGGGATTCATGGTCGAAGGAGCCCCCGCTGCGCTCAGGCGCCGCGTTTGATCGCCGTGGGCGTGGCGGGCGCCAGCAGCGCGGCGTCCGGCCGGCCGAGGAAATAGCCCTGGCCCTTGCGCACGCCCAGCAGTTTCAGCGTATCAAATTCAGCCTGCGTCTCGATGCCTTCGGCAATCACCTGCGCACTGGTCTCGCGGGCATAGAACATCAGGGCACCGACCAGCGCACGGCGGGCCGCGTCGGTGTCGACATCGCGTGTCAGGCTCATGTCCAGCTTCACGATATCCGGCTGCAGCTGCACGATATGGCGCAGCGAGGAATATCCCGCACCGGCATCATCGATGGCGAGTTTCAGGCCGCGGCGGCGCAATGGCTCCAGCGCCTGCAACAGCAATTCATAATCTTCGACCTGCGCATGCTCGGTTATCTCGAGCAGGATGCGGTAAAGCGGCTGGTCGGCCAGCAGGTCGGAAAAGGCCTCGGCCATGATCAATTCAGGCGATGCGTTCACGGACAGGTATTGATCGCCCGCCAGGTCCGGCAATTTGGCCAGCGCCCGTTCCAGCGCCGCAATTTCCAGCCTTTCCGAGAGGCTGACCTCGGCCGCCTCATTGAACCAGGTATCCGGTGTGCGCATCGGCTCATCGGTGAAGCGGCTCAGCGCTTCATAACCGACCGGCGCCATTTTCCCGAGATCGAAGATCGGTTGGTACACAATCGAGAAGGCCCCGCGCACCAGGACGTCTTCGATCCGCCCGCGCTGTTCGGTCCGCTGCCGGCTGTCGGCAACGTCATTGTCGATCTGGCGCGCCGCCAGTTCGGCAAACACACGCATCGTATCGAGGTCGCGCATGTTCAGTGTCGGGTTCGGCTCGCGGCTGAGGCAGCAGAACATGCCATAGGCGCTGCCATCCTTGAGCCGGATCGGAAGGCTCATGCGCGCCCCGATCGGAATTGCCTGCGTGATCGGCATGGCGGCGGCGACCGGCTCGTCCGCCGTGTCCGGGATCAGTTCCGGCAACCGGCCTTCCAGGATATGCTGGCAATAGACATCATCCAGGCTGTGGCTGTCGCCGACCTTGGCCAGCGCTTCGAATCCCGGCGCATCGACCCGGCGGAACACCGACCGTCCGTCAACGAATTCCGACAAGTACGCGACGTCCATGCCGAGATGCTTGCGCACCGCCGTCAACGCCGATTGCAGCAGGTCTTCGGATCCGTCGGCCGGTGACGGGATGGCGGAGGTGAGAATATCGAGGTCGGGCATGCGGGCGATTCCTGAATGGCGGAACGTCTTCGCAGGCTTTGCTTGTTGTCCCATCAATGGGGTCGTGCAAATTTGTCTGATCCTGCGCCCCTGCGCATGTCGGATCGAAGTCAAGTGAGGGGCCACCCGTGGCCGTGGGCGGCCCCTCCAACGCACAAGACCGGGAGGAAATGGCCTAGCGTTGTTCAGCGTCGGCGAAGATCATCGCGTCTGCACTGGCAAATTCGCCTGCCGCCTCGCGACCTTCCAGCGCCTGCTGCTCCCGGATTTTCGAGACAGCGGACGTGACAATGCTGCTGACGCATTTGCGGTCGGTATAGTTGCCGCCGAAGACAGGGACATAGGTCGTGCAGGCGTCTTTTGCCTGGTCCGTAATGGCATCAAGGACCTCGGCTGCGCCGGCCTTGGTGGCCAGCATCTCCTTGTCATATGCGATGCTCACGGTGATCGGTTTCGTCTCCCCGGCAACGGCCAGCGGAGACAGGATCATGGCCGCAGCCATGATCGATACGATTGGTTTCAACATGGGATAGCCCTTCAGAAGTTAGCGCCGGAACATTCCGGCTGGAAACTCCCCCCGCAGCTGAGCCTTATGATCGCTGTTCCCCGTAATGTGCCTCTCGGAACATTGGCCAACCGGGAACAGCCAACTCATGCTGCACTGCAATAATGTTCTCGCAGACGCAGCATGGCAACGGTCGTTTTGCGAATTTTCGGCCATGGCTGCATGCTGCAGCTCTATCGCCCGATAAGCGAGCGTTCTTGCCCGATCATTGGTCTGAAACAGGTCGGAAAATCTGAAAAATGTCAGGACTGGTATGCATTTATGACACGGCTGGATGCCGACCCAGTACCGATTTCATGACAATAAGTCACATAATTACAGTACATTAAGTGAGTCGCCCGTACTCTCTCCAAGAAGGGTGCACCTGATCGGGGCCCGTCGCCGCCATTGGCGCCCGCGTCGCCGGGGCCGCCGCTGCGCCGCACCTGTCCACAGATTCAGATCGTCTGAATCCCAGCATCAGTGCGGTATTGCGGGCCGCGTCCATCGAACTTTTCCTCCTCCCGGCAGGCCATGGCAGGATAGGGCCATCATGTTCCAGCCCGACCAAGCCCTTCGCAGCCTCATCCTCGTCTCCTGGCGGCGGGCCGACTATTACGTGCACGAACTGGTGAACGGTCTGCGCCTCGGCCTCACCGGCTGCAGGCCTTTCCTGAGACGCAGCGAATGCATCCGCCTGCGCCGCCAGCTCGAGCGTCTCGAAACCCTGGCGCGGCGCGTGCTCGTGCTGTTGGCTCTCGAAAGCCCCTTGCCGTGCGTAACGGTGCGGGCAGGGCAGGCGGCGCCGGGCCGGTCGCCGTCGCGCACCGCCCCCGCGCCGCGCCGTTTCTTCGCCCCACCCACCTTCCGCCTGGCAGACCCGCGCCCCCGCACCACGCCCGTGCCACCCCCTCGCCGCGCCCCGCGCACCCTCCGCCCGCGCCTTCTCTATCTCGACCAGCCGCTACCGCCGCCCGAGCCCGGGGAGTTCCCGCCACTCCCGGACGAACTGGTGCCCGCCACGCCGCTGATACGCCGGGCCCGCGCCCTCAAGGCCCTGTTTGACGATCCGGCCACCCACATTGCCCGCATGGCCCGGCGCCTTGCCCGGGCCCGCCTCAGCCCCGCCCGGCCGCTCCCCCTGGCCGGCCGCCTGCCACCGGCGGCCCGCACCCGCCGGCAGGACGCAACCGAACGCGCCGCCGCGCTCGAAATCCACCGCGCAGCCTGTCTCGCGCTCGCCGATTTCGACACGTCCTGAGCGGCGGCGCCTGCCGCCAATACCCGTCGCTGGCAGAGCAGTTCTTGTAATTGAGAATCATTCGCATATATGATTCCTGTCAACAGGAGCCGACAATGCCGCAAGCCATACTCAAGACCTGCACCTATAGCCTGATGCACCTGACGGTCGCCGTCACGGTGGCCTACGCGCTGACCCAGGACTGGCGCATCGCCCTTGGCGTCGGCGTGATCGAGCCCATGGTGCAGACCGTCGCCTACACGTTCCACGAACGCGTGTGGCGGCGGGCAGGGGCGCGCTCGCCACAGCGCCCGCCGATTGACGAGGCGCGCCATTTCCGCCATCTGGGTGCATGACGAAACTCACCACACCCGAAGCCGTTGTTGATGCGCTCGAAGCGCTCTACGCCGAAGCCGTCGAGGCCCTTTCCGGCGCTCTCGACCTCTACCTCCACAAAGGCACGCCGCCCGACACCAAGCTGCGTGACAGCGGGGCCTTTTGCTATCCGCAGATCCGCCTCACCTATGATCCCGACGGCCCGCCGCCGCCGATCAGCCGCGCTTTCGGCAAGATGTCCGAGGCCGGAACCTATATTTCCAGCTTCACCCGTCCGGACTTTTTCCGCACCTATCTGATCGAACAGCTCACCCCGCTGATGCGCGACTATGACATTACCGTCGCCGTCGAGCGCTCGGCCCAGGAAATCCCCTACGCCTATGTCTGGGAACAGGGGCAGGCCGATGGCCTCGACGAGATTTCGCCGGCCGAACTCGCCCGCTGGTTTCCCAGCCCGGAACTCGCCGATATCGGCGACGAAGTGGCTGATGGTGAATTGTTCGAGCCGATGGAAACCCATCCGCTTGCCCTGTTCGATGCGCCCCGCGTCGATCTCTCGCTGAAGCGGCTCCAGCATTATACCGGCACCCCTGTTGAACACTTCCAGGACTTTGTCCTGTTCACCAATTACCACCGCTATGTCGATGCCTTCTGCGACTGGGCGCTCGAACAGATCGGCTCGGATAATCACTATACCTCGCTGTCGGTTCCCGGCGGCCTTGAAGTCACCGACGTCACCGCCACCTCGCGCGCCGATATCGACGCGGCCCCATGGCGCCGGTTCCAGATGCCGGCCTATCACCTGCGCGCCCCGAACGGCGCCGGTATCACGCTGGTCAATATCGGCGTCGGCCCGTCCAACGCCAAGACGATCACGGACCATCTTGCCGTCCTGCGCCCGCAGGTCTGGATCATGGTCGGCCATTGCGGCGGCCTGCGCCACAGCCAGTCCATCGGCGATTATGTCCTCGCCCATGCCTACCTGCGCGAAGACCATGTGCTCGATGCCGTCCTGCCGCCGGAAATCCCGGTCCCGGCCCTCGCCGAAGTCCAGGTCGCACTACAGGAATCGGCCGCCCGCGTCACCGGCGAATCCGGCGATGCCCTCAAGCGCCGCCTGCGCACCGGCACGGTTGTCACAACCGACGATCGCAACTGGGAACTGCGCTTCACCGCCACGGCCCGGCGTTTCAACAAGTCGCGCGCCATCGCCATCGACATGGAAAGCGCCACGATTGCCGCCAATGGCTATCGCCTTCGCGTGCCCTATGGCGTGCTGCTCTGCGTCTCGGACAAGCCGCTCCATGGCGAGATCAAGCTGCCCGGCGCGGCCAACCGGTTCTATGAACGCTCCATCGGCCAGCACATCCGTATCGGGATCGAAACCCTCGAAATGCTCGCCGCCGACAAGGGCGCGAAATTGCACAGCCGCAAGCTGAGAGCCTTCGACGAGCCGCCGTTCAGGTAGGCCCTCACCTCCCACGCCCTCATGGGCGTGGGCCCCTCCTCTCCCGGAGGGAGAGGAGTTACGTCGAGCCGTCGCGGGACTTGGAAATATGGATGAGGGTTAGTTGGATCGAGTCGAGAACTCCATCGATATTTTCCAGCAAATCGGTGTTCCAGAAACGGATCACCTGCCAGTCCTGACTTTGCAGGAAGGCCGTGCAGGAAGGCCGTCCGCCGCGAGTCATGCGCCCGCTGGGCCACGTCGCCATGCGTATCGCCATCCAGTTCCACGATCAGTTTTGCCGCCTCGCACGCGAAGTCCGCGAAATAGGGGCCGACAGGGTGTTGGCGGCGAAACTTCCATCCATCCAGCTGCCGGTTTCGGAGCTTCGACCATAGGAGACGTTCCGGAAAGCTGCTGTCCCGGCGCAGTTGGCGAGCACGTTCCTTCATCCGCTTCATGCAGCAAATCGACATGCGAGACGGCTCCGGGTCAACCCCTCTCCCTCCGGGAGAGGAGGGACCCGCCGCGAAGCGGTGGGAGGTGAGGGCCTTCAGCCTGTCCAGTGCGCCACCCACAAAAAAGCGGGCGCCGAAGCGCCCGCCATTCAATTCAGTCCAAAACCCGAAACTTATTTCGCGTCGAGCTTGGTGATCTTCGTGCCTTCGATGCTGACACCGGCCATCAGGCCCTTCTGGTCGAAGATGAACGCATAGGCGTCTTCCTTCAGCGTCGAGGTCGAGAGGTTCTCGGCGATACCGGCATTGACCAGCACGACCGTCGGGCCGACGCCAATTTCCCAGCCATCTGATTCCGACACGTAATCCACGGCGTCATCATTCATCAGGAACACGGCATAGCCGTATTGCTGCGCGCCGGCCTGCAGGCCCCATGAACCGGTGAATGTGCTGTAATAATCCTGCACGACGCCGCCCTTACGCATTTCGCCTTCGCCATAGGCGCCGCCAACCCCGAGACCGGCTTTCACGATCGACGGGAAGATCAGCACGGCGCGCGATTTCGCGGCGATGGCCTTGGCGGCCGAATCGTCGGCGATCAGGCGATTGAGTGCCTGTGTGCTCTGTGCATCGATATCCTGGCGGCTCACCTCATCCGGCATGCTCGTGCAGGCGGTTGTCACCAGGGGCGTGCCGATGACGAGGCATGCAGCGAGCAGGGCGGAACGGAATTTGGCCATGGCGGAGTCTCCTGTTTGGGCAGATTATATTGTGTCTGTATCAATGCAGGAAGTCACAATTTGTTCCGTTCATGCGTGATTCAGATCAAGGGCAGGACAGGCCGTCGGCTGGTACGCACCATTCGCTCTGGACGGGCCCGCCATCCCGCGCTAGCTCGTTTATCATGAATGATCGCATCCTCCCGTTCGACGGTGTCCGCAATTTCCGTGATTTCGGTGGTTACGCCTCGCGTCATGGCGGCAATGTGAAGCGCGGCCTTCTCTTTCGATCCGGACATTATGCCGAAGCCTCCGAAGCCGACCTCGAAAAGATTGCCGATCTCGGCATCCACCTGCAGGCCGACCTGCGCCGCCCCGACGAGCGCGAGAAACAGCCCGGCAAATGGTCGGCCCCGAATACGATCACACATGATGGCGGCCGCGAAAAGGATGCGCCCCATACCCGCTTCCTGACGCAGCTTGAGGTCGATGCCGATTCGGCCGATGGCTGGATGAACGACTATTACCGGCTCGCCCCTTACAAGCCCCACCATACCGAGCTGTTTTCAGACTGGTTCCGGCACCTCGCCGGTCTCGAAGGCGATGCGGCGGGCGTGGTCAATTGCGCCGCCGGCAAGGACCGTACCGGCATTCTCTGCGCGCTGACCCATCATGTCCTTGGCGTCGGCGAGGAAGATATCCGCACCGACTATAACCTCACCAATGAGGCGGTGAACGTGTCGCTCTTCCTTCCGGATGCCGCCAAGTATTTCAACGACATGCTGGGTAAGCACCATGATGTCGAAGTCTACCGGCCTTTCCTCGGCGTGCGCCTCCACTATCTCGAAACAGCCGTCGCCACGATCACGGCGAATTCCGGCTCGATCGACGCCTATCTCTCTGACACGCTGTTCGTCGACGACGCGATGCAGCAGGCGATTCGCGACCGGCTGATCGACTCGGCCTGAAACCGGGTTGTGCAGCGCTCGCCCTGAGCCTTGCTTTGTTTCCTTGCCCCGGTCCTGCCGAACCCGCTAAAGTCGCCGCAATGAGCGAATCTGAAATCCCCGAGCGCGACGACCAGACCTTCTCCATGTTCGGAGACGAGGACCCGTCCGCGAAACCGGCGGCCTATCAAGTCCTCGCCCGCAAATACCGCCCGCGCCTGTTCACCGACCTGATCGGCCAGGAGGCCATGGTCCGCACGCTCTCGAACGCGTTCGACACGGGCCGCATCGCCCATGCCTTCATGCTCACCGGCGTGCGCGGCGTCGGCAAGACGACCACGGCGCGCCTGCTCGCCCGCGGCCTGAACTATGCCCGCGAAGGCGCCGACGGCCCGTCAATCCATCTCGACCCGCCGGGCGATCATTGCGACGCCATCATGGCCAGCCGCCATCCGGATGTGCTGGAACTCGACGCCGCCTCGCGCACCGGCGTCGCCGACATGCGCGACCTGCTCGACGGGGCCCGCTACGCTCCCGTCTCGGCGCGCTTCAAGGTCTACATCATTGATGAGGTTCACATGCTGTCGACAGCCGCGTTCAACGCGCTTCTGAAGACGCTGGAAGAGCCGCCACCGCATGTGAAATTCATCTTCGCCACGACGGAAATCCGCAAGGTGCCGGTCACGGTCCTGTCGCGCTGCCAGCGGTTTGACCTGAAGCGCCTCGACTCGGTCGAACTGGCGGCTCACCTCAAACGCATTGCCGACCGCGAAGGCGCGAAAGTCTCCGAGGAAGGCCTAGCCCTGATTGCACGCGCCGCCGAAGGTTCGGTCCGCGACGCGCTCTCCATCCTCGACCAGGCTATTGTCCAGACCATGGATGGCGGCGAAGTCAGCGGCGCGGCCGTGCGCGACATGCTCGGCCTCGGCGACCGGGGCCGCCTGCTCGATGCCTTCAGCTTCGCGATCAGTGGCGACGCGAAAGACGCCCTCGCCGAGATCCGCGAACAGGTCCATGCCGGGGCAGACCCTGCCGTGATCCTGAAAGACCTGATGGACATCGCCGCCGACGTTTCCGTCGCGCAGGCGACTGGCGGCGACTATGATCCCGGTGGCCCGGCCGACTGGGCCGCGCGCACGCAGGCCATGGCCCAGAAGCTGACACCCGCGCAGGCGTCCCGTTGCTGGCAGATTCTTCTGTCCGGCTTCAACGACCTGCAGACGGCGCCCGATACGGCGACGGCGCTCAACATGGTTGTCCTGCGCCTGGCTGCCGCCAGCAGCCTGCCATCGCCGGAAGAGGCCGCCCGCCTGCTCGCTGCCGGAGGCAGCGCTTCGCCGGGAAAGCCTGACGCTCCCCATGAGGCGCCGCACCATCCCGGCGGCATCACAAGCTTTGCCGATATCATTGCCCGCCTCGATGAGTTGCGCGAAGTGAACCTGCAGGTCGAACTCGAGCGCTTTCTCCGTCCCGGCAAGATCGTGCCCGGCCATTTCGAATGCGAACTTGAGCCGAAAGCGCCCGCTGGCCTTCTGTCGCGCCTGAAGAAATTCCTCGAATATGAAACCGAGATGGACTGGACCGTGGCCCAGGTCTCCGGCGGTGGTGAAACCGTTCGCCAGTCGGAAACGCGCACGCGGGAGGAACGCCATGCCTCCGCCGCAGCGCACCCGGCGGTCGCTGCTGCCCTGAAAAACCTGCCGGGCGCCACCATCATCGATGTCATCGAGCCCGAGCCGCTTGAATCCGATGCTCCGGCTGACAATGTTATCCGCCTGAACGCCCGGCGCTAGAAACAGGAAACATCCCGATGAAAGACCTCGCCAAGATCATGCAGCAGGCCCAGGAAATGCAGGCCAAGATGCAGGAAGCCCAGGCCAAGATCGAGGCCACCGAAGCCGACGGCGTCGCTGGCGCCGGCCTCGTCCGGGTCCGCCTCAAGGGCAAGGGCGAGCTCATCTCCGTGCAGATCGATCCATCCCTGATGGGCGACGATCCGGAAATCCTCGAAGACCTGCTCAAGGCGGCGCATTCGGACGCCCGCAAGCGCCTCGACCAGGCCATGGAAGAGGCGATGAAGACGGCCACCCAGGGCCTCGGCGGCGGCATGCTCCCCGGCTTCAAGCTGCCGTTCTGATCACAACCCATGTCCCAACGCTCTGCCGGTCCTGAACTCCTTCGCCTGATCGAACTGATGGCGCGCCTGCCGGGCCTCGGTCCGCGCTCGGCGCGGCGGGCCGTCCTGTTCCTGCTCAAGCGCAAGGACCAGATATTGCTGCCGCTGGCCGACGCCCTGCGCGAAGCGGGCGAGAAGATCGAGCGCTGCAATATTTGCGGGAATTTCGACACGATCCAGCCCTGCGCCGTCTGCCAGGCCGATGGCCGCGATGACGGCCTGATCTGCGTTGTCGAAGACGTGCCAGACCTCTGGGCGCTGGAGCGTGGCGGCGCCTTCCGGGGCCGCTATCACGTCCTTGGCGGGGTTCTTTCGGCGATTGACGGTGTCAGCCCGGACGATCTCAACATCGCCCCGCTCGTGTCACGCGTTCAGGCCGGCGGCATCCGTGAAGTGATCCTCGCTCTCAATGCCACGGTCGACGGACAGACCACGGCGCATTATGTCGCTGACCTGCTTGAGGGGACCGGCGCTGACGTCACGCGGCTGGCCCATGGCGTACCGGTCGGCGGCGAGCTTGACCATCTCGACGACGGCACGCTGGCCGCCGCCCTCCGGTCGCGCCGGGACGTGAAAAACTAGGGCCTACTGCTCGGCCACATCCACGCGGAAGATCCCATCCATCTGCTTCGTCGCGACATAGAGGTGTCCGTCGGGTCCCTGGATCACGTCACGAATTGCGTACTCCCCATCGAACAGGTTTTCGCGGCCAACCACCTTGCCGTCCTCCATGTCGATGCGCACCAGTTTCAGGCCGGCCGGACCATTCATGCCGCCGGCGAACAGGTCGCCTTTCCAGCCGGGATAGACCTCGCTCGTCAGCTTGGTCAGGCCTGATGGGGCAATTGACGGCACCCAATAGGTCAGCGGCTGTTCCATGCCCTCCGCTTCGGTCTTGTCGGTGATGACCGTGCCATCATAGTTAACGCCATAGGTGATCTGGGGCCAGCCATAGTTTGCGCCCTTCCTGATCACGTTCATCTCGTCGCCACCCTTGGGGCCGTGCTCGGTTTCGTAGAGCGTGTCGGTTTCGGCATCGTAATAGAGGCCCTGCGCGTTGCGGTGGCCATATGACCAGATAGCCGGGTTGCCGACGGCGCCATCGGCAAATGGATTGTCCGCCGGGATGCTGCCATCCGGATTGATCCGGATGATCGAGCCATGCGTGATCTTCGGATCCTGCGCCTGGTCCATGTATTTGAAGCCCTCACCCAGCGTCGCATACAATGTGCCGTCGCTGGCGAATTGCAGGCGTGAACCATAGTGCAGTGCCGTGTCGCGCCGGTCGGCCCAGAAGATTTCCGTTACATCTTCAAGGGCGTTGCCATCATCGCTGAGCCGGGCATGAATGATCGCCGCGCCATTGGCCTCGGGCGTGCCCTTGGAATAGGCTAGGTAGATCAGCCGGTTTGCGGCAAAGTCGGGGTCCAGCGTGAGGCCGAGATAGCCCGCCTGCCTGTCTGTATAGGCCTCGGGCAGACCACTCACCGGCACGGGCGTGCCCTCACCGCCCGGCACCCGCTTGAGGCCGCCTTCCTTTTCGGTGAACAGCATGTCGCCGTTCGGAAGGAACACCATCCCCCATGGAAATTCTGCTTCTGTGACGACCTGTGTGAGTTTCACGTGGGTGTCGCTGGCGACGTCGGGAGTCTGGACGGCGGCGCTACCGCAGGCGGCGAGGAACAGGCCGGTCGCGAGGCTGGCATATGAAAGACGCATGAGGGCTCAAGTCCTTGTTCTGGGATGTCTCGGTCAAGGATAGTCCGCTGCGGCGCCTGAACCAAACAAAAAAGGGGCAGCTCTTGCGAGCTGCCCCCAGTCAAGCGCCGGCGCGGATCTTTCAGCCCGCGCCGGATTTCGATTGAACTACCAGGATTTCCGGACCGTGATGCCGTAAAGAGCAGGCTCGGTCAGGAAGACGTTGGTATAGAGACCCGAGCTGTCATCGGTCAGGTAAGTGCCGGTGATGACTTCTTCGTCGGTGATGTTCTTGGCGAAGGCTTCGACGCCCCAGCCGCTTTCGGCATTGGCCAGCACAACCGACAGGTTGAGGTTGGTCCAGCTGTCCAGCTCGTCGTGTTGGCTATTGAAAATACGGCTGTAGCTGTCAGCCTGGTAGTAGAAGTCGCCGCGTACGGTCATGTCCCAGTTCGAATTGTTCAGGGAATTGAACGTGTATTCGGCGGCCAGGTTCAGCGTCATCTCAGGTGCCCCTGGCAGCGCATTGCCGTCCGCGTTTTTCGAGATGCCGTCGAAGGTCGTCAGGCCGCCAACTGTCACGGTGTTACCGTTGCCATCGATATAGGTGGCGTCAGGAATACCCAGGAAGGCCGCCGCAACAGCTGCGTCGGTTGCGGCATCGCCGCTTCCGCCCGTCGTCGAGTTGATCAGGTCATAGATACCTGCGGCGAGCTGACCGTTGCAGATGCCGCGTGTCGAACCATTGGCCAGTGCACTTGTGGCAACTGCACCTAAGATAGTGGCATAGCCCTGAGACGAGACAACACAGTTCGAATAGCTCGATGCGTTCTTGATCGCGACAAAGTTCGGATCGCCATTCGTCCGGTCAAGCACATCGATACCGGTTGTCCCCTGCAGTTCGGAATTCAGCAGGCCAAGGTTTGCCGTCAGCAGCCAGTTGTCGGCAGGAGTCCAGAGATACTCGACTTCCAGACCGGTGAGCTTGGCGTCAACGTTGAAGTTAGCCGACGTCCGGTTGACGATCTGGGTGATCTGGTAACCCTGATAGTCATAGTAGAACCCGGTCACGTTGAGCGACTGGGTATTGTTGGCAAACGTGTTCTTCGTACCGATTTCGAAAGCGTCGATGAATTCGGGATCGAACGTCTGCGGGAACAGGTTGGCACCAGCTGGCTGTGGCGGGTTGATACCACCGCCCTTGTAACCCTTCGAGTAGAACCCGTAGATGAGCGTGTCATCCGTCGCACCAAAGTCCGGCGACCAGTCAAGACCGATCCGCCCTGTCGTTTCCTGGAAATCAGCCGTGAGCAGTCCGATCGGGACACCGGCTTCTGGGAGTTCGTTGGTCGGCACGAACAGGGCCGTAGGCACCACGTCCTGCTCTTTTTCATCGTTCGTGTAGCGCAGGCCGAGCGTGAATTTCAGCTCGTCCGTCACGTCATAATAACCTTCGCCGAAGAAGGCTTTCGAATTCAGGCGATAAGGCGAGAGCGACCGGTAATAGTTCCGGCCGAAGCCTTCGGTCGAATTCAGCACATCGCCGTCATCATCCGGGTTAACTGTATCCAGCGGCGTGAGGCCGCCAAAGACTGCGCCGCCGAGGGCATTGTTTAGCTGGGTAAGAGCAGACAGCGAGTTCGACATGACGTAGAAGCCAGCCTGATTGTCCTGTGGATCGATCGACTCGCCATCGACAAAGATCATGCCGAGGTTGAAGTTGAACGGGCCGTCATAATCGGACTGCAGGCGGAATTCCTGTGTCGTCGTTTCGGATGCGCCGCCCGAAACATCAAACGTGCGGAACAGGTTGGAAACACCGAGTTGCGGATCGGACACGACACCGCCGGGGAAGAGCAGGTCGTAGACCGCCTCGGCACCAGGCGCGAGGAAGAACGGGCCTGCCGTCGCGTTGAAGGCGATTGTCGGAGCAACCTTGTTATAGTCGTCGACAGAAACCTGTTCCGTCTCGTTGCGGCTCGTCAGTGAGGTCAGTTTCAGGCTGTCGCCGATGTCGAGTTCGAGCTTGAGCGCGTAGAGATCCTGCTGGGCCTTGTAGACGGGCTCAAGCGCCGATTCGATGTTGCGCAGGTTTGGATCCATAGGGTCAGTATACGCATCGCCGTTCAGAAGGCCGGCGATAATCCCCAGGCCGCCACCGAGCGTACCGGCAGAGTTCACACGGTCATAGCTGTCGCTGAGCGGCGCGTCCTGGCAACCGAGCGATGTGACGAGCGTGTCAAGACCGGTGATCGGGATACCGGCAAAGCTCGTCTTGGTCGGGTCTTTCTTGCAGAGCTGCTTGCCGGAACGGGTGCGGTTATCATCCTCGTCGAAGTGCTCATACGACAGCCAGCCCCGGAAATTGTCCGATGGCTCGAAGCCCAGGGTCGCCCGCATCGACCACAGTTCGCGGCCGTTGACGTCGTTGCCGGTCACCGTGTTGTCGGTATAGCCGTCGCGCGATGTGACAGCGCCGGCAACGCGCAGGGCCAGCTTCTCGCCGAGCGGCACGTTGACCATGCCCTGGCCTTTGAGCGTGTTATAGTTGCCATAAGTCAGCGCGGCATCAGCCTGGAACTCCTCGAACACAGGCTTGCGCGTGATGATGTTCACAACACCGCCGGTGGCGTTACGGCCGTAGAGCGTACCCTGTGGTCCGCGCAGGACTTCGACGCGCTCGATGTCGAAATATTCCTGCTCGTAAAGGAAGTTGGCGCCCAGTGGCACGTCGTTCTGGTGGATGCCGACGCCGGCATCGGAAGACTGCGCAACGGCGTCGTTGCCGATACCGCGGATCTTGAAGTTGCTGCCCGTGAAGTTGCCCTTGGTGAACGACACGTTCGGAACGGCTTTCACGAGATCGGAGCCGCCGGTCAATTGCAGGCGATTGATGGCATCTTCATCGAAGGCCGAAACGGCGATCGGAACATCCTGGATGGATTGTTCGGTTTTCTGCGTGGTGACCGTGACGGTCGCCAGCGTGCGGGTCGATTCCGGCGCATCGGTTTCCTGCGCCCAGGCAGTCTGGCCGAACAGTCCGATTGCGAGCGCGGATGCGCTCGCAAACAAGACGGTTTTCGAGTCTGTTTTCCGTGTCATTCTGAATTTTCCTCCCCTCGGGCCCGTCGGGATGGCAGGCCGCGAATTGTGATATTTGATCGAGTGTCCTCTTTGGCGGGACAACTTCGGTGCCCATCACAAATAGAGTGAGGGGGTGTTGTCAACATGTTTACAAGACCGTCATGCATTTGATCTGACGCAGGTGTCATAAATGTAACGCTGGCGGCTTGGTCCTTTATGTAGGGGCTGATAGAGCCCTCCGATGAATGAAAAACACCTATCAGCACTCGTCCTGTTCTCGGGCGGACAGGACTCTGCGACCTGCCTCGCCGACGCCTTGTCGCGCTATGCGCGTGTCGAGACGGTCGGTTTCGACTATGGCCAGCGCCACAGGGTCGAACTGACATGCCGGACCGGGTTCCTCGCAGCGATTCGCGACCGCTTTCCCGCATGGGGCGAGCGGCTCGGACCCGACCACATGCTCGACGCGAGTGTCCTCAAAAGCCTTGGCCACAGCGCCATGACCGATGATGTCGCGATCCAGACGACCAAAGCGGGGCTACCGTCCACTTTCGTGCCCGGCCGCAACCTGTTCTTCTTCACGCTGGCCAGCGCGCTGGCCTATCGCCGGGGGCTCGATGTCCTCGTCGGCGGCATGTGCGAGACAGACTATTCTGGCTATCCGGATTGCCGCGCGGCGACGCTGGCGGCGCAGGAGAAGACCCTCCAGCTCGGCCTCGACTCCGCCATCCGCATCGACACGCCGCTGATGTATATCGACAAGGCCGAGACCTGGGCCATGGCCGACCGCCTCGGCGGCCAGGCGCTGGTCGACCTCGTCATCGAAGAGACCCATACCTGCTATCTCGGCGACCGCACCCACCGGCATGATTGGGGCTATGGCTGCGGCACGTGCCCGGCCTGCGAATTGCGTGCCTCGGGCTGGCAGCGCTGGCGGGCCGTCGCATGACCTGGAGCGTCAAGGAAGCCTATTACACGCTGCAGGGCGAAGGCGCGCAGACCGGCCGCGCCGCCGTCTTCCTTCGCTTTGCCGGATGCAATCTCTGGTCCGGCCTTGAGCGCGACCGTGACAAGGCCGTCTGCCGCTTCTGCGATACCGATTTCGTCGGCACCAATGGCCTCAATGGCGGCAAGTTCCGCGAAGCCGCCGACCTCGCCGCGCATGTGAAAGCCATCTGGGAAGCGGAAGCCGGCGCCGCGCGCCCGGCCTATGTCGTCTGCACCGGCGGCGAGCCGCTGCTCCAGCTCGACGCGCCCCTGATCGCGGCCCTCAAGGCCGAGGGCTTCGAGATCGGCGTCGAGACCAATGGCACGATCGCCGCGCCCGACGGCCTCGACTGGATCTGCGTCAGTCCCAAGGCCAATGCGCCCCTCGTCCAGACAAGCGGGAATGAGCTGAAACTCGTCTATCCGCAGGACGAGCCCGAAGCGCAGCCGGAACGGTTCTCGCAACTGGACTTTTCGCACTTTTTCCTGCAACCGAAGGACGATCCGAACGCGGCCCGGAACCTGCAGGGCGCAACGACCTATTGTATGAAGAATCCCCAATGGCGACTGAGCTTGCAAACCCACAAACTAATCGGGCTTCCCTGACACCGGAAGGCTGGGTCTTCACGATCTCGAAATCGGTGAATTTCGAAGCGGCGCACTATATGGGCGGCAAGCCCGAAGGCCATCCCTATCGCAATGTCCACGGCCATTCCTTCCAACTGGAAGCGACCGTTACCGGTACGGTCAAGCCGGGCGAACAATGGGTCGAGGATTTCTCGCACCTGACCGCATCGCTCGAGGCGACCGCGGCCAAGCTCGATCACAGGTTGCTCAACGATATTGACGGTCTCGACGTGCCCACACTGGAGCGCATCTGCCTCTGGGCCGCTGCCGACCTCGCGCCCGCCTTGCCGGGCCTTGCCCGCGTCGCAGTGGCCCGGCCCAGCCTCAACGAGCGCTGCGAACTGATACTGTAGGCGTCTTCACGAGACGAGTTTCAGCCCCGCGATCCCCGAAATGATCAAGGCGATACTGCCAAGACGCATCGCCGAGGCCTGATCGCCGAACAGCCAAATTCCCAGCAGCGCTGTGCCGACTGTGCCGATCCCGGTCCAGATGGCATAGGCCGTGCCCAGGGGCAGGTCTCGCAAGGCCAGGCTGAGGAAGCCGAAGGAGGTGATCATGCTGGCCACTGTCAGCACGCTTGCCAGGGGCCGTGTAAAGCCGTCCGCCAGTTTCAGGCCGACGGCCCATCCGATTTCAAGAACACCCGCAGCGAAAAGATAGACCCAGGCCATCTGGTGCCCTCCGGCATTTGGCGGGTCGTCCCGGCAGGAAAAACAGGCAATGGGGGTCGTCCCTCATGCCCCGCGCATATGGGAAATGCATGCGCCGTGTAAAGGTTCAGTTGCCTGATTGCGGGCGGGTCAGGTCGCTTTCTGCAATGCCTCGGCAAACTTGCGGGCAAACCGGTCGGCGGCGCGTTTCGCGTCATGCCACGTTGTCGGGCCAGCATAGCGGATGTCGGTCTCGAACCAGTCATAGGTCAGGCTACCCATCTCGGCGCCACTGGCATCATACGCCGTGGCGGACAATTCCATCCCGCCAATGCTCACAGACCGGCCATAGTCGAGGCCGGGCTTGTCGCCGAGCTGCTTCATCGTCGGCTTGTTCGGCACGGCGCGTTCAATCGTGACATCGACCCGGTCGACATCCAGGCCGGCTTTTTCGAATTCGCGCATCAGGTCGTCCTTGATGCTCTCGGTCAGGTAGGTGCCTTCCCTGACGCCGTAATCGTCCTCGAGCGTTTCTTGGAAGTCCTGCGAGTAACCGACCACAATTTCGGTGGCCAGCGCGCCGGGCGCGATCATCAGAGCCACGGCTGTGGCGGCAAAGGCGTATCTCATCGGGTCATCCTCCTGAATGTTCCAGACAAGCAGTATACCATGCCGCCGCCCGTTCCTGAAGTCACAGCACTGTGACAGCGTTGGTGCTCAGACCGTATCGACAAGGACGATCTCGGCGTCTTCAATGCCTTCCAGCGTCAGGCTTTCCGCGCCCGTCACGGCGGTGCCGTCGCGGGCGTTCAGCACCTCGCCGTTCAGGCGCACCGATCCGGCCGCCAGCACGAGATAGCCGTGCCGCCCGGCACGCACGTCATAGGCCAGCGTCTCGCCCGCTTTCAGCGTTGCGCCCAGCACCTTTGCGTCCTGGTTGATCACCAGGCTGTCGCTGGCGCCGTCATCGGAGGCCAGCACGGCCCAGTTGCCGGACCGTTCGCCCTTCGGAAACTTGCGCGCGCCCCAGCCGGGCTTGCCGCCGGCAGAGTGCGGCTGGATCCAGATCTGGAATAGGGTCGTGGCTTCGTCTTCCTCGTTCCATTCGGCATGCTGCACGCCGCTGCCGGCGCTCATCACCTGCACGTCGCCCGCTTCGGTACGGCCATGATTGCCCAGCGAATCCTTGTGCGTGATCGCGCCGGTGCGGACATAGGTGATGATCTCCATCGACTGGTGGCCGTGCGGCGGAAAGCCGGTATGCGGCTGGATCGTGTCATCATTCCACACGCGCAAGGCGCCTTCGCCCATTCGGCGCGGGTCATGGTATCCGGAAAAGGAAAAATGGTAATTGGCGTTCAGCCACTCATTGCTGAAGCGACCGAGATTTTCGAAACGTCTGATATCAATCATTGTCATGCTCCGTTCGGTAAGTGTTGCGTTGGAGACAATATGGCATGGCCGGGAACCCGGTGTAGGGCGCCGGACGGATCACATTTATGCGTTTTGCGTATGGGTGATGCCCGGAATCCCGCAGATTCATTTCATGTCTTTTCGGCGGGTGGCTTCGCAGCCTTGCCGCGTCGCTCGCGTAGGCTTTCCCAGGCGCCTCCCAGAGATTGGGCGACCAACAGAACAGGCGCGATGAGTATCGTTGCGATGATCAGAATCATGCAGCCGTAGATCGCTGCATGGAAAACGAAATAACCTAGCGAGTTCGAATACTGAAAATCCTCAAGGGTCTCCCAGAGCACTATCATTGCAATGGGTAATGAAAGCACAAGCAGCACGCCAAACCCGGTCAGCACTTTCGATGAGGCCGAGTGGTCGCTGGAAGGTCTGAAGGAGTAGCTCGAATGCCAAGCGTGGATCTTGGTCTCTGTCTCCGGGTTCGCACCCGCTTTCCCCCGCCGCCCGCGCCGCCGCAAAAGCCGCTGGAGTGCGGCGCGGTCCCGGGTCGGCCTGTCTGGGTCGGGCATGTCAGCAACCCCCTTCCTGATTGACATGGGGATGTTCAACCTGACGTTCAATCCAAAATCGGACGGGCGTTTGACCCCCACCTAACCTCCCCCTTGCAGGGGGAGGAACAGTCCGCACTGGGGGAAAGGTAGGCGCACATGAAAGGGACTCCTCCCCCTGCAAGGGGGAGGCTGGGTGGGGGTCCACTGCCTCTCGGATCAAAACAGGCTTGCCCCGACTCACCCGCAGCCCCACAACACAAAACATGCCTCCCAGCCCCCAGATCACGGATGCCCGCGCCATCCTGCAGCGCGTTTATGGCTTCAAGGCCTTCCGCGGCCTGCAGGAAGACGTGATCAGCGACGTGCTCGACGGTCGCGACGCCCTCGCCGTGCTGCCCACCGGCGGCGGCAAGTCGCTCTGCTACCAGATCCCGGCCCTGATCCGGCCCGGCTGCGCCATTGTCGTCTCGCCCCTGATCGCGCTCATGTCGGACCAGGTCGACGCCCTGAAACAGGTCGGCGTGCGAGCCGAACGGCTCGACTCGTCGATGGACTTTACCGCCCGCGCCGAGGCGCTGGAGGCGGCCGAGCGCGGCGAGATGGACCTGCTTTATGTCTCGCCTGAAGGCCTCGGCACCAATCTCGCCCAGCGCCTTGCGGGCATGGACATCTCCCTCATCGCCGTCGACGAGGCCCACTGCGTCAGCCAGTGGGGCCATGATTTCCGCCCCGACTATCGCGCTCTCGGTCGCTTGCGTGAGCTCTTCCCCGGCGTGCCCCGCCTCGCCGTGACCGCCACCGCCGATACGCGCACCCGGGACGACATTCTCGCGCAGCTCCAGCTCATCGATCCGGCCCTCCACGTGGCCAGCTTCGACCGCCCCAATCTCACCCTCTCGGCTGAGCCCAAGGGCGGCGGCCGCACGGCTCGCGTTGTCCAGCTGGTCAAGGCGCGCGGCGGCGTTTCCGGCATCGTCTATGCTGCGACCCGCAAGGGCACGGAGGATGTCGCCGAGGCCCTTGTCCGCGCCGGTGTGCCGGCGCTCGCCTATCATGCCGGCCTCGACGCCAATGTCCGCCAGGAACGCCAGCGGCGGTTCCTGCTGGAAGACGGCCTCGTCATGTGCGCCACGGTTGCCTTCGGCATGGGCGTCGACAAGCCGGACGTGCGCTTCGTCATCCATGCCGATCCGCCCAAGACACTGGAGGCCTATTGGCAGGAAGTCGGCCGGGCAGGGCGCGACGGCGAACCGGCCGAGGGCATCGCCCTTTATGGCCCGTCAGACATGGCCCGCTCCCTGTCATGGACGCATCAGGGCGATGCGCCCGAAGAGGTCAAACGCGTCCAGCTCACCAAGACCCGCCAGCTGTTCGCCTTCTTCAATGGCGACGAATGCCGGCGCGGTGCCGTCCGGCGCTATTTCGGCGAAGAAAAGGTCGAGCCTTGCGGCGTCTGCGATGTCTGCACGTCGGAACCGGGCCAGATGCATGACGCCACCCGCTGGGCCCAGATGGCCGTTTCCGCCGTCATCCGCTGCGGCCAGAAGGTCGGGCGCGGCCGCCTCATCCTCCACCTGATGGGCACGACGAAAGACGGTTTCGACGAAACCCTCTCCACCCAGTCCACGTTCGGTGTGGGGAAAGACCTCGCCAAGGCGGGCTGGGACCGCGTCTTCGATGCGCTCCTGTTCGACGGCCTGCTGGCCGAGGGCGGCGACACGATGCGCCCCTGCATCATCGTGCCCGACGGCGAGGCTGCCCGCGCCCTGTTCAAGGGCGACCGCACCCTGATGCTGCGTGAAGATGTCACCGCCACCCGCAAGAAGCCGTCCAAATCGCGCAGCGTGGCCTCTGCCGCCGCGCTGGCAGACCTGTCAGGCCGCGACCAGGACCTGTTCGATGCCCTCCGCCTCTGGCGCACCGACACGGCCAAGGCACGCGGCGTGCCGCCTTATGTCATCTTCCATGACCGCACCCTCGCCGAAATCGCCCGCGAACGACCCGCCACGCCCGATGCCCTGCGCCAGATCAGCGGCGTCGGCGAGAAAAAGGCCCAGCGCTATGCCGAAGACGTCGCCCGCATCGTCGCCGAAGCAGCGTGAACCAGCGAATCGCAGACGCCAGCAAATACAGCGTTTTCCACGGGTTTAACCTCTCCAGCCTTGACCCGGACGCCAGCGCGCCTCACCTATGGTGCCGTATTCAGAATCCCTTGTCCGGAGATGACATGTCACCTTATTCCCGCCTCGACGATGAAGACGCCGAAAGCCCGCCAATGGGCGAGCCGAATGCGTTCCTTGAAGAAGCCCTCTTCAAGGCCCGCACCATCCTGCTGACCGGCGGGATCGACTTCAAGCAGGCCAAGCGCGTCTGCGAGCGCCTGCTGGCTTTGTCTTCGGCGAACGGCAAGGAGCCGATCCTGCTCGTGATTTCCTCGCCCGGCGGCCACGTCGAAAGCGGCGACATGATCCACGACATGATCAAGTTTGTCGCCGCGCCGGTCAAAGTGCTCGGCACAGGCTGGGTCGCCTCGGCTGGCGCCCTGATCTACACGGCCGCGAAGAAGGAAAACCGCTTCGCCCTGAAGAATACCCGCTTCCTGCTGCATGAACCGCGGGGCGGCGTCGGCGGCCAGGCCACGGATGTCGAAATCCAGGCCCGCGAAATCCTCAAGATGCGCGAACGCCTGAACCAGATCTTCGCCGATGCCACCGGCAAGTCACTCGAGCAGATCAAGAAGGACACCGACCGTGACTTCTGGATGAGCGCCGAGGAAGCCGTGAAATACGGTCTCGTCAGCAAGATCGTCACGAGCCAGGGCGAAATCAAATAAGATCCACCCGGCGGAGGGGGCCGCATGCGCATCCTGAAATGGTTTCCGCTGGCGATCCTCATCGCCCTGCTGGCCTTTCAGGTGTCGCTGCAATGGCTGGAGCCCTCCGCGCGGCTGGTCCTCTGGCACGTGTCCCAGCTCTACATGCCGCTGGCAGGCCTCATCGTCCTGGTCGGCGCGCTGATCTATCTCGCCGTCCGCAAACGCTGGGCGAGCCGCCTCGGCTGGATCACCCTGGCACTCTCCTGCCTCACCCTTGCCGCCCCCTTCCTGCCCATGATGCTTGGACAGGCCTACCCCGCACGACTCGCGTCCACCCAGCCTGTATTGGCCATTCGCGTGCCCCTCGACGGCCCCGTCCGCGTCGCCTGGGGCGGCGACAAGGTGGCCACCAATTACCACGCCGCCTATCCCGACCAGCGCTGGGCCTATGACCTGATCATCAAGCCCGGCTTCACTGGCAGTGACGTGCTGGAAGACTATGGCTGCTACGGCAAGCCGGTCCTCGCCCCCGTCAGCGGCACCATAGCCGTCGCCCATGACGGCGAGCCGGAACACACGCCCGGCAGACTGCCCCTGACGCCGAAACAGGTCATGGGCAACCATGTCATGATCCAGCCCGAACCCGGCCGGAACTATCTCGTCATTGCCCACCTAAAGCCCGGCAGCGTGGCCGTGTCCGCTGGCGACACGGTTGAGGAGGGCAACGTGATCGGCGCCTGCGGCAACAGCGGCAACACGTCCGAACCCCACGTCCACGTCCACTATGCCCGCTACCTCACCGCCGTCACCCAGCAGCCTCTTCTCGGCTATGGCTTGCCGCTCTATTTCCGCGACAATGACGGGCCGGACATGCCGGTTGGCGGTTTCGAAACGCAGGACGGCAAGGCCGTGCCCGAAGGCGATACCATCACCCATACAGGGCCTGCGGCCCGCCTCTGAACCACTCCGCATGGTTTACAATGCGTTAGGAAACCGTTTGCCGCGCGTAAACGATTATCAAGCAGAATACGCTCTTAACGGGTGAGGGGCGCATTCTCATAAAATGCCAGTACGTGTAGAGGATATTGTGATCGGCGTTGCGCCAATCGGTGCGGAAACGTCAGCATCGGCTGCGCTCGGCCTGTTCCTGTCAGACCCATCCTTGTTCGCTTTGCCCGTGGTCATGAACGGCGCAGCCCTTGGCCAGGTCACGCGGGCGCGCCTGACCGAAGCCCTTGCCAGCCCCAGTGGCCGCGATGTCGCTGCCGACCGCGCGGTCAGCCATTTCATGACGCCGAAACCGGTCATGGTCGAAACCGGCACGACTGTCGCCTTCATTGCGAAACTCGCCGCCGACGGCAATACGTCGGCCCTCACCGACGGCGTGATCGTCCTCAATGACGGGCGCTATAGCGGCCTTGTCAGTCCCGGTGCCATTCTTGCAGCGGTGGCACAGGAGAACGCATTCAGGGCCCGCGCCATGCAGGCCGCCAGCAAGCGCCTGCAGCAGGCGACGGCCAGGGCGCTCGACGTCGCCCGCGACAAGTCCAGTTTCCTTGCCTTTCTCAGCCACGAAATCCGCACGCCCCTGACCGGCATCCTCGGCGTCGCCGACCTCCTGCAGGACACGATTTCCGGGGCCGAGCCGCGCCGTCTCGCCCGCACGATCAGCGAAAGCGGCAACCATCTCGACCGCCTGCTCGGCGACCTGCTGGACCTGTCGCGCCTTGAGGCCGGCAAGCTGCCTGTCAGTCCCGGCCCGTTCAACCTGCAAGAATTCGCCGCCGAAGCGCGCGACCTCTGGCAGTCGCGGATTGCCGGCAAGCGGCTGGACCTGCGGATCCATGTCGAGTCCGACAGCGTGATGCGCATCGAGTCCGACGCCATGCGCGTCCGCCAGATCCTGTTCAACCTGATGAGCAATGCGTTGAAATTCACGGAGCACGGCTATGTCAGCGTGACGCTCGCGACCCTCGAGGCGGCCGGCCACCTCAAGCTGCGCATGACCGTGTCCGACACCGGCTGCGGCATCTCCGATGCCGACAAGGCCCGCCTGTTCAGGGCCTTTGAACAAGCCCGCGCCTCCACCGCCCAGACACATGGCGGCTCGGGTCTCGGCCTGTCCATCGCCAAGGGCCTGACTGCCCTGCTCGGCGGCGAGATCAAGCTGGCCGACAATGCCGGCGGCGGGTCGGTGTTCACGGTCACGCTTCCGGTGCTGCGCGCCGGGCCGCGCCTGGCTGTCGATGCCCCTCACAGGCCGCGCATGCGCAGCCTGACGTTGGGCAATGTCCTGCTCGCCGAAGACCACGCGATCAGTGCGCTTGTCATGTCCCAGGCATTGAAGGCAGCCGGCTGGCAGGTCGAGACTGTCCAGAACGCCGCCGACGCCATCGCCCGCGCGGGCGAAACGCCCTATCAGGCCATCCTCGCCGACATTCATATGCCCGGCGGCAGTGGCGAGACCATCGTGCGCACCTTGCGCGGCACGACCGGGCCCAACCAGCTCGCCCCCATTCTCGCCGTCACGGCCGATATCAGCGCCGAACGGAGGGCCGCCTGCGAGCGGGCGGGCTTTACCGCCCTGATCGAAAAGCCGATTCGCCCGCGGGCGCTGGTGGCAACACTGGCAGACGTGCTGATCGCAGACGAAGATACAGGCTGGGAACTCGGCGCCAAACGCGCCTGAATGGTGGTTCGGGGGAGACTTGAACTCCCGACCTCGCGATTATGAGTCGGATCAGGACGAGAACGACGAATAACTTACGCAATAAAAACAACGCACTTGTGATCTTTCGTGATCACAAACTGACACGCAAAATCGTTCAGTTGCACAGTTTGCGTGTCAGCTGCGTGCCAGTTTAAGCACGCCCGATAATCAATCGCGAGGTCGGATAAATCTACGGATACTGCGTGGGTGCTTCTGCTTAATCCCAGAAGGGGATATAGTCAGGGCGGTTCTCGAAGGGTGGAAATTCGCCACCGGCGGCCCTGTGGTCAATGGGAACGTATCAAGGGCAGGGCGGTCTAGGCACTGGATTGCGTCGCGCATGCAGTGTTTATTCGCGGACTGGTAAGCAGTCGGATGGGCGCGCGGGAAAACGAATTGCGTAGTATAGCTGAATAGCAGGCGATCCCTGCCTTGATTCGAAGTGCATGGATGCCAAATTGAGCGATTTCAAACAGATTACGATTTGGGAAAATCGAAGGCGTGTGAAGCTTCTCCAAGAGTTTCGATCGCTGGTCACAGAGTATTTTGAGAACGTCACACACGGAAGGTTGGCAGGTTATGTGGAAAGCGACCGCGCTAGAGAGATTCGACCAGAAATAAACAAGCTCATGCGCTCAACAAAAGAGGCTGTGGGCGGGGCTCGTTTGACCCCGTATGCTTTTGATGTGCGCGGCGGTCGCCAAATGCGGTTCGACTTTTTCTCTGATATTTTTCGACTCCGCGAATATAACGCCACAGAACAATGGCCAGTCGATTTGATCGATAGGGCACTGGGCATTTATAAAGACGATAAGGGAAGGGCTAAGTTTCGGACTTTCAATCCGTTCTGGTGGGCTGGCAGGATTTTTGGTTGGGTAGCTCGAACACCATTTCTTCTCGCGAGCGCTGCGGGCTTTGATACCTCGAAGGTCGAAAAATCCGTAATCGGAAGAATTATCCGCCTTGCGGTCTGGGTGGCTGGTGCAGCGGCTGCAATTGTAACGCTGATAACATACTCGAAATCTTAAGCGCTGAAGGGGCCTTTTTTGAGGGCTTCTCAACAGGGGTCTTCCGTGGAAGGGCCTTCCTCCAGCCATGTTTGGTCGCCACCTCCGCTAAAATCGACCGGGTTTGATAGAGCGGCGAGGGCGCAGCCAGAAAACTCATACCCGCTTAAGTCAACCTCGTCGCCTTCCAAGCCCATGGTTATAGTCGCCATGGCCTCTTCCTCGCTCATTGCCCGCTCGTCATTTCTCTTTCTAGCAACGACAATTATTACAACACTTCGCTGGCGAAGTTCGTCAGCTGAATCGCGTACTGCTGGGGTCATGGCTTTGCCCAGGCCCAACGAACGATAGTTAGGCTCTCTTCTGCCATCGACCCTATCAATCTGTGTGTGTGCATTAACGGCCAAGTCGCGCCCTCGAATTCTCGAGAGCTTTCTTTTCGGATCGTTGTCACTTCCTGCGAATGAATCCAGTCCCACGCCGATGATGTCTAGAGTGTCCGATTTTTCAGCATAGCGTACAATCTTGCCTAGCTCTAAGCCGGACAGAGCTTGCTTTATCGAGACAGCATTTTCGCCATCCAAAATGGGCGTTGAATTTCCACGCCTGGGCTCTGCGAACGCCCAGTGAAATTTCGCTCCCAGAACGTGCTTCTCTGCCCATAGAACTGTTTGGTCTCCGTCTTTGACGACGATATCAGTGGACTTCGTTTCGACGGTTAGACCGTCCTCTCGGCTGACAAATAGACGAAAACCCCTCGGATGCTCCAGCTCCTGTTCAATCCAATCGGAGCGTTTCTCAAGATACCATGTCGGCCACTGATTTGGGGTTTGCTCGCCAAGGGCGGTCTCAATTCGCGTTTGTTCTGCATTCTTGCGCTGCGGGATAGCTGTACTCAGTTGGTATTGAGCGTAGCCTGCGAGTGCTCCGCATGCAGTCGCTAGAATTCCTAAACCCGCAGCCAGCCAGAAACTGTAGGTAAAAATAGATTGCCAGCGATCCGCCGCTTGTTCGAGGCTTGCCAGCAGGGATGACTGAATCATTGAGAAACTCTCTTCACGTTCCATCAGAACATGGCAAAGTTTCTCCCCACAGTGGAGTCCGTATCCACAGGAAATGCGAACAGGGACTCCGCTGAAGACTGAAGAATCGAAATCTGTTGTACTTGCTGAGGGGATGGTGCGGTAGCGTCCCCAGGCGTGGTGTAAATTCGACCTGAGGAAGGTCACCGTGCGCGAATCCGTCGAGGTTGTGGTTGCGAAACTCAACCAGAAGGACCTCACACGATGACCGAAGACAGATTGGCTTTA